>Ga0111152_1018_pt1 | contig 32837 bp, 41 predicted proteins | sample DeeMarSeWOR28_12_FD_80254 | JGI IMG/M metagenome (GOLD analysis project Ga0111152, IMG submission 80254) | Gammaproteobacteria bacterium SG8_30
TGACGGCGGCGTTGACGAAGGTGATGGCGGAGACGCACGGTGGCGAGGTGAGTGCGTTTGACCAGATTGACAAGGCGCCGGAGGAGAAGGCGCGGGGCATCACGATTTCGACGGCGCACGTGGAGTATCAGTCGACGAACCGGCATTACGCGCACGTGGACTGTCCTGGGCATGCGGACTACGTGAAGAACATGATCACGGGTGCGGCGCAGATGGACGGTGCGATTCTGGTGGTATCGGCGGCGGACGGTCCGATGCCGCAGACGCGCGAGCACATTTTGCTGGCGCGGCAGGTGGGTGTGCCGTACATCGTGGTGTATCTGAACAAGTGCGACATGGTGGACGATGCCGAGTTGATCGAGCTGGTGGAGATGGAGGTTCGGGAGCTGTTGTCGAAGTACGAGTTCCCGGGCGATGACACGCCGATCATCCAGGGTTCGGCGCTGAAGGCGCTGGAGGGGGATGCGGGCGAGCTGGGCACGCCGTCGGTGGTGAAGCTGGTGGAGGCGATGGACGCCTACATTCCGACGCCGGAGCGTGTGATCGACAAGCCGTTTTTGATGCCGATCGAGGACGTGTTCTCGATTTCGGGTCGTGGCACGGTGGTCACGGGGCGTATCGAGCGCGGCATCGTCAAGGTGAACGACGAGGTGGAGATCGTCGGCATCAAGGAGACGACCAAGACGACCTGCACGGGCGTGGAGATGTTCCGCAAGCTGCTGGACGAGGGGCAGGCGGGCGACAACGTCGGCGTGCTGTTGCGCGGCACCAAGCGTGAGGAGGTGGAGCGCGGGCAGGTGCTGGCGAAGCCCGGGTCGATCACGCCGCACACCAATTTCGAGTGCGAGGTGTACGTGCTGACCAAGGAGGAGGGTGGGCGTCACACGCCGTTCTTCAAGGGTTACCGGCCGCAGTTTTACTTCCGCACGACGGACGTGACGGGGACGATCCAGCTGCCGGAGGGCGTCGAGATGGTGATGCCCGGCGACAACATCAAGATGACGGTGGAGCTGATTGCGCCGATTGCGATGGAGGAGGGGCTGCGCTTCGCGATTCGCGAGGGCGGTCGCACCGTCGGCGCCGGCGTGGTGTCGAAGATCCTCAAGTAAGGCAGACCAGCATGGCTACCAGTCAGAACATCCGCATCCGCCTAAAGGCGTTCGACCACAGGCTGATCGACAACTCCGCCCGGGAGATCGTCGAGACGGCCCGCCGGACCGGCGCGACCGTCCGCGGCCCGGTGCCGTTGCCGACCAAGATCGAGCGATTCACGGTGCTGGTCTCTCCGCACGCCGACAAGGACGCGCGCGACCAGTACGAGATCCGCACCCACAAGCGCCTGATGGACATCGTCAACCCGACGGACAAGACCGTCGACGCGTTGATGAAGCTCGAGCTGCCGGCCGGCGTGGACGTACAGATCAAGCTGAATTGAGGTTTCCGGGCGGCTTGTACCGCCCGCAGGAGCCGCTATAATAGTCGGCTCGCTTTGCCCCCCGGCGGGCGCCCGGCGACAGCCGTGGCGCCGCGGTTTTTTGGGGCTCAAGGGTTCCGGCTGGGTCGCCGGGTACAAGGAAAGCAGCGTCGGCCAATCGCAGCCGGCGCGGTGCAACGAGGATAAAAGGTCATGACCATTGGTCTGGTCGGCCGCAAGCGCGGCATGACTCGCGTGTTCACCGACGCCGGTGAATCCGTGCCTGTGACGGTCATCGAGGCGCTCCCCAACCGCGTCGTGCGGGTCAAGGAGGGTGACCGGGATGGCTACCGGGCCATCCAGGTGACCGTGGGGTCCCGCCGTGCGTCGCGGCTCAGCAAGCCGGTCGCCGGGCACTTTGCCCGCCATGGCGTCGAGCCCGGCGATACCACCCTCGAGTTCCGGCTCGCCGACGGCGAGGGCGCCGAGCTGAAGTCGGGCTCGGAGCTCAAGGTCGACCTGTTCAGCGCCGGCCAGGTGGTCGACGTCACCGGTACCACGATCGGCAAGGGCTTTGCGGGCACCATGAAGCGTCACGGCTTCGCGGGCGGCCCGGCCAGCCACGGCGCCTCGGTGGTGCACCGTGCCCCCGGCTCGATCGGCCAGCGCCAGACACCGGGCCGCGTCTTCAAGGGCAAGCGGATGTCCGGACGCATGGGGGGCGAGCGCAGCACCGAGGAAAACCTCCGCGTGGTCGAGGTCGACGTCGACCGCAACCTGATCCTGGTCAGCGGCTCCGTGCCCGGCGCCGAGGGCGGCTCGGTCATCGTCCGGCCCTCGGTCAAGGCCGCGGCACAGACGCGCCGCAAGTACATCGCCCCGGCGAAGAAGTGATCCGAGGCACCCGCGATGAAGCTAAAGCTTGTTAACGGCGGGGCCAGCGGCTCCGAAATAGAAGTCAGCGACGCGACGTTCGGCCGCGAGTACAACGAGCCGCTCGTCCACCAGGTGCTGACTGCCTACATGGCCGCCGGCCGTGCCGGCACCAAGGCACAGAAGACCCGCGCCCAGGTGCGGGGCGGCGGCAAGAAGCCTTGGCGCCAGAAGGGCACCGGCAGCGCGCGCGCCGGCTCGTCCCGCAGCCCGATCTGGGTCGGCGGCGGCAGGGCCTTCGCTGCCAGCCCGCGCAGCTACGAGCAGAAGGTGAACCGCAAGATGTACCGCGGCGCCATCCGCTCGATGCTGTCGGAGCTCGCCCGGCAAGAACGCCTGGTCGTGACCGACGGGCTCGACCTGGAGGCGCCGAAGACGAAGATGCTGGTAGGCAGGCTCAAGGACCTCGGCCTCGACAGCGTGCTGATCCTGGTCGAGGCCTTCGACGAGAGGCTGCACCTGGCGTCGCGCAACCTGCCGGCCGTGCAGGTGCTGCCGGTGGCGAGCCTGGATCCGCTGAGCCTGGCGCGCCACGACAAGGTCCTCGCGACCGTCGGCGCGCTGCGCATGCTCGAGGAGCGACTGGCATGACCACGACGACCAGGGCCTCCAAGGAGAGGCTGATCAACATCCTGCTCGCGCCGCACGTCTCGGAGAAGAGCGCGCGCGTCGCCGAGGAAGGCGGCCAGTACGTATTCCGCGTCGCGGGCGACGCGACCAAGCCGGAAATCAAGGCCGCGGTCGAGTTCATGTTCGACGTCAAGGTCCGCTCGGTGCGCGTGCTGAACCAGGTGGGCAAGCGCAAGCGTTTCGGCCGCTTCGAGGGTCGTCGCTCCGGCACCAAGAAGGCCTACGTGCGGCTGCAGGAAGGCCAGGCGATCGAGCTCGGCGGTGTAGAGGCCCCCTGAGGGCCCTGCTAAGGAACGGAAGGCAGAACGATGGCATTGAAGAAGCTCAAGCCGACGTCCCCGGGAACGCGCTTCCAGGTGCGGCCGGACCGCTCGGCCCTGCACAAGGGCAAGCCCGAGCGCAGCCTGACCACGTCCAAGTCGTCGACCGGCGGCAGGAACTCGTCGGGCCGCCTGACCACGCGTCACCGCGGCGGTGGCCACAAGCGGAAGTACCGTGTCATCGACTTCCGCCGGGACAAGGACGGCGTGCCGGCGCGCGTCGAGCAGGTCGAGTACGACCCGAACCGCTCCGCCTACCTGGCGCTGCTGCTGTATCGCGACGGCGAGCGCCGCTACATCCTGGCACCGAAGGGCCTGGCCGCCGGCGACGAGGTGCAGTCCGGCCAGGACTCGCCGATCAAGCCCGGCAACGCCATGCCGCTCCGGAACATCCCGGTGGGCTCGACGGTGCACAACATCGAGCTCAAGCCCGGCAAGGGTGGCCAGCTGGCACGCGCCGCCGGCAACTCGGCCCAGTACACCGGCCGCGAGGGTCACTACGCCATCCTGCGGCTGAAGTCCGGCGAAATGCGCCGCATCAACATCGACTGCCGCGCGACCCTGGGCGAGGTCGGCAACGACGAGCACAACCTGCGGACCTTCGGCAAGGCCGGCGCCATCAGGTGGCGCGGCATCCGGCCGACGGTGCGCGGCGTGGTCATGAACCCGGTGGACCACCCGCACGGCGGCGGCGAGGGCCGCGCCGGCCAGGGCAACCCGCACCCGGTCTCGCCCTGGGGGTGGCACACCAAGGGCAAGAAGACGCGCAAGAACAAGCGCACGGACGGGTTCATCGTCCGCCGCCGGAAGTAATCAAGGAGCCTCGGACACCATGGCACGTTCGCTGAGGAAGGGCCCGTTCGTCGACCTTCACCTGGCCAAGAAGGTCCAGGTCGCGCGCGAGAACAACGACCGGCGCCCGATCAAGACCTGGTCGCGCCGCTCGATGGTCCTGCCGGACATGGTCGGGCTGACGATCGCGGTCCACAACGGCCGGCAGCACGTGCCGGTCCTGGTGACCGAGAACATGGTCGGGCACAAGCTCGGCGAGTTCGCACCGACGCGCACCTTCAAGGGGCACTCGGGCGACCGCAAGTCGGAGTGAGGACAATGCAGGTTTCCGCCAAGCTGCGCCACGCGCGCATCTCGCCGCAGAAGTGCCGCCTGGTCGCCGACCTGGTGCGCGGCCAGCCCGTCGGCCAGGCGCTGCAGGTGCTCGCCTACACGCCAAAGAAGGGTGCGAAGCTCGTGCGCAAGGTGCTCGAGTCCGCGATCGCCAACGCCGAGCACAACCTCGGCGCCGACATCGACGAGCTGAAGGTCGCGCGGATCGAGGTGGACACGGCCCCGGTGCTGAAGCGCTACCACGCGCGCGCAAAGGGCCGGGGCAACCGCATCGTCAAGCGCCTGAGCCACATCACCGTGACGGTCGCCGACGGCGCGGCCAGCTGATAGCCGCGCACACAGGAACGGAGCAGGACATGGGTCAAAAGGTCAATCCGGTTGGCATCCGCCTCGGCATCACCCGCGACTGGACCTCGCGCTGGTACGCTGACACGAAGAGCTTTCCTGCGCACATCCAGACGGACTGGGTATTGCGCGACTTCCTGAAGAAGAAGCTCGCCGAGGCCTCGGTCAGCCGCGTCTACATCGAGCGCGCCGCCCGCAAGGCCAACATCACGATCCACACGGCGCGGCCGGGCATCGTGATCGGCAAGAAGGGCGAGGACATCGAGAGACTGCGGGTGCAGGCTGCCGAGCTGATGAAGATGCCGATCGCCGACGTGCGCATCAACATCGCCGAGATCCGCAAGCCGGAACTCGACGCGACGCTCGTCGCCGAGGGCATCGCCCAGCAGATCGAGAAGCGCGTGATGTTCCGCCGAGCCATGAAGCGCGCGGTGATGAACACCATGCGCAGCGGGGCCCTCGGCGTGAAGGTGCGCGTCGCCGGCCGCCTGAACGGCGCGGAGATCTCGCGCGCCGAGTGGACCCGCGAGGGCCGCATCCCGCTGCACACCTTCCGCGCCGACATCGACTACGGCACGGCGGAGGCGCGAACGACCTACGGCGTGATCGGCATCAAGGTGTGGGTGTTCAAGGGCGAGGTCTTCGAGCGCGAGGAATCCGAGGGCCAGGCCCCGGAGGAAGGGGCGCCGGCGGCGGCCGAGGCGCCGGCGGGCTAAAGCGCCGGGAGTGACTGAACCATGATGCAGCCAAAGCGCACCAAGTTCCGCAAGCAGCACAAGGGCAACCTCAAGGGGGTCGCCACGCGGGGCAACAGCGTCTCCTTCGGCGACTTCGGCCTGAAGGCGACCGGCCGTGCGCGCATGACGGCCCGCGAGATCGAGGCCGCCCGCCGCGCGATGACCCGTTACGTGAAACGAGGCGGCCAGATCTGGATCCGCGTGTTCCCGGACGTACCCATCACGCAGAAGCCGATCGAGGTGCGCATGGGCAAGGGCAAGGGCAACGTCGAGTACTGGATCGCCCGGGTCACTCCGGGGAAGGTCCTGTTCGAGATCGAGGGCGTGCCCGAGGCGACCGCCCGGGAGGCTTTCAGGCTGGCGGCCGCCAAGCTGTCGGTGTCGACCACTTTCGTCAAGCGGCAGGTGCGCTGATGAACGTCAAGGAACTGCGCAAGAAGTCGATCGCCGAGCTCAAGGAGGAGCTGCTCACGCTCCGCCGCGAGCAGTTCAACCTGCGCATGTCGGCGGCCGCCGGGCAGCCGGCGCGGCCCGACCAGTACGGCAAGGTGCGCAGAAACGTGGCGCGGGTGAAGACGGTTCTGAACGAGCTCGAGCGCGCCAGAGGCGCCGGGAGTGAGGCGTAATGGCCGAGATGCAGGAAAACGCGGGGCAGCAGGGCGCGACGGCGCGCACGCTGAGCGGCACGGTCGTCAGCAACAAGATGGACAAGACGATCACGGTCGCCGTGGAGCGGGTGATGAAGCACCCCACCTACGGCAAGTACGTGCGTCGCACCACCAAGCTGCTCGCGCACGACGAGAACAACGAGTGCAACGAGGGCGACACCGTCGACATCGCCCAGTGCCGGCCGCTGTCGAAGCGCAAGGCCTGGACGCTGGTGCGCGTGGTGTCGCGGGCCACGGTCGCCTGACGGCGGGGAGAACGGGCAGATGATCCAGCATCGTACGAGGCTCCAGGCCGCCGACAACTCCGGCGCGCGCGAGCTGATGTGCATCAAGGTGCTCGGCGGCAGCAAGCGCCGCTATGCCGGCGTCGGCGACGTGATCAAGGTCAGCGTCAAGGACGCGATTCCGCGCGGCAAGGTGAAGAAGGGCGAAGTCTACGACGCGGTCGTAGTGCGGACCCGGAAGGGCGTGCGGCGTCCGGACGGCTCGCTGATCCGCTTCGACGGCAACGCCGCCGTGCTGCTGACCAACAAGCTCGAGCCGATCGGCACCCGCATCTTCGGGCCCGTGACGCGCGAACTGCGCACCGCGCAGTTCATGAAGATCATCTCGCTCGCGCCGGAAGTGCTCTGACGCGGGCGGAGGTAATGAGATGAACAGGATCCGCAAGGGCGACACCGTCGTCATCACGACCGGCCGCGAGAAAGGCCGGACCGGCACGGTCATCCGCGTGCTGGAGGACGACCGTGTTGTGGTCGAGAACGTGAACATGGTGAAGAAGCACCAGAAGCCGAATCCGAACCGGGGTACGCCGGGCGGAATCGTGCAGAAGGAGGCGCCGATCCACGCGTCGAACGTGGCGCTCTGGAACCCGGCCAGCAAGAAGGCGGATCGGGTGGGATTCCGGAAGCTCGAGGACGGCCGCAAGGTCCGGTACTTCAAGTCGGACGGCGAAGTGGTTGACGCGTGAGCGTGGAGAATCTGGATATGGCTTACACGGCCAGGCTGCACAAGCACTACCACGACGTGGTGATGCCGAAGCTCAAGCAGGAGCTCGGGCTCGCCAACGACATGGAAGTGCCGCGGATCAGCAAGATCACCGTGAACATGGGCGTCGGCGAGGCCGTCGCGGACAAGAAGGTCATGGACGCCGCCACCGAGGACCTCGCACGTATCACGGGGCAGAAGCCCTCGGTCCGCACGGCGCGCAAGTCCGTCGCCAACTTCAAGCTGCGCGAAGGCCTCGCGGTCGGCTGCAAGGTGACGTTGCGGGGCGCTCGCATGTACGACTTCCTCGACCGCCTGATCAGCATCGCCATGCCCCGCATTCGCGACTTCCGCGGCGTGAGCCCGCGATCCTTCGACGGCCGCGGCAACTACACCTTCGGGGTGCGCGAGCAGATCATCTTTCCGGAGATCGCCTACGACCAGATCGACCAGCTGCGCGGGATGGACATCACCATCACCACCACGGCCCGCGACGACGCGGCCGGCCGGGCGCTGCTCGAGGCATTCAATTTCCCGTTCAGGAAGTAAGCAAACGATGGCCAAGACCAGCATGATCGAGCGCGAGAAGCGCCGCGAGAAGACGGTGAAGAAGTACGCCGCCAAGCGGACCAAGCTCAAGGAGGAGATCCGCGACCCGAAGGCCTCGCCCGAGGAGCGTGCGGCGGCCGTCGAGGCGCTGCAGAAGCTGCCCCGGGATGCGAGCCCCTCGAGGCTGCGCAATCGCTGCGCGATCACCGGCCGCCCGCGCGGCACCTATCGCAAGTTCGGGCTGGCGCGGAACAAGCTGCGCGAGGCGACCATGCGCGGCGACATTCCGGGACTCGGCAAGTCGAGCTGGTGAGGTAACGGACATGAGCATGACCGACCCGATCGCGGACTTCCTGACCCGCATCCGCAACGGCCAGGCCGCCGGCAAGGCGGAGGTCAGCGTCGCCTCCTCGAAGCTGAAGGTGGCCATTGCGCGCGTGCTGAAGGACGAGGGCTACATCGAGGATTACGCTGTCCGCCAGGACGGTAGCAAGGCGACGCTCGTAGTGGCGCTGAAGTACTTCCAGGGCCGCCCGGTCATCGAGCGTCTCGAGCGGTTCTCGAGGCCCGGACTGCGCCGCTACAGCGGCAAGGACGGGCTGCCGAAGGTGCTCGGCGGGCTCGGCGTGGCGATCGTCTCCACGCCCAGCGGCGTCATGACGGACCGCGAGGCCCGTCGCGCCGGACAGGGCGGCGAAGTCCTATGCGTGGTGGCTTGAGGCCGCCTGGGAACAGTTCAACAGGGATCTCTGACGTCATGTCGCGAGTAGCCAAGAAGCCGGTCGATCTGCCGCAGGGCGTGACCGCCACGATCAGCGCCGAGTCGGTCACCGTGAAGGGCGCCAAGGGGGCGCTCACGCTGCCGCTCGCCCGCGGCGTTTCGGTGGCGCAGCAGGAGAAGCAGCTCGTGGTGCAGGCCGATGGCAAGGGGGGGCGCAAGTCGCTCGTACCGGTCGCCGGAGCTACCCGCGCGCACCTGGCCAACATGGTCGAGGGCGTGTCGAAGGGTTTCGAGCGCAAGCTCGAGCTGGTCGGCGTGGGGTTCCGGGCCCAGGTCCAGGGCAAGGCCCTGAACCTGACGCTCGGCTTCTCGCATCCGGTGAACTACACGGTTCCCGAGGGCGTGACCATCGAGACGCCAAGCCAGACCGAAGTCCTGGTCAAGGGCATCGATCCGCAGAAGGTCGGCCAGGTGGCCGCCGAGATCCGCGGCTTCCGCCCGCCCGAGCCCTACAAGGGCAAGGGCGTGCGCTATGCCGGCGAGAAGATCGTGCTCAAGGAAGGCAAGAAGAAGTAAACGCAATGGCACAGCTCAGCAAGAAGGACAAGCGCACCCGGCGCGCGACGCGCGCCCGGGCCAAGATCCGGGAGTGCGGCACCGCGCGGCTCACCGTGCACCGCACACCGCGCCACATCTACGCGCAGGTGATGAGCCCCGACGGATCGAAGGTGATCGCGTCGGCCTCCACGATGCAGAAGGACGTGACCGAAGGCCTGGAGGGCACCGGGAACGTGGCCGCCGCCGCGGCCGTCGGCCGGGCGATTGCCGAGCGCGCAAAGGCCGCGGGCGTCACGAGCGTGGCATTCGACCGCTCCGGCTTCATGTATCACGGCCGCGTCAAGGCCCTCGCCGAGGCTGCCCGCGAGGGCGGCCTCGAGTTCTGATCCAGGGGAACACGGTAATGGCACGAGTTGAAAGGGGCCCTGCGAGCGACGACCTGCTGGAGAAGCTGGTCGCGGTCAACCGTACGGCCAAGGTGGTCAAGGGCGGACGCCAGTTCGGCTTCACGGCGCTGACCGTCGTGGGCGACGGCGCCGGCAAGGTCGGGTTCGGCTACGGGAAGGCCCGCGAGGTCCCCACGGCCATCGCCAAGGCGATGCAGCAGGCGCGCCGCAACATGATCAACGTGCCGCTCCGCAGCGACACGCTGCACTTCCCGGTGCAGGGGCGCCACGGCGCGACGCGCGTCTACATGCAGCCGGCGTCCGACGGTACGGGCGTCATTGCGGGCGGCGGCATGCGCGCCGTGTTCGAGTGCGCCGGCGTGCGCAACGTGCTCGCCAAGAGCTACGGCTCGCGCAATCCCATCAACCTCGTCCGGGCGACCTTCGATGCGTTCAAGCGCATGACCTCGCCCGAGTCGATCGCCGCCAAGCGCGGCAAGACGGTCGAAGAGATCCTGGGCTGAGCCATGGCCACGAGCAAGCTGAAAGTGACGCTCAAGGGCAGCCTCGCCGGGCAGCTCAGGAACATCCAGGCCTCCGCGCGGGGCCTCGGCCTCAAGCGCGTGCGCGATAGCCGCGTCGTCGACGACACGCCGGAGAACCGCGGCATGATCCACACCGCCCGCCACCTGCTCGAGGTCGAGCAGGCCTGAGGAGCAGACGACCATGCGACTGAACGACATCAAGCCCGCTGCGGGCAGCAAGAAGCCGAGGCTCCGCGTCGGCCGCGGGGCCTCCGCAGGCCAGGGCAAGACCTGCGGCCGCGGCGTCAAGGGCCAGAAGGCCCGCAAGGGCGGCTACCACAAGGTCGGCTTCGAGGGCGGCCAGGTGCCGCTGCAGCGCCGCCTGCCCAAGGTCGGCTTCCGCTCGGCGATCAAGCGCACGCGCGCCGAGGTGACGCTGACGGATCTCGTCAAGATCAAGGCGGACGTCATCGACCTCGAGGGGCTCAAGGCGGCGAGCGTCGTGCCGGCGGCCACCGAGAAGGCGCGGATCATCCTCTCCGGCAAGATCGAGCGGGCCGTGACGGTCAAGGGCCCGGCGGTGTTGGTGACCAAGGGTGCGCGGGCCGCCATCGAGCAGGCCGGCGGCAAGATCGAGGACGGTGGCGCGGCCTGACGGCCGCCAGCCTGAACGGAGCGGGAATTGGCCACTTCGGCATCCAACCCGGCCCTGGCACTCGGTGACGTCGCGCGCTTCACTGAGCTGCGACACCGGCTGTTCTTCCTGCTCGGTGCACTGATCGTGTACCGGATCGGAACGTTCGTGCCAGTTCCGGGCATCGACATGGCGGCCATGGCCCGGCTGTTCGACCAGCAGGAAGGCACGATCCTCGGCCTGTTCAACATGTTCTCGGGCGGCGCGCTGTCGCGCCTGTCGATCTTCGCGATGGGCGTGATGCCCTACATCTCGGCGTCGATCATCATCCAGATGATGGCGGTCGTCGTGCCGTCGATGGCCGCGATCAAGAAGGAAGGGGAGTCCGGGCGGCGGAAGCTCACCCAGTGGACCCGCTACTTCACGTTCGTGCTGGCCATGTTCCAGGGCCTCGGCGCCGCGACTGCGTTTCAGAACCAGGGGGTGGCGATCAACCCGGGTTGGCAGTTCGTGATGGTGGCCACCGTGACGCTGGCCTCCGGGACGATGTTCCTGATGTGGCTCGGCGAGCAGATCACCGAGCGCGGCATCGGCAACGGCATTTCCATGATCATCCTCGCCGGCATCATCGCGGGCCTGCCCGCCGCGATCGGCGGGACGCTCGAGCAGGTCCGTTCGGGCGAGATGAATCCGGCCTTCGCGATCCTCCTGGTGCTGCTGGTGGTCGCCGTCACCGCGTTCTGCGTGTTCGTCGAGCGCGCCCAGCGACGTATCCCGGTCAATTACGCCAAGCGCCAGGTGGGACGCCGCATGTACGCAGGCCAGACCAGCCACCTGCCGTTCAAGATGAACATGTCGGGCGTGATCCCCCCGATCTTCGCCTCCTCGCTGCTGCTGTTCCCGGCGACGCTCACGAGCTTCTTCGCCTCGGGTGCCACCGGCGAGGGGGGCTGGCAGGCGATGCTGCAGAACATCTCTGCGGCCCTCGGCTACGGCCAGCCGCTGCACATCTTGCTGTACGCGGGCCTGATCATCTTCTTCTGCTTCTTCTACACGGCGCTCGTGTTCAACTCGCGCGAGACGGCCGAGAACCTGAAGAAGGGGGGAGCGTTCATCCCGGGCATACGGCCCGGGCAGCAAACCGCCGAGTACATCGACAAGGTGCTGACCCGGCTGACCGTCTGGGGCGCCCTGTACGTCACCGCGGTGTGCCTCATGCCGGAGCTGCTCACCGCGTATGCGCGGGTGCCGTTCTATTTCGGCGGCACCTCGCTGCTGATCCTCGTCGTGGTCGCGATGGATTTCATGGCGCAGCTGCAGGCGCACCTGATGTCGCACCAGTACGAGGGCCTGATGAAGAAGGCCAACCTGCGCGGCTACGGCCGTTCGGGAGCCCCTCGCTGACGGGGCGTCCGGCGCCCCGGGGAGTGGAGAAATGAAAGTTCGTCCATCGGTCAAGAAGATCTGCAAGAACTGCAAGATCGTGCGCCGCAAGCGCGTCGTGCGGGTGATCTGCTCGTCGGATGCCCGCCACAAGCAGCGTCAGGGCTGACGGCGTTGAGGCAGGTCCGTTTTTCACGTATACTGCTGCGTTTTCCGCGGCTCAGGGGTCGGTACACATGGCTCGCATAGCCGGCATCAACATCCCGGTCAACAAGCACGTCGTCATCGGGCTGACGCACATCTACGGCATCGGCCGCCCGGCGGCGAAGGCCGTCTGCGAGGCCGCCGGCGTCGAGCCTTCGACCAAGGTCCGCGACCTGACCGAGGCCGAGGTCAACGCGCTGCGCAGCGCGCTGACCCGACTGACGGTCGAGGGCGACCTGCGGCGCGAGAACGCCATGGCGATCAAGCGCCTGATGGACCTCGGCTGCTACCGCGGCATGCGTCACCGGCGCGGGCTGCCGGTGCGCGGGCAGCGCACCCGCACCAACGCGCGCACCCGGAAGGGCCCGCGCAGGGCTGCCGTCAAGACACACGCGCAGCCGGGCAAGCGCTGAGGCCGCCGCGGGCGCCGGAACACAACCAGGTTTTTCTCGGGTAACGCACAGCAATGGCTGACAAGCAGTCAGGATCGGCGGCCGCCAAGGCCCGCAAGAAGGCGAAGCGCCAGGTGTCGGATGGCATCGCGCACATTCACGCCTCGTTCAACAACACGATCGTGACGATCACCGATCGGCAGGGCAACACGCTGTCCTGGGCGACCTCCGGCGGCTCCGGCTTCCGTGGCTCGCGCAAGAGCACGCCCTTCGCGGCGCAGGTCGCGGCCGAGAAGGCCGGCACGGCAGCGCAGGACTACGGCCTGAAGACGGTCGAGGTCCGGGTGCGCGGACCGGGCCCCGGCAGGGAGTCCGCGGTGCGCGCGCTCAATGCCTGCGGCCTCAAGGTCACCAGCATCGGCGACGTGACTCCGATCCCCCACAACGGTTGCCGTCCGCCCAAGAAGCGGCGCGTCTGAGGTCCGACTGTCATGGCGAGGTATCTCGGTCCCAAGTGCAAGCTCTCGCGCCGCGAGGGCACAGACCTGTTCCTGAAGAGCGCCGTCAAGCCGCTCGAGAGCAAGTGCAAGCTCGAGGTGCCCCCGGGCGGCATCAAGGGCGACCGCCGCACGCGCCTCTCGGACTACGGCCTGCAGCTGCGCGAGAAGCAGAAGCTGCGCCGCATGTACGGCGTGCTCGAGCGGCAGTTCCGCAACTACTACGCCAAGGCGGCCGGCCGCCCCGGCTCGACCGGTGAGAACCTGCTGCGCTACCTGGAGGCGAGGCTCGACAACGTCGTCTACCGCATGGGTTTCGCATCCACCCGGGCCGAGGCCCGGCAGCTCGTCAGCCACAAGGCGATCACGGTCAACGGCGACGGGGTGAACGTGCCCTCCTACCAGGTCAAGCCCGGCGACGTCGTGTCGGTCCGGGAGAAGGCCCGCAACCAGGCCCGCATCGCCGCCGCACTCGGCATCGCGACGCAGGTCGGGCTGCCGGACTGGGTCGAGGTGGACGAGCAGAAGCTGTCCGGCACCTTGAAGACCCTGCCGGACAGGGACCAGATCCTGCCGGACATCAACGAGAACCTCGTTGTCGAGCTCTATTCGAAGTAACAGGTGACGGTCATGCAGCCATCTGCCACGGAGTTCCTGAAGCCCAAGTCCGTCAAGGTCGCGACCATGGCGCCGCGCCACGCGCGCATCGTGATCGAGCCCTTCGAGCGCGGCTTCGGCCACACGCTGGGCAACGCGCTGCGGCGCGTGCTCCTTTCGTCGATGCCGGGCTGTGCGGTCACGGAGGTCGAGATCGACGGGGTGCTGCACGAGTACACCAGCATCGAAGGCGTCCAGGAGGACGTCGTCGACATCCTGCTGAATCTCAAGAGCATCGCCATCCGCATGCATGCGCGCAACGAGACGGAGCTGCGCCTGCACAAGAAGGGTCCGGGCCCGGTCACCGCGGGCGACATCCAGGCCGACCACGACATCGAGATCCTCAACCCGGACCTCGTGATCGCCACGCTCAACAAGGCCATCGACCTCAACATGACACTCAAGGTCGAGCGCGGACGCGGCTACCGTCCGGCGGCGCAGCGCGTGGAGTTCGAGGAGCAGACCCGCCCGATCGGCCGGCTGCTGCTCGACGCGTCCTTCTCCCCCGTGCGCCGGGTGACCTACGGCGTCGAGGCCGCCCGCGTGGAGCAGCGTACGGACCTCGACAAGCTGATCATCGACATCGAGACCAACGGCACCATCGATCCGGAGGAGGCCATCCGGCGCGCCGGCGCGATCCTGAAGGACCAGCTGACGGTGTTCGTCGAGCTGGAGGGCCAGGGCGAGGTGACGGCGCAGCCCTCCGGGCCGCTTCCGGACCCGATCCTGATGCGCCCGGTGGACGAGCTCGAGCTCACGGTTCGCAGCGCCAACTGCCTCAAGGCGGAGAACATCCACTACATCGGCGACCTCGTGCAGCGCACGGAGGTCGAGCTGCTGCGCACCCCGAACCTCGGCAAGAAGTCCCTGACCGAGATCAAGGAGGTGCTGGAGAGCCACGGGCTGACGCTCGGCATGCGCATCGACGGATGGCCGCCGGCCAGCCTGCGTCGCGACGACGAGCTCAAGTCGGCCTGAGCCGACGAGTCGAGGAACGAAGCAAGATGCGCCACCATCTTTCCGGTCGCCAGCTCTCGAGGAACAGTGCGCACCGCAAGGCGCTGCTGCGCAACATGGCGGCGGCGCTGCTGCGCCACGAGACCATACGCACGACGCTGCCGAAGGCCAAGGAGCTGCGCCGCGTCGTGGAGCCGCTGATCACGCTCGGGAAGAACGACAATCTCGCGGGGCGCCGGCGCGCCTTCGCCCAGCTGCGGGACGCGGAGGTCGTGACCAAGCTGTTCGAGGACATCGGCCCGCGGTTCAAGGCCCGGGGCGGCGGCTACACGCGGATCCTGAAGATGGAGCCGCGTCCAGGTGATGCCGCGCCGATGGCCCTCATGCAGCTCGTGGAGGAGAAGGCCGAGGCTGCCGCTCCCGCCCCGGAGCCGAAGAAGAAGGCGGCCAAGAAGCGCGCGCCCAAGAAGCAGGCCGCGACGACCGGCGAGGAGGGCGCCAAGAAAGCGCCGCGCCGCCGCAAGAAGGCAGCGGCAGGCTGATCGCGCGGGCAGGACGAGATTCCACGCCTCGAAGGCCGTCTAGCTGCGGCCTCCTTGGTCGCCAGTGGAGGAGCCGGGGTCGAGCCCCGGCTTTCTTTTTCGTGAGCCGTGACTCGTCAGAGTCTGGCGCCCACTTGAAGAGCCTGGCACCGCATCCTGTGCTGTCACGACTCACGACTCACCGCCCCCCAGCTTCTCCCTTCCTGATCCCGGCAGGGGCTGCTATAACGACCTGCCACCTCGCATGCGGCGAGGCAATGGCCCGATCAGCGGAAGAAGGAAGGGGGACCCCATGAGCCTGGCTTCGGAGTTCAAGGAATTCGCCATGCGCGGAAACGTCATCGACCTCGCGGTCGGTGTCGTGATCGGCGGAGCGTTCGGCAAGATCGTCTCGTCCCTGGTGGACTCGATCGTCATGCCGATCATCGGCGCGCTGACGAGCGGCGTCGACCTGTCGGAGCTGGCCGTGAACATCGGTACCGACGAAGCGCCGGTGCTGATCAAGTACGGCGCCTTCATCCAGGCGTCGGTCGACTTCCTGATCATCGCCCTCGTGATCTTCATGACCCTCAAGGGCATCAACAAGCTCAAGCGTCCGCCCGAACCCGCCGCGCCGGCCGAGCCGCCGCCGCCGCCCAGGGAGCAGGTCCTGCTCGAGGAAATCCGGGACTTGCTGAAGCGCCAGGCCTGAGCCGGACGGCAGGCGTCGCGCTGCGGGGTGGCCCCGCCGCGACGCCGCCCCCTTCAGGACGGCGCGACATCCGCGGCGTGCCGGGCAAAGGCCTGGCGCGTCAGGTTGAGCGAGCCTGACGGCGTGGCGACCACGTTGTCCTCGATGCGGATGCCCCCGCAGGGACGCAGCGCGTCCACCGAGGCCCATTGGATCAGCATCCGTCGTTCGTCGGCCGCCGCTGCGGCGAGCAGCGTCTCGATGAAGTACACGCCGGGCTCGACGGTCACGGCGCAGCCCTCGGGAAGCTCGCGCGTCAGCCGCAGCCATGGGTGCCCCTCGGGCCGCGATCTCTCGCCTCCCTCCGGGCCTGCCATCAGCCCGCCGACGTCGTGTACCTGCAGTCCCAGCAGGTGACCGACGCCGTGCGGGAAGAACGTCCGGGTGAGGCCGCGCTCGACTGCTTCCTCCGCGGCCGTCCGGATCACACCGGCCTCGGCCAGCAGGTGGCCGATTCGGCGATGCGCCTCGAGGTGCACCTCGCGATAGTCGACGCCCGGACGGATCATGCCCACGAGGTCCCGTTGCACGTCGTCGAGGCCCGCGACGAGGTCGGCGAACAGGCCGGCTCCGGCGGAATGTGTGCGGGTGATGTCGCTGGCGTATCCCGCGCAGGGAGCGCCCGCGTCGATCAGGAACGACCTCCGTGTCATCGGTGCCTGGCGCTCAAGACGCTGGTAGTGCAGGACGGCTGCGTGCTCGTTGAACGCGATGATGTTGTTGTACGGAAGTTCCTCCTCGCGCAGCGATGCCGCACGGCAGTACTCGAGGTGGACCTCGTACTCGCTGGCGCCGCCACGGTACGCACGCTCTGCCGCAAGATGGGCCGCGGCCCCGCGCAGGCTGGCCCGACGCAGGCATTCGATCTCGTAGGGTGTCTTGGCCGCGCGCTCCCATTCGAGCGGGCGGAGCAGGGCCGGCGGATTCCAGGTCCCCAGGCCGTCCCATGCGGGATCGGGCGCGCCCAGCAGGGCCCATCTTCCCGTTCGGGGCGCGTGCAGCGGGACTTCGTCTGCGCGATGCACGATCACGACGTCGAAAGACCGCACCCAGTCTCCGCCGGGAAGCGCCGGGGGCTGGTGCCAGAAATCCGTCTCCTGAAGGAAGATCAGGCGGGGAGGGCGGCCCGGTCGGAAGCACACGGCGCAACCCGGCTCCGGTTCCGGCACCCAGAGCTTGAACCACGGGTGCGCCTTGAACGGGTAGGGCAGGTCGTCTCCGAACTGCATCGGTGGCGACCCCGCGAGCACGAGTACGCCATCGAATCGGGCGCGTTCGAGCGCCGCCGCCGTGCGTCGCGACACTTCGTCCAGGTGTTCTGCAAACCTTGCTACGGGCGCCGGGTCCACTTGTGTTCCCCTGTCTCGGGAAAGACACACAGATTACTTGGTAAAGCTCGAGGTGTCGCAGTATTGCGACGCCTGGTTTCCTTCAATCAGCTGCGCAAAAGGCCTATAATCGCGGGCCCGGCGAACGATGGTGCGCTGCTCTGACGTGCCACGGTCACCGCGTTTCCAGACTCCCACTCTCAACTTTCGACCAAACTCTGGGGTAACGATGATGAATGCGAAGATCTTGGGCGCCCTTGCCGTGGCGCTGGTGATGGCCGCCTGTGGTGGCAAGAAGGAAGAAGCTGTCGCGAAGGCCGAGCAGGCTGCGGCGGAGGCCAAGCAGGCCGCCGGTGAGGCCGCGCAGGCCGCTGGCGAGGCCGTCACGGCCGCGGGCGACGCCGCTGGCGAGGCGGTCGAGGAAGCCGCCTCCGATGCCGCCGGCGCAGTGAGCGAGGCCGCTGAGGACGCCGCGAGCGCGGTGGGAGAGGCTGCCGACAAGGCCGCCGAAGAGGTCAAGGAAGCGACCTCGAAGGAGTAATCCTTCACAGGCTGACGAGCCGGGCGGCTGGCGCGGGGGAACCTGCGGCACCGTCCGGCTTTTTGTTTCAAGGAGCGCCAGGCCGGACATGGCTGTCAGCATCCGTGATGCCCGCAGGCTGCCCGAGGACCGGGACTGGATCGAGCGCACGTACGGGGACTATCTCGACGATCTGGCCGCGGGCTCGACAGGCGTTTTCCCTGCATTGACCGTCACCGGCCAGGGAACGGTCGACTTGCTCGCGCCCTGGTTCCGCGACGAGCGCGTCACGCCGCTGGTCATCCTGCAGGACGGTCGTGCGGCAGGCTTCGCGGTCGTGCAGCGCACGACGATCGCGCGAGCAGGCCCCGGGGCCTGCCACAAGCTGACCGAGTTCTTCATCCGCGAGGAGAGCCGGCGGCTCGGTCTCGGCCGGGCGGCCGCCACCCTGATCTTCGACCGGTTCGAGGGCGACTGGATCGTGACCGAGACGCTGCGGCACCGCGGGGCCGTGGCATTCTGGCGCAGGGTCATCGCGGGCTATACTGGCGGCCGCTACCGCGAGCGCAGCTCGTCGTACGAGGTGCAGCACAGCTTCCGCAGCGGTCCACGCAAGTCGCCGGGAGAGCAACATCAGGAGTAGCCCATGCATCGCTGGCTGCGGCTTCCTGCGGTCATCCTCGCAGGCTGCATGGGGGCCGTCGTCGTGAGTCACGCGGCGTCGCGCCCCGTCGGATTGCCTTTCGCGACGCGTTCCGAGGCCATGGCGCCCCGTGCCATGGCGGCGACCAGCCAGCCGCTCGCCACGGAGGCCGCACTCGAGATCCTGCGGCGCGGCGGCTCAGCCGTCGATGCGGCGATCGCCGCCAACGCGGTGCTGGGCCTGACCGAGCCGACCGGCAGCGGGATCGGCGGCGACCTGTTCGCCATCGTCTGGGATCCCGCCTCGGGCAAGCTGCACGGCTTGAATGCCAGCGGCCGGGCGCCGCGCTCGCTGTCGCTCGACTACTTCAGGGAGCGCGGCATCGAGCGCATGCCTTCCTACGGGCCGCTGCCGGTCACTGTGCCCGGCGCCGTGGACGGTTGGTTCGAATTGCATGGCCGCTTCGGCCGGCTGCCCATGAAGGACGTACTCGAGCCGGCCGTCCGCTACGCGCGCGACGGCTTCCCGGTGACCGAGGTGATCGCCTTCGCCTGGGAGCGCAACGTCCGTGCCCTGCAGGAGTTCCCGGGTTTCCGCGAGACCTTCATGCCCGATGGTCGCGCACCGGCAAAGGGCGAGATGTTCGCCAATCCGCGGCTCGCCCGCACCTACGAGACCCTCGCGCGGGAGGGACGCGACGCGTTCTACCGGGGCGACATCGCCCGCAGGATCGCGGCCTACATGGCGGAGAACGGCGGCTTCCTGAGCTACGAGGACCTCGCGGCGCACCGCTCCGAGTGGGTCGAGCCGGTCTCGACGACCTACCGGGGCTATCGGGTCTGGGAGCTGCCCCCCAACGGTCAGGGCATCGCGGCCCTGCAGATGCTCAACATCCTCGAGGGCTACGACATCGCAGCTATGGGACCGGGCAGCGCCGACTATCTGCACGTCCTGACCGAGGCCAAGAAACTCGTCTTCGAGGATCGCGGCCGGTACTACGCCGATCCCGACTTCGCCGACGTGCCCGTGGACCGGCTGATCTCCAAGGAGTACGCGGCGGCCCGGCGGGCACTCATCGACCCCGAGCGGGCGGCCGACACGTACTCGCCCGGCGACATGCCGCCTGCCGGCGCCGACACGGTCTACCTGACGGTAGCCGGACCCGACGGGATGATGGTGTCGCTCATACAGAGCAACTACCGCGGCATGGGGTCGGGGATGACACCAGGCGACCTCGGTTTCGTGCTGCAGGATCGCGGCGAGGGGTTCTCGCTGAAGGCCGGCCACCGGAACGCGCTCGAGCCCGGCAAACGGCCCTTCCACACGATCATCCCGGCCTTCGTGACCCGTGACGGCAAGCCCTGGATGAGCTTCGGCGTGATGGGCGGCGACATGCAGCCGCAGGGACACGTGCAGATCATCGTCAACCTCGTCGACTTCGGCATGAACCTGCAGGAGGCGGGCGACGCACCCCGGCTCCAGCACGGGCTCAACCAGCGCGGCGAGCATCGCGCCGACGAGGAACTCCGCGACGGCGGCGTCGTCCTGCTCGAGACGGGCTTCCCGCCCGAGGTCGTCGAGGCGCTGCGGCGGCGCGGCCACGTCGTGTCGGAGGACCAGTCCGGTTACCGATTCGGCGGCTACCAGGCAATCCGCCGCGATCCGGTGACCGGTGCCTACACGGGCGCGACGGAATCCCGCAAGGACGGCCTCGCCGCCGGCTATTGACGGTCGCGCCCCGGCGACCGGGCCCGCGGACGTCAGTGATGAGCGTGATGGTTCCCGCCCGCTTCGTCTGACCCCGCCGCGAAGACCCGGATTTCGGTGCGCTGCTCGCCGGCGACCTCGAACTCGAGCACGAGGGGAATGCGCTCGCCCTCCGCTAGCGGCTTGCGCAGGCCCATGAGCATCAAGTGCATCCCGCCGGGCTCGAGCACCACACGCTCGCCCGCTCCCACGTGCAGCGGCTCCACCTTCCGCATCCTGGCGACGTCCCCGTCGTGCACGGTTGCGTGCACCTCCACCTTGTCTGCCCGTGGCGAGGAGGCCGACAGCAGCCGGTCGGAGCGCGCGCCTCGGTTGTCGATCACGAGGTAGGCAGCCGCGACCGGTGAGCCCGGTGGCGTGGCCCGGGCCCAGGCCCGCTCCAGCTTCATGCCCTCGCCTTCGGCGCCGGCCGCGAGCGCAGCAAGCGCCAAGGTGGCTCCGACGATGCGGGCTGCGCGCTTCACTTCCATGGGCTGGTTCTCCCGTACATGCATCGGCTCCGGCATCAGGCCCGTCTGCGCACGGTGGCGCGGCCCCGGGCGCGCTCCAGCATCGGTGCCAGGTAGCGCCCCGTGTAGCTCCCGGCAGCACGCGCGATCTGCTCGGGAGTTCCCTCCGCGATCACCCGGCCGCCGCCGTCGCCGCCCTCCGGGCCCAGGTCGACGATCCAGTCCGCCGTCTTGATCACGTCGAGGTTGTGCTCGATCACGATGACGGTGTTGCCTTCGTCCCGAAGCCGGTGCAGCACGGCGAGCAACTGCTCCACGTCGTGGAAGTGAAGGCCGGTCGTGGGCTCGTCCAGTATGTAGAGGGTGCGGCCGGTCGAGCGCTTGGACAGCTCCTTGGCCAGCTTCACCCGCTGGGCCTCGCCTCCGGACAGGGTCGTGGCGTTCTGGCCCAGCCTGATGTAGGAGAGGCCCACGTCCATCAGCGTCCGTAACTTCGCTGCCACCGTCGGCACGTTCTGGAAGAACAGGAGGGCATCCTCGACGGTCATCTCGAGCACCTCGTGGATGCTGCGGCCCTTGTAGTGGACCTCGAGCGTCTCGCGGTTGTAGCGCTTGCCCTTGCACACGTCGCAGGGCACGTACACGTCGGGCAGGAAGTGCATCTCCACCTTCAGCACGCCGTCGCCCTGGCACGCCTCGCAGCGCCCGCCTTTCACGTTGAAGCTGAAGCGCCCGGGCTGATAGCCCCGCGAGCGCGCCTCCGGCGTGGCAGCGAACAGCTCGCGGATCGGCGTGAACAGGCCGGTGTACGTCGCCGGATTCGACCGTGGCGTGCGGCCGATAGGGCTCTGGTCGATGTCGATGACCCGGTCGATCTGCCCGAGCCCCTCGACGGTCTCGCAAGGCGCAGCGTCGTAGGAGGCGTCGTTGAGGTGCTCCGCGACCCGCCGGTAGAGCGTGTCGTTGACGAGCGTGGACTTGCCCGAGCCCGAGACGCCGGTCACGCAGGTCATGAGCCCGAGCGGGAAGTCGACGGTGACCGACTGCAGGTTGTTGCCCGTGGCACCGACGACGCGCAGCTGGCGCTTGCGATCGCGCGGGCGGCGCCCGGCGGGGACCTCGATGCGGCGCTCGCCCGACAGGTATTGCCCGGTCACGGATCCGGGCTCGCGCTCGATCTCCGTCGGCGCTCCCTGCGCGACGACCCGGCCGCCGTGGACGCCGGCCCCCGGCCCGAGATCCACCACGTGATCGGATTGGCGGATCGCGTCCTCATCGTGCTCGACGACGATCACCGTGTTGCCGAGGTCGCGCAGCCGGTGCAGCGTGTCGAGCAGGCGCTGGTTGTCGCGCTGGTGCAGCCCGATGGACGGCTCGTCGAGGATGTACATCACGCCGACGAGGCCCGAGCCGATCTGGCTGGCGAGCCGGATCCGCTGCGCCTCGCCGCCCGACAGCGTCTCCGCGCTGCGGTCGAGGGTCAGATAGTCGAGGCCCACGTCCACAAGGAAACCGAGCCGGTCGCCGATCTCCTTGACGACCTTGCGCGCGATCTCGCCGCGCCATCCGTCGAGTCGCAGGCTGGCGAAGAACTCCTGCGCATGCCCGACCGACAGGGCGGACAGCTCGGGCAGGCTCCGTCCGCCCACGAACACGAAGCGCGCAGACCGCGTCAGTCGGGTGCCCTCGCACTCGGGGCAGGTGCGGGTTCCCAGGTAACGCGAAAGCTCCTCGCGGACGGACAGCGACTCCGTTTCGCGGTAGCGGCGCTCGAGGTTGTTGATCACGCCCTCGAAGCGGTGCCTCCGCCGGACGGTCCTGCCGCGCGAGTCGAAGTAGCGGAACTCGATCTCCTCGTCGCCGCTCCCGTACAGGAGCACGTCGCGGCTCTTGTGCGGAAGCTCGTTCCAGGGTGCCTCGGGATCGAACCCGTAGTGCTGCGCGAGCGCCAGGACCATCTGGTAGTAATAGGCGTTGCGCCGGTCCCATCCGCGGACCGCACCGCCGGCGAGGGACAGGTCGGGCGCCGATACCACGCGTGCCGGGTCGAAGAACTGCTTCACGCCGAGGCCGTCGCAGGTGGAACAGGCGCCCGCGGGATTGTTGAACGAGAACAGCCGGGGCTCGAGCTCGGACAGCGAGTAGCCGCAGAGGGTGCAGGCGAACTTGTCGGAGAAGACCAGCTCCTCGCGGTCCGGTTCCTCGAGGAAGGCGACGCACGCGACACCTTCGCCCAGGCGCAGGGCCGTCTCGAAGGACTCCGCGAGCCGCTGCGCCAGGTCCGGGCGCACCTTGAACCGGTCGACCACGGCCTCGATGGTGTGTTTGCGCCGCAGGTCGAGCTTGGGGGCCTGATCAAGCTCCATCAGGCTGCCGTCCACCCGCGCTCGCACGAACCCCTTGCCGCGAAGTTCCTCCATCACCTGCAGGTGCTCGCCCTTGCGCTCCTTGACCACCGGCGCCAGGAGCGCGAGCGGCGTGCCTGCCGGCAGCCTGAGGACCTGATCGACCATCTGGCTCACCGTCTGGGCGGCGAGATCGAGCCCGTGATCCGGGCAGCGCGGGATCCCGGCGCGGGCATACAGCAGGCGCAGGTAGTCGTAGATCTCGGTGACGGTACCGACGGTCGAGCGTGGGTTGTGCGAGGTGGACTTCTGCTCGATGGAAATCGCCGGCGACAGGCCCTCGATGGTGTCGACGTCGGGCTTTTCCATCATCGACAGGAACTGCCGCGCGTAGGCCGACAGCGACTCGACGTACCGGCGCTGACCTTCCGCATAGATCGTGTCGAAGGCGAGAGACGATTTCCCGGAGCCCGACAGGCCCGTGAAGACGATCAGGCGGTCGCGAGGCAGATCCAGGTCGAGGCCCTGGAGGTTGTGGGTCCTTGCCCCGCGGATGCGGATGGTCTGCGTGGTCATGCTGCGGAGGGAGGCGGAGGAAGAAAGCCCTCAAGCATACGCGCCCGAGCCCCGGCGCTGCAAAGCCCTCTTCGCGCGCCCGAGTGCGGCGGCTCCGCTGGCGAGTCGCGCCAAATTCCGGTGAAACGGCCGGAATCGCGCGGTGACCAGGCGGCCCGTGCCGTCTAGAATAGGCCTTGCAACAAGACCGGGACCGGCGCGCGGGCCCGGCGGGGATTTCCTGACGCAGATCGAGGTGAGTTCCATGGCGCGAGGCATCAACAAGGTCATCCTGGTCGGCCACCTGGGGCAGGACCCACAGAGCCGTGCGATGCCGAGCGGCAAGTCCGTGGTCAATCTGCGGGTCGCAACGACGGACCAGTGGCGTGACAAGGCGACGGGTGAGAACAAGGAAAACACCGAGTGGCACAACGTCGTCATGTTCGACCGGCTTGCCGAGATTGCGGCCGAGTACCTGCGCAAGGGGTCGCAGATATATGTCGAGGGCAAGCTGCGGACGCGCAAGTGGCAGGATCGCGAGGGCCAGGATCGCTACACCACCGAGATCGTCGCCAACGAGATGCAGATGCTCGGGGGTCGTAGCGGTAGCGGTGGCAGCTACGAGCGCAGCACTCCGCCTGCGAGGGAGGAGCCTGCACAGGCCAGCCGAACGGGACCGTCGGGCGGTGGGGACGACTTCGACGACGACATTCCGTTCTGACTCCCGGCGACGACGCCGCTTCGCCCTTCATCGACTCGCGCACGCGCCGCCCTGCCTCCGTCGCTGCGCGGGCGGCCCGTGCGACCCCAACTGTGAACCCGTCCACAGGCTCGGGCACGACTTGGGGCGGCTGTGACTTAACGGCTGTAAGTTAGCGATTCACGAGTGAAAACCGGTCCGGCAACGGCCGGCGTCGGAGGAATTGCGCTTGCAGCCTGGCTCGGGGGCACACGGCAAGGCGGTCGCCTTGGAGATCCGGCGCTGGTTCGCCGACCGGGGCGGCCTGGCGGCGGTCGTCGCCTGCGCTGCGGCGGTCGCCGCCGCCGGGGTGGCTGCCACCGGGCCGGTGGCCGTCCCGCAACAGCTGCTGGCTGCGGCCCCGCTGCTGATCTCACTGATCGCGCTGCTGGTGGCGTGGCGGACATCCACCTACTTCGACCTGCCGCGCGAGCGTCGCTATGCCTGGCGCCTGGTGTCACTCGCGCTGCTCGGGGTCTTGGCCACAGGAGCCGCTGTCCAGGCCTTCTCGGCCCTGGCCGGAACGGTGACCCGGCTGAGCACCTGGACCCTGCCGGCGGCCGACCTGATTTTTCACGCAGTTCTGGCCGGGGGCATCGGCGTACTGGTCCACTCCTGCCGGGACGGCGCGCCGCGCGCCCGCTTCTGGCTCGACGCCATGGCCGTCGTGCTGTCCTTCGGCGCGCTGCTCTGGCTATTCGTGCTTGCGCCGCTCGTCGAACAGGTCGGGCCGGGGGCGGCCCTGAGGCCGACCCTGGACGCCGTCCTCCTGATGCTCGCGGCGTTGCTGCTGATCCGCAGGGCGGGCCGCCTGCGCTCGGCGGCCGGCGCGTGGGTCGCTCTGGCGACGGGGCTGTTGCTGGTGGGCGACCTCCACGCGGCCTGGAACGCCGGCAAAGCCCAGGCGCTCACGGGGGTGACGCACGGCGTCTGCTACGCGTTGCTCGCGGTCGCAGCCCAGGCGGATTACCTCGGTGCCAGCCGGATCGATCGCAGGTCCGGCCTGCGTCCCTGGAGCTGGGGCGACGCTGGCATCCTGCCGTTCGCGGGCCTGCTGATGGCGATGGGCATCCTCGTGTACGACCGCGCCCCCGCCTGGCGCGAGCCCGGCGTGCTGCTGTTGTTCGTGGTATGCGCCGCCGGACTGTTGTTGATCGGCCGCCAGCTGCTGGCGACGCGTGAGGTGGCACGCTTCGAGGCGAACGCCGCGAGGACGGCGGCCGAGGCGCGGTTTTCCTCGCTCGTGCGCAACTCCTCGGACGCCATAGCGATCGCTGCCGAGGACGGCAGGCTGTTCTATGTCACGCCGTCCGCCGAGCGGGTCTTCGGGCTGCGGCCGGAGGAGCTGGTCGGGCGCCGCATGACCGAGCTCGTCGCGCTCGAGGACCGGGCCCGCCTGCAGGAGTTGTTCAGCACGTCGCTGGCGCAGGCCGGGGCGTCCGCGACCCTCGAGTTGCGCGTCCCGCGGGGCAAGGACCGGCACCGGATCATCGAGATGGTCGCCACCAACCTGCTCACCGAGCCGTCGGTGGCAGGCTGCGTGCTCAACATCCGCGACGTCACGGATCGCAAGGGACTCGAGGACCAGCTGCGGCGCCTGGCGTTCCACGACCCGCTGACGCTGCTCGCCAACCGGGCGCTGTTCCGCGACCGCGTGGAGCACGCGCTCGCCGTCTCCCGTCGCCGCGGCAATCGGGTCGCGGCCATATTCGTCGACCTGGACAACTTCAAGAAGATCAACGACAGCATGGGTCACGGGGAGGGAGACCGGGTGCTGCGGGCCACCGCGCAGCGTCTCTCCAAGTGCACACGCAACGGCGACACGGTCGCCCGCCTGGGCGGCGACGAGTTCGCGATCCTCACCGAGGACGCCGCGCACGCGGACGACGTCATCGAGGTCGCAGCCCGGATCGTGGAGGCGCTGAAGGAGCCGTTCCCGTTCGCCGGATCGAGCCTGCGGGTGGCCGCGAGCGTGGGCGTCGCCTTCGCCGACGAGGCGGACGGCGTGGAGGAACTGTTGCGCAACGCGGACGTGGCGATGTACCACGCCAAGGAACAGGGCAAGAGCCGCTACGCCGTGTTCCAGCCGGAGATGCAGCGGGAAGTGCAGGACCGGCTGCGCATCGAGGCCGACCTGACGCGCGCCATCCACCGCAACGAGCTGAGGCTCTTGTACCAGCCGATCGTCGACCTAGGCTCCGGCTACCTGCTCGGCGTCGAGGCGCTCGTCCGCTGGCAGCATCCGGAGCGTGGCCTCATCCCGCCGGCCGAGTTCATCGAGGTCGCGGAGGAGACCGGCCAGGTCGTGGGGCTCGGTCGCTGGGTGCTGCACGAGGCCTGCCGCGAGGTCCGCGAGTGGCAGCGACGGATGCCACTCGGCAAGCAGCTGCGCGTCGCCGTCAACGTATCGGGCCAGCAGCTGCAGGGAGGTGACCTGGTAGCCGAGGTCACGGGCGCGCTCGAGCACACCGGGCTGGACGCCGGCGCGTTGGTGATCGAGATGACCGAGAGCGTCGTCATGCAGAACACCGAAGAGACCTTCGCCAAGCTGAGCCGGCTCAAGCGACTCGGTGTGCGCATTGCCATCGACGACTTCGGTACCGGCTACTCGTCGCTCTCCTACCTGCACCGGTTTCCGATCGACATCCTGAAGATCGACCGTTCGTTCGTGCAGCGGCTCGGCGAGGAACGCGACGGGACGGAGCTCGCGCGGGCCATCATCACGCTCGGCGAGACGCTCGGGCTCGAAGTGGTCGCGGAAGGCATCGAGTACGAGCACCAGCTTCGGGAGCTGGTGGAGCTCGGATGCGTGGCGGGGCAGGGCTACTACTATTCGAGGCCCGCGTTGCTGCGCGAGATCGAGTACTCGCACCACGCCAAGCTCCGCAAGGCGTTCGTCAGAAGCCTGCCGCCCGAGGCGGGCACCAGCGCCACCGGGCGCTTCAAGCGACCGGAGATCCCGGACGACCTCGGTATCGACCTCGGAACGGTGGCAGGGCTCGGCCGGTAAGGCTGGCGGGAAGGCTTGCCTTTCAAGGACTTGACTGCCCGAGCGTGGCCGGCGGAGGGGCCTGCTGCCCTTTCAATCGAGCCCCCAAAACCGCTACCCTAAACGCCGTTTCGTCACCCACCCGCGAGGCCGGATGGCCGGTCGTCTCTACATCACGACCTTCGGCTGCCAGATGAACGAGTACGATTCCGCCCGGATGGTGGACGTGCTGCGCGAATCCCAGGGGCTCGAGCTCACGCGCGATCCGGAACTGGCCGATGTCGTGCTTCTCAACACCTGCTCGGTTCGCGAGAAGGCGCAGGAGAAGGTCTTCTCGCACCTCGGCCAGTGGCGGCTGCTCAAGCAGCGGCGTCCCGGCCTGATCATCGGGGTCGGAGGGTGCGTCGCCAGCCAGGAGGGGGAGGGAATACGCGAGCGGGCCCCCTACGTCGATCTTGTCTTCGGGCCCCAGACCCTCCACCGGCTGCCGGAGATGATCGCCGCGCTGCGCTCGAGCGGGCGCGCCCAGGTCGACGTCTCCTTCCCCGAGATCGAGAAGTTCGACCGGCTGCCGGCGCCGCGCGCGGGGAGTGCGACCGCATTCGTCTCGGTCATGGAAGGCTGCAGCAAGTATTGCAGCTTCTGCGTCGTGCCCTACACGCGCGGCGAGGAAATGAGCCGGCCGCTCGCCCAGGTCATCGCGGAGGTCGAGGCGCTCGCGGTACAGGGCGTGCGCGAGGTCATGCTGCTCGGCCAGAACGTCAATGCCTATGCCGGAGCGATGGACGGCGGTGCGGAATGCGATCTCGCGACGCTGATTCGCTTCGTCGCCCGCGTCCCGGGCATCGAGCGCATCCGCTTCACCACCTCGCACCCGCTGGAGTTCACCGACGCGCTGGTGGAGGCCTACGCCGAGGTGCCGAAGCTGGCCAATTACCTGCACCTGCCGGTTCAGAGCGGCTCGGACCGTGTCCTGGCCAGGATGAAGCGGGGCTACACCGCGCTCGAGTACAAGCAGAAGGTACGCAGGCTACGAGCCGTGCGGCCCGACATCAGCCTGTCCTCCGACTTCATCGTTGGTTTTCCAGGCGAGACCGACCGCGACTTCGAGCAGACCATGAACCTGATCGCCGAGGTGGGCTTCGACCAGTCCTTCAGCTTCATCTACAGCCGCCGGCCCGGGACGCCGGCAGCGTCGCTTCCGGACGACGTGCCGCAGGCGATCAAGCAGCAGAGACTCGCACTGCTGCAGCGGCGCATCGACCAGCAGGCGCTCGGGATCAGCCGCGGCATGGTCGGGACCGTGCAGCGCGTGCTGGTCGAAAAGCCGTCCAAGAAGGATCCCAGCCGCCTGGCCGGGCGTACGGAGAACATGCGCTGGGTCAACTTCGACGGCCCTGCGGGGCTGCTCAATGGCTTCGCGGATGTCCGGGTCACCGAGGCACTCCCGAATTCGCTGCGCGGCAGACTGGTCGGCCCGGTGGAGGTTCCCGCTCCTCGCGTGGCCGCCGGTGGCTGAGGCGCGGTTGGACACCGGGCCGCAACGCGAGGTCTCCTTCGAAGGCGCGGGCAACGATCGCCTGGCGGCCGTCTGCGGCCCGCTGGATGAGCACCTGCGACAGATCGAGGACCGGCTGGGTCTCCAGATTCGGCGCCGGGGAATGCACTTCTCGGTCGTCGGCGGCCAGGCGGACGCCGGGGCGGCGATCCTGGGCGAACTCTTTGCGCGGTCCGCCACGGGGCCGGTCACGCCGGAGGACGTCCACCTGGCGATCCAGGAATCGGGAATGGAAGGGCCGCCCGAACCCGACGCGCTCGCGGTGCGCACGCACCGCGGCCTGATCCGCGGACGAGGCAGCAACCAGGCCGGCTACCTGAAGAACATCCGCGATTACGACCTGACCTTCGGCATCGGCCCTGCAGGCACGGGCAAGACCTACCTCGCCGTGGCCAGCGCCGTCGACGCGTTGCAGCGTGACGCGGTGCGGCGGCTGGTGCTGGTGCGCCCGGCCGTGGAGGCCGGGGAACGCCTCGGCTTCCTGCCGGGCGACATGGCGCAGAAGGTCGACCCCTACCTGCGGCCCATGTACGACGCGCTCTACGAGATGATCGGCTTCGAGCGGGTCGCGCGACTGATGGAGCGCAACGTGATCGAGGTCGCGCCGCTCGCCTTCATGCGCGGGCGCACCCTAAACGAGTCGTTCGTCATCCTGGACGAGGCGCAGAACACGACCATCGAGCAGATGAAGATGTTCCTGACGCGCATCGGGTTCGGGTCCAGGGCGGTAGTGACCGGCGACGTGACGCAGACGGATCTGCCGGCCCACCGGCGGTCCGGGCTGCGTCACGCGATGGACGTGCTCGCCGACGTACCGGGCATCGCGTTCACGCTGTTCACCGCCCGGGATGTCGTGCGGCACGCGCTGGTCGCCCGGATCGTCGAGGCCTACGAGCGTGACAAGGCGAGCGGGGACGAGACGTGAGCGGCAGGGGCCGGGGGACGCGATGCGAGATCTAGCCCGCGTGCAGTACGGTACGCGCAGGCCCTATGCGCCAGCCGTCGCGAGCCTGCAGGGCTGGACGCGCGCGGTCCTTCCCGCGACCCTGCGGGGCGCCTGGCTCGGGATCCGCGTCGTCGACGAGGCCGAGGGCCGGCGGCTCAACAGAGACTACCGGGGCAAGGACGGGGCGACGAACGTGCTGTCCTTCGGTGCCGGCGGCTTGCCGGCGGGGTCGGGAGGCTTCCTGGGCGACCTCGCGATCTGCGCGCCGGTTGTGGCGCGCGAGGCGAGGGAGCAGGGCAAGGACCTGCGCGCGCACTGGGCCCACATGGTGGTCCACGGCACGCTGCACCTGCTCGGCTTCGACCACGAGCGCCGGGCCGACGCAGCCAGGATGGAGGCGCGGGAGCGCGAGGCGCTCGCCGCGCTGGGATTCGGGGATCCTTACGAGGCCGGACGGGGATGAGCGAAGAAGGTGGCAGAGCGAGCTGGCTCAGGCGACTGGTGGGCGGCGGGGAGCCGCGCGACCGGGCCGAGCTGGTCGCGCAGCTTCGTGAGGCCGGCGCCCGCGAACTGATCGATGCGGATGCACTGTCCATGATCGAGGGCGTCCTCGAGGTCGCCGATCTCCAGGTGCGCGACATCATGGTGCCCCGCTCGCAGATGGTCGTCCTCGAGCGCGATTGCCCGCCCGAGGAAATGCTGCCGGTGATCGTCGAGTCGGGCCACTCGCGCTTTCCGGTGATCGGCGAGGACCGCGACCAGGTCGTCGGCATCCTGCTCGCGAAGGACCTGCTGCGTTACTTCGGAGAGGAGGGGGACGGGTCCTTCGACATGCGCGAGATGCTGAGGCCCGCCGTTTTCGTGCCGGAGAGCAAGCGGGTCAACGTCCTGCTCAAGGAGTTCCGGGTCAGCCGCAACCACATGGCGGTCGTCGTCGACGAGTACGGCGGCGTCTCCGGGCTCGTCACCATCGAGGACGTCATCGAGGAGATCGTGGGCGACATCGCCGACGAATACGACATCGAGGAGGACCAGACGATCCGGCGCGAGGGCGAGCGCCAGTACGCGGTGCACGCCCTGGCGCGAATCGAGGACTTCAACGAGTATTTCGGCGCGACCTTCAGCGACGAGGAATTCGACACGATCGGCGGACTGGTCATGCACCAGTTCGGACGCCTGCCGAAGCGCGGCGAGTCCGTGACAATCGAAGGCTTCGAGTTCAGGGTGTTGCGTTCCGATCGTCGCCGGATCGACCTGCTGCGGGTAGTCTGCCCGCGGGAACTGACTCCGCCCGGTGACGCGGGCGCGTGAACTGATGCAGCTGCCCTCGCTCGCGACGCGCTACGGCGCGTGGTTGGCGCTCGCCTCCGGGGCCGCCTGTTCGCTGGCCTTTGCACCCGGCGCCCTGTTTCCTCTGGCCGTCGTCTGTCCGGCCGTGCTGGCCCTGCTCTGGGAGGGTGCCCCGCCGCGCCGCGCCGCGGCGCTGGGCTTCGCCTTCGGTGCCGGCCTGTTCCTGTCGGGCACCTACTGGATCTACACGGCAGTCCACGTCTTCGGCAGGGCACCGATCTGGCTCGCCATCTTCCTGATGCTGGGCCTCGTGGCCATCATGGCGACTTACTATGCGCTGGCAGGCTGGCTGCTCGCGCGCTTCCTGCCCCGGCCCGGGGTGATGCGCCACCTGCTGGCGCTGCCGGCGCTCTGGGTGCTGATGGAGTGGCTGCGCGGCTGGCTGTTCAGCGGGTTTCCGTGGCTCGAGACGGGCTATGCCCACAGCGACTCGCCGCTGGCCGGCTTCGCGCCGCTGGGCGGCATCCACCTGGTCACGCTGGCCTCGATGGTCACGGCCGGCGCCCTGGTGTCGAGCCTGCTGGGAGGTGCGCGCGAGAGGGTGACCGCGATCGTCGTCGTGGCGTCGCTGTGGACGACGGGCGTGGCACTGCGCGAGCGCAGCTGGACCGATCCGGTCGGCAGCGACATCTCCGTGGCCATCGTTCAGGGAGCGATTCCGCAGGACCTGAAGTGGGAGGAGTCGCATCGCGCCGAGACGCTGCGCCTCTACCGGAGCATGACGGAGCAGGTCCTGGGCACCGACCTCATCGTCTGGCCCGAGGCGGCGCTGCCCAGCCTCGCCCACGAGGCCGGGCCGTACCTCGCCGGCCTCTGGGAGGAGGCCGAGGAGCAGGGCTCGGACCTGATGCTGGGGCTCTTGCGCTACGACGAGCTCACCGGTCGCTATTACAACGGCCTGCTCGCTCTCTCCGGGGGCGAGGCAGGGTGGTACTACAAGCGGCGCCTGGTCCCGTTCGGGGAGTTCTTCCCGGTGCCGGCGTTCATGCGCCGCTGGATGCGGCTGATGAGCCTCACCTACGTGGACATGTCGCCCGGCGCGGACGACCAGCCCCCGCTCAAGGCCGCCGGACAGAAGATCGGTGTCACCATCTGCTACGAGGACGCCTACGGTTCCGAGCAGCTTGCCGTGCTCGAAGAGGCGACGCTGCTCGTCAACGTGACGAACAATGCTTGGTTCGGGGACTCGACGGCTCCGCACCAGCAGTTGCAGATGGCGCGGTTCCGGGCGCTCGAGGCCGGACGCTACCTGGTGCGCGCGACCTCCAACGGCATCAGCGGCATCATCGGGCCCGACGGCACGGTGGTCGAGCGCGCGACGCAGTTCGTCCCCGAGGTGCTCGAAGGCCGGGTCCGTCCTTTCGCCGGGCTCACCCCATATGCGCGCACCGGCAACTGGCCGGTGCTGGTGCTGTCGTTCTGCGTCTGCGCCCTGTCCGCGTACTTCGGCCGGCGCCGCGGCGCGCCGTCGACGCCCGACGCCTAGCTCCGGCTCGGTGTCGGCCCGCAAACGGCGGAAGCGCGAATCGACCCGTGGGTCGCGCTCAGCCGTCCTGCTCGGCAAGGCGCGTCGCGTAGGGCCCGCGGGCGGATAGCAATAGCAGCGCGGCGCACGGTGCCGCCAGACCGACGATCCACGTCATGGAATCGGCGATGCGCAGCTCGTCGCCGAACGCGTAGTCGTTGACGAATCCGGTCATGAAGGAGCCCAGGCCGATGCCGGCGAGATTCACGCAGAACAGGTAGACCGCGGAC
>Ga0111152_1060_pt1 | contig 31233 bp, 28 predicted proteins | sample DeeMarSeWOR28_12_FD_80254 | JGI IMG/M metagenome (GOLD analysis project Ga0111152, IMG submission 80254) | Gammaproteobacteria bacterium SG8_30
CGGATTCGCTGCTCGTACAGGTCGATGAGCGTCTGGAGGCGCGTCGCGCGCGCGTGCGCAGCCTCGAGCTGCGCCTGCAGGGCACGCAGCGCGTCGGTCCGACGGGCGTCGGCCGCGCGAGCCCGGGCACGGGCAGCGGATGACTCCCTGTCCTGTCGGTCACGCGTGAACAGCGGCACGTCGAAGGTGATCATCGCCGTCAGCATGTCCGGCCACCCAGAGCCGTCTTCGGATCTTCCCTGCCGGAAACCGTAGGACAGGTCGAAGCCGAACTCGGGCTTGTAGCGCTCGCCCGACAGCTCGACTTCCGTTGCCGCCGTATCGCGCTCACGCTCGAGCACGAGCAGCCGCGGATGCTGGTCCAGTCGTTCCCTCAGCGCAGCCAGGGGCGGCAGTCTGGGACTGTCGACATCGACCGCAACACGCTCGCCGTAGGCGACCGACCCGATCCAGCGTGCGAGCTCCGCCTGTGCTGCCTCGCGGTCCCGCTCGGTCCCGATGCGCCGCTCCTCGACGTCGAGCGCCGCGAGCCGCGCATCGAGCAGCATTCCCTGCCTCCCCTCGCCGGCCGCATACGCTGCACCGATCCCTGTCAGCAGCGTATCCACCCAGTCGCGTTCCCGGTCGAGCAATCCGAGGACGTTCTCCTGGTAGTCGAGCTCGTGCCAGAGTCGCGCAACCGTCAGCCGTGTGGCCGACGTCCGGTCCAGGGTGTCGGCCTCGGTGACTGCCGCGCGTTGCTCTAGCAGGTGCCGGGAGAGGGCGCGGCTGTCCCCGGCGGGGAAGCGCTGCATGACCCCGACCTCGAGCATGGTCATGGGCTCCTGGTCCAGCGCAAAGCTGTCGGTAGGCAGGTTGACGGCGCCCACGCGACCCTGCGGGTCCGGAAGCTGCCCCGACGCGATGGCCATGTCGCGCAGCGCCTCTGCCTCGCTCGCGAGGGCCTCGCGTCCCGCATCGCGCTCAATGGCAAGCCGCTGCGCGTCCGCGAGCGTCAGGGGCTCGGCGAGCGCGGCGAGCGACCAGCCGGCGACCAGTACGGCAACGATCGGGGCTGTCGGACCCGCCCCACGGTCGATGAACGCAAGCATGCCTCCTCCTGCAGGAACGTCTGACGGACGAACCGGACGGGAGGAGCTATTTCAGGTAGGTGCAGAATCGCTGCTGCAGGGGCCGGTCGGGAGGGCGCCAGGTTGCCGGATCGGCGGACCAGCCGCCTTGCCGGTCCGTGGTCCAGTCGACCTGGTACACCGGCCCGGCGCCGTGCAGGACATTCGGCCAGGCAGTGTCACCCGGATCCTTGGCCGGCAGGATCGGGACGCTGACGGCGTCGCAGTCGAGCGCCACCCCCTTGCTGCAATCGTGTCCGGAGGCCGGCGCCGGAGGGCAATGCGGGCAATCGTGTTCTGCGGTGGACTCAGGCGAAGGCGCCGGCCCGTGCCCCATGGCGCCATGGCCCGAAGCGAGCGTCTCCGGAGCTGCGGCGCCGGCGGCACAGGGCTGCACCGCGAGACCCAGCCACGACGCAGCGAACAGCACCGTGACCGCCCGCGCGATCCGGACCTGCCTGTGTCGGAGTGCCTTTAGCAGCGTCATGCCTCGTCGAGCCTGTCAGCAAGTCAGCAAGCCTGGTAACGCTACGCCTAGGGCCGGCACGGGTCAAACCCGTCCTCGCGGGGCCTCGACCGGGTCACACGACGAGGCCGGGTCCGACCCGGCGGGCTGCGCAGGAGGCTGTGCTAAAATTCATGCTTTTGGCACGCCCGGAAATCCTCCCAAGCGAACAACGACATCCGGGCCCCTTAGGAGCTGCGACACCGATGACCACCGTGAAGATCACGCCCCCCGAGACGGGCGAGAAGATCAGCACCCAGGGCGGCAAGCTCGTGGTGCCCGACAACCCCATCGTGCCGTTCATCGAGGGCGACGGCACGGGCCCGGACATCTGGCGCGCCAGCGTGCGCGTGCTCGATGCCGCGGTCGAGAAGGCCTACGGGGGGCGCCGGAAGATCTCCTGGATGGAGGTCTATGCCGGGGAGAAAGCCAACAACCTGATGAACACCTGGCTGCCCGACGAGACGGTCGCCGCTTGCCGCGAGTACCTCGTGTCGATCAAGGGTCCGCTCACCACGCCGATCGGCGGAGGCATCCGGTCCCTGAACGTGGCGCTGCGCCAGCTGCTCGACCTCTACGTCTGTCTGCGGCCGGTGCGGTGGTTCAAGGGCGTCCCCTCGCCGGTGCGTGCGCCCGAGAAGGTGGACATGGTCATCTTCCGCGAGAACACGGAGGACATCTACGCCGGTATCGAGTTCGAGGCGGGCTCGCCGGACAACAGAAAGTTCCTGGAGATGTTCCGGGAGGCGTTCCCGAGACAGTACGGCAAGATCCGTTTCCCGGACAGTTCCGGCATCGGCATCAAGCCGGTCTCGCGCGAGGGCACGGAGCGGCTCGTGCGGGCGGCGATCCAGTACGCCATCGCCAACGGGCGCAAGAGCGTCACGTTCGTGCACAAGGGCAACATCATGAAGTTCACGGAGGGCGCCTTCCGCAACTGGGGCTACGCGCTCGCCGAACGCGAGTTCCCCGACGCGACCTACACCTGGGACCAGTGGGAGCGGACACGGGCGGCCAAGGGCGGCAAGGCTGCCAACGAGGAGCAGCAGGCTGCGCTCGACTCGGGACGCATCCTCGTCAAGGATGCGATCGCCGACATCACGCTGCAGCAGGTGCTGACCCGCCCCGACGAGTTCGACGTCATCGCGACCATGAATCTCAACGGCGACTATCTCTCCGACGCGCTCGCAGCCCAGGTGGGCGGCATCGGCATCGCGCCGGGCGGAAACGTCAACTACATGACCGGGCATGCCGTGTTCGAGGCGACCCACGGCACGGCGCCGAAGTACGCCAACCTCGACAAGGTGAACCCCAGCTCGGTCGTCCTGTCAGGCGAGATGATGCTGCGCTACATGGGCTGGACCGAGGCGGCCGACCTCGTGATCAACGCGATGGACAAGACGATCGAGGAGAAAGTCGTCACCTACGACTTCGCGCGCCTGATGGACGGCGCAACCGAGGTCAAGTGCAGCGAGTTCGGCGACGCGCTGATCCGCAAGATGGGCTGACGGCGCGCGGCCGCTTGTCCGCCACGGAGCTGACGAATCCCGACACGACCCTGGCGCAGCGATGCGCCAGGGTCATCGTCGACGAGTTCGCATACTACAACCAGGAATTCCGCGCCATCACGCGGAGGGCCCCGGAGCGCTTCGAGAACCGTGACTGGTCCGGCGTCCAGCAGGACGTCGTCGAGCGGCTCGATCTCTACACCGAGTGCGTCAACCGCGCTATCGACGAGCTGCGCGAGACGCTCGGCGAGCGACAGCAGGACGTGGCTCTGTGGCAGGCAATCAAGGAGTGGTACGAGGCCTTCATCGAGAGGCTGCCGGATCCCGAGTTCCTCAAGACGTTTTTCAGCTCGATCACCCGCCGGCTGTTCGGGACCGTTGGAGTCAACGCCGGCATCGAGTTCTTCGCGCTCGACCTCGACCCGCTGCGGGGCATCACGTCGAAGGTCGTCACCAACACCTATTCGAACCGCGGCTCGATCGAGCTGCTGGTGGAGCAGCTGCTGTCCGACTTCCGGTTCCGCACGCCCTGGCGCGACTTCGAGGGCAGCGTCGAGCACGTGCTGACCGACATCCGCATGCACCTGGAGCGCACCGGGGAACGCCGGCCCATCACCGGGATCGAGGTGATCCGCCCGGTGTTCTACCAGATGACCCGCGCCTACGTGGTAGGCAAGATCCACGGCGAGGGCTACACCCTGCCGCTCGCGATCGCGTTCCGCAACGGCCAGCGCGGCGTGCTCGTCGACGCCGTCATGCTCAAGGAAGCGGACGTCTCGGTCCTGTTCAGCTTCACGCGGTCCTATTTCCACGTCGACCTCGAGCGGGTGGGCGAGGCGGTGTTGTTCCTGAAGTCGATGCTGCCGCGCAAGCCCGTCTCCGAGCTGTTCATCGTTCTCGGGCGCGCCAAGCAGGGCAAGACCGAGCGGTTTCGCGAGATCTTCCGCCACCTCGACGAGACCGACGACCGCTTCGTGATGGCGCCGGGCGAGAAGGGACTCGTCATGGCCTGCTTCACGATCAGCTCCTTCGACGTCGTGTTCAAGGTGATCCGCGACCGCTTCCCGGCCGTCAAGAACGTGCTGCGCGAGGAGGTCATGGCCAAGTACGACCTGGTGTTCAAGCACGACCGCGCCGGACGTCTCGTCGACGCCCAGGAGTTCAAGCGGGTGCGCTTCCCGCAGGCGCGCTTCGACCAGGAGGTGCTCGACGAGCTGCTGGGCGAGTGCGCCAACACGGTGCAGGTCGAAGGCGAGAACATCATCGTCGGCCACGTCTACATCGAGCGCCGGATGACGCCGCTCAACCTGTTCGTTCGCAGCGCGCCGCGGGACCAGGCGGAGATGGCGGTGATCGAATACGGCCAGTGCATCCGCGACCTTGCCTACACCAACATCTTCGCCGGCGACCTGCTGCTCAAGAACTTCGGAGTCACCCGCCAGGGCCGTGTGATCTTCTACGATTACGACGAACTGTGCCGCGTCACCGACTGCCGCTTCCGCGACCTGCCGGAGGCGGACAGCTACGAGGACGAGATGCGCGCCGAGAGCTGGTTCTATGTCGCGGACAACGACATCTTCCCGGAGACCTTCATCAACTTCCTCGGCTTCGACGAGCATCTAAAGAAGGTCTTCCTGGACAAGCACAGCGAGATCCTGGAGGCCGAATGGTGGCGCCAGCTGCAGGAGCGCCTCGCCGGCGGTGACGTCGTCGAGGTCCTGCCCTACCACCCGTACCGCGTCCGCGTCGCCAGCAGCCTGTAGGGGACTTTCCTATTTTCCTTTTCGATGTAAGTGATTGAGCAAGCGGGGACATTCCTGTTTTCCTTTTCCAGGACTCCCGGGCGCCTCGACAGCTCCGGACGGAAAGGAAAACAGGAAAGTCCCCTACTTCAGGCACTTGCGGCAAAAAGGAAAATAGAAATGTCCCCATGCAGCGGGTGTTGATCGCCCTCGGCATCGTGATCCTGCTGGCCGGGCTGCTGTGGCCCTGGCTCGGCAAGCTGCCGCTCGGGCGCCTGCCGGGCGACATCGTGCTGATGACCATGGTCATCGCGAGCGCCGTGCTGTCGCTGATCTTCTGGCTCTTTCGGCGCTGAGCCAGATCTGGGGAGTCAGGACGCCGGTTCGCGCATCTTCCGCAGGGCCTGACCCAGGTCCGCGATCAGGTCATCCGGATCCTCGGCTCCGATCGACAAGCGCACGGTCGCGGGAGTCACCAGCGAAGCCGCACGCTGCTCCGGCGTGAACTCCCGGGGTTGCATGAACTGCGGAGGCATGACGAGCGAATCGACCGAGCCGAGGCTCGCGGTAATCGCGAACAGCTCGAGCGATTCCGTGAAGATCCTGGCCTCCTCGAGTCCGCCCTTCAGGTCGAAGGTGACGATCGTGCCGAACTCCCGCATCTGTTTCCGGGCCAGCGCATGGCGCGGGTGGCTCGGGAGGCCCGGGTATCTCACGGTCGAGACGTCCGGATGCGCCTCCAGCCAGGCGGCGATCCGCAGGGCCGCGGCGGCCTGCGCCTCGTAGCGCAGGTAGTAGGTCTTGAGCCCGCGCAGCATCAGGAACGCCGCGTGCGGGTCGAGTACCGGCCCGAGGGTCGAGGCGTCCGGCCGGATCGACTTGACCAGGTCAGAACTGCCGATGATCGCGCCTCCCATGACGTCCCCGTGGCCCGAGGCGTACTTGGTCAGGCTGTGGACGAAGAGGTCGACGTCGTACTGCCCGTGGTTGTGGAAGCCGGCGAAGGTGTTGTCCATCAACGTCAACGCGCCGTGCGCCCGGGCCGCGCCAGTGAGGCGCTCGATGTCCGCGATCTTGGTGACCGGGTTGGTCGGGCTCTCGAAAAACACGAGCCGGGTCGGGCGCTCCGCCAGTACCCGCTCGATGCCCGCGTCGTCCTCGATCGACAGCATCGTGTACTCGACCCCGAACTTGGCCAGCAGGTGCCGGATCATCACGCGCGTCGGCCCGTAGGTCTCCACGAAGCACAGGATGTGGTCGCCGGCCTTGCAGAGCGAGAGCAGCGCGGTGCTGACCGCGGCGACCCCGGAGCCCGAGACGATGCTGTCCTCCCGGCGCTGCATGTCCGCGACCAGCAGCTCGAGTTGGCGATTGGTCGGGTTCGAGCTGCGGGTATAGAAGAACCCGGGACGCTCGCCCCGCAGCCCGCGGAGCGCTTCGTCGATCCGGTCCATCTCGAACTTGACTGACTGGTAGATGGGCTGCACCAGCGGCCGGTTGTCCGGCGGCAGCCGGACCTCCTGTGGATGAATGACTCGGGTGCGTTCCTTCATCGTCGTTCGTGCTCCGTGGAGGCGGCATTCAAGCACAGCCGGCCGGCCGAGGCCACGTGCATCCACCTCCGGCGAGTGGTCGAAGGGTTTGAAAAGCCTGCACAAGCTCGAACACAATCAGGGGCTGACCACGCGGGGATGAGACCAGGCAGGGACACTCCATGGATTTCCAGCTCACCGAAGACCAGCAGATGATCCAGGCGGCGGCCCGCGAGTTCGCCCGGAACGAGATCGCCCCGGTGGCGGGCGAGTACGACGCGTCGGGCCAGTTCCCCACGGAGACCATCCGCAAGGCCGGAGAGCTCGGCTTCATGGGCGTCGAGGTGCCGGCCGAGTACGGCGGCGCCGGACTGGACCCGGTCGCCTACGCACTGATGATCGAGGAGATCGCCGCCGCGGATGCTGCCCACTCCACCATCGTCTCCGTGAACAACTCCCTGTACTGCCACGGGATCCTGGAATTTGGCACCGAGGATCAGAAGCAGCGCTTCGTCGTTCCCGTGGCCTCCGGCAGGGCAATCGGCTGCTACGGACTGACGGAACCCCAGTCCGGCTCGGATGCCGCCAACATGCGCACCCGGGCGGTGCTGTCCGCGGACGGCAGCCACTACGTGCTCAACGGCAAGAAGTCCTGGATCACCTCGGGGCCGGTGGCGGACTACATGGTCATGTTCGCCATGACCGACCCGGACGCCAAGGCCAAGGGCGTCACCGCGTTCGTCCTGGACTGCCACCAGCCCGGGTTCATCCGGGGCAAGACCGAGCCGAAGCTCGGCATCCGCGCTTCGGCGACCTGCGAGATCGAATTCGAGGACTACAAGGTGCCGGTGGAGAATCGCCTCGGTGCCGACGGCCAGGGCTTCGCCGTCGCCATGACGGTGCTCGACTCCGGACGCATCGGCATCGCCGCACAGGCCGTCGGCATCGCCCGGGCCGCGTACGAGGCCTCCCTCGACTACGCGCGGGAGCGCAAGGCCTTCGGGTCCGCCATCGGTTCCTTCCAGATGATCCAGCAGAAGCTCGCCGACATGAAGTGCCGGCTCGAGGCGGCGCGCCTGCTGACGCTGCAGGCCGCGTGGAACAAGCAGCGCTGCAGGCGGACCGGCGAGCGCAACACGCTGTTCGGATCGATGGCCAAGCTGACAGCCTCGGAGACGGCGATGTTCTGCGCCCACGCGGCGGTGCAGATTCACGGCGGCATGGGCTACAGCAAGGAAATGCCGATCGAGCGCTACTTCCGCGACGCCAAGATCACCGAGATCTACGAGGGCACGAGCGAGATCCAGCGCATGGTCATTGCCCGCACCGAAACCGGACTGCGGTAAGGGACATTCCTATTTTCCTTTTCCGCGCAAGCCTTTGATTTGTGGCTTCCGCGCCCTCAGGGTGTCGGCCGTGACCGCCTTGGGCGGCCGCGCCCTGCCCTGATTGCTGTCAGTCCGAGCGCCTGCGTTGCATCGACAGCCCAGCCATCCGATCCGAATGGCTGCTCTCGCGTAGCGCAGCGACGGACGGCGTCGAGCTCTTCGCTGGTCTGGGGCGCGTTCACGTATTCGATCCAGCCTGATGGAAGTTCCACGGGCGAGTCGGCCAGGGCGAGCCCGGGATACCGCCCGCATCGCCACGCCAGACTCCCCCACGGCCATTTCTCGGCGCGCCCCACGATTCCGGCCCGCAGCGCGTTTCGCTCCACGTAGCGGATCACCGTCAGCAGGTGACCGTCCTGCTCGATCGGGAAGGCCTTGAACCGTCCCTGCCAGACGCGACCGCTCGACTGTCGCCGGCCATGGTGCCGGCGAACGTGAGTCGTCAGCAGCCAGTGCAGCCACTCGGAGAGCCCGAGGTCACCGGCAGGACGCGCGACGAGATGGAAGTGGTTTGGCATCAGGCAGACGGCAAGCAAGTCCAGCGCGTGCCGCGACTGCGCTTCGACCATCAGTCCGAGAAATTCCAGATAGTCGTTCTGAGTGGCGAAGACCGTCGCCCGGTTGTTGCCCCGGTTCATCACGTGGTAGCACCAGCCACCCCTGATCGCACGGGCTGTTCGGGGCATGCGCCAAGCATTGCGCGATGCGCCGCCGTCCGGGCCGTGAGTTTGTGCCCGGAATTGCGGGATTCGGGCGATGAGGACAGGTTGCCCGGCTTCTCTAGTGCCAGGGCGAGTGCAGCCCTCCGGTCTGCTCCAGCCAGTCGGCGATACGATCGGCGGCGGCCGCAACGTCGTTGTCCGAGATGTCGACGCGCAGGGTCGGGAGGGTCGACGCCGCGACCAGTGCATCCATCTGGTGCTGCTCCTCGACGAACACCTCGAGATCGACGTACTGAGCGGGGTTACCCGACACCTCGAGCCGCCTGCGCCGGGCCCGCTCGAACGACTCCGGGGTCCGCATGCAGTAGATGAGCCGGAAGCCGATCGGGCGCAGCCGGTCCTCGAGCCAACGGAAATCGTAGTGCCGCCCGTGCACCCGTTCCTGGTAGGCCTGCGTCGAGATGTGGAACCGGTCGACGATCCAGGAGTAATAGCGCTGCAGCTCGAACAGCCTCACCCAGGTCCGGTAGGTTTCGAGCGCCAGTTCCTCCTCCTGCGGCTCGAAGTTGATCAGTCCCCGGCCCCAGGGCCAGTCCGTGAACGCACACCACTCGGCCGAAATGACCGGTGAGTGATACCGATATTTCCGGGGACCGACGATTCGAGGATGCTCGTTGAGCGCGAAGGCGAGCTCGGTCTTGAAGGTCAGCCGCGTGCCCTCGAGGATCAGCTTGGGGGTGAGCTTAGGCATGCACGACGGTCGGGCACGGATCCCGTGGGCCCGACTCGCGACTTATGAATCAACGACTTGCATGAAAAAGGAAAATAGGAATGTCCCCTAGATCCTGCGGAGCCAGTGGTGGGGGTCCCTGGCCTCGCCCTGTTGGACGGCGACCAGGGCGGCGCGCAGCTTCTTCGTGTGCGGGCCCACGTCGCCGCTACCCACCTTGACCTCGCGGCCCTCGTGCACGAGCGTGCCGACCCCTGCGAGCACGGCCGCGGTGCCCGATAGCGCCGCCTCACCGTCGCGCGCCCACTCGAGCATCTCGCCGACCGTGAACACGCGCTCCTCGACCTCGTAACCGAGCGAGGGCGCCATCTTCAGGAGCGAGTCGCGGGTCACGCCGTGCAGGAAGGTCGTGTCCAGGCTCCGCGTCAGGATCTTTCCCTCGCGGATCAGCAGGAAGTTGGCGGCTCCGGTCTCCTGCACCTCGCCGCCGGGGCAGAACAGCACCTGGTCCACCCCGTACTGCTTCTTGGCCGCGAGCGTCGGACCCATGGCTGCTGCGTAATTGCCGCCCGTCTTCACCACCCCGAGATGCGAGGCACAGCGCGTGGCCCGGGTCTCGACGTAGATCTTGAGCGCCTTCATGCCGCCGGCGAAGTAGTCCCAGACCGGGCTCGCCAGCACGATCAGCATCAGCTCACCCGGGGGGGACGCCGCCGCACCGATGTTGGGCGTCGTGCCGAACAGGATCGGCCGCAAGTAGAGCGCGCCGGGCGCCTCCGGCACCTGGTCGCGGACGCGGTCGATGACCGTCACGATCATTTCCTCGAGTTGCCGAGCATCGGGCTCGGCCAGGGCGAGTGCCCGCGCGCTCTGCAGCATGCGCTCTATGTGCCGGCCCATGCGGAACACGTTGACGCTGCCATCGGCCCACCTGTAGGCCTTGAAGCCCTCGAAGCACGTGCTCGAGTAGTGCAGGACGTGTGCGGCCGGGCTCATCTCGATGGGGCCCGTCCTGCGCACCTCGTAGGGTGACCACTTGCCGTCCTTGTACGTCGCGACCGCCATCGTGTCGGTCAGTACACTGCCGAATGGAGGATGGACGGGCTTCTGCGCGGGCTGTGCCTGGGCGTTCATGTCGTTCAGTCCTGGATGAAGATCGTTGCCGGGTGCTCGAGGCGGTCCCTCAGGGCTTGTATCATCGCAGCCGCGTCGAAGCCGTCCACGAAGCGGTGATCGAACGACGACGAGAGGTTCATGATCCGGCGCACCGCGATGGCGCCATTCTGCACGACCGGCCGCTCGATGGCCTTGTTGACACCCACAATCGCGACTTCCGGCGCGTTGATGACCGGTGTCGAGACGATGCCGCCGAGCCTGCCGAGGCTCGTCACCGTGATGGTCGAGCCGGTCAGCTCGTCCTTCTTCGCCTTGCCGCTGCGGGCCGCTTCCGACACGCGCCGGATCTCGGCAGCGAGCCCGGCGAGCCCCCGCGCTTCGGCGTGCCTGACGACCGGGACCTTCAGGCCGTCCGGCGTCTGGGTGGCGATGCCCACGTGCACCGGGTGATGGCGAACGATGACGTTGCGGCCCTCGTCGTAGTGGGCATTGCACTGGGGGAACTGCTCGATAACGCGGGTCAGCGCGGCGACGATGAAAGGCAGCAGCGTGTAGCGCTCCTGGCCCTGTTCGAGGCTGGAGTTCAGGTGCTGGCGCAGCGACTCGAGCTCGGTGACATCGACTTCCTCGACGTAGGCGAAATGCGGAATGTTGCGCTTGGCCTCGCTCATCCGCTGCGCGATGACGCGGCGGACGCCGATGACCTTGATCTCCTCCGAGCCCGACCGCACCACGCGAGCCGTCCCACCTGCCACCCGGCCCTGGCCCGACGGCGTCCTCGACTGCAGCACGGCATCGAGGTCTGCAGGCTGGATCCGACCGCCGGGGCCCGTCCCCGCGACCGTCGCCAGGTCGATGCCCGCCTCGCGGGCACGGCGGCGGGTCGCGGGCGAGGCCATCACGCGGCCCCGCGGCGCGTCGGCTTCCGGCGCGGCGACCTCGATCGCCTCGGCCGTCGCAGGCTTCGGTGCAGGGGCCGGAGCCGGCGCTCCGGCCGCCTGCATCTCGACCGCAGCCGTCGCCTCGGCGGGCACTCCGCCGGCAGTGTCGAACACGATGAGCTCCGAGCCGACGGCGACCAAATCCCCGGGCTGGCCGGTCAGCGACAGCACCCTGCCCGCGACCGGCGAGGGCACCTCGACCGCTGCCTTGTCGGTCATCACCTCGGCAATGACCGCGTCCTCCTCCACCGTGTCCCCGACCTTGACCTTCCACTCGACGATCTCGGCCTCGACCGTGCCCTCGCCGAGGTCCGGCATCTTGAATACGAAGCGGCTCATGCGTCGGCCTCCATCACGGACTGGAGCGCCATCGCGACCCGTGCCTGGCCCGGAAAGTACTCCCACTCGAAAGCGTGCGGATACGGCGTGTCCCATCCGGTGACGCGCTGGATCGGCGCCTCGAGGTGCCAGAAACACTCCTCCTGGATAGTCGCCGAGAGCTCGCCGCCGTAGCCCCCGAAGCGCGTCGCCTCGTGGGCGATGACGCAGCGGCCCGTCTTCTTGACCGACGTCACCAGCGTATCGACGTCGAGCGGCACCATCGTGCGGACGTCGATGATCTCGGCATCGACTCCCATGCCCTGGGCCGCCGCCTCGCAGACGTGGACCATGGTCCCGTAGGTGACGAGGGTGACGTCCGAACCCTCGCGCACGACCTCGCACTTGCCGATCGGAACCGTGTAGTAGCCTTCCGGCACGTCGCCCTTCGGGTGCGTGCTCCAGGGCACCGCCGGCTTGTTCGGGTCGCCGTCGAACGGTCCGTTGTAGATGCGCTTCGGCTCGAAGAAGATCACCGGGTCGTCGTCCTCGATGGACGAGATCAGCAGGCCCTTGGCGTCGTATGGGTTAGCGGGCATCACGACCTTGAGCCCGGAGACGTGTGCGAAGACGCCTTCCGGGCTCTGCGAGTGCGTCTGGCCGCCGCGGATGCCGCCGCCGCAGGGCGTGCGGATGGTCACCGGAGCGAAGAACTCGCCGGCGCTGCGGTAGCGGAGCCGCGCGAGCTCACTCACGATCTGGTCGTATGCCGGGTAGATGTAGTCCGCAAACTGGATCTCGGCCACGGGCCGGAGGCCGTTGACGCCCATGCCGATGGCCGAGGCCACGATACCGCCCTCCGCGATCGGCGTGTCGATCACGCGGTGGGCACCGTACTTGCGCTGCAGCCCGTCGGTGACGCGGAACACTCCGCCGAAGAAGCCGACATCCTCGCCGAGGACGATCACGTTCGGGTCACGGCCGAGCATGATGTCCATGGCCGAGTTGAGCGCCTGGATCATGTTCATCTGTGCCATCGCCATCAGCCCCGCTTCCGCTCGTCCCGAAGCTGCTCGTCCTGCTTCTTGAGGTGCTCGGGCATTTCCTTGAAGACGTCCTCGAACATCAGGTGCGGATCGAGCCGCGGTGACTCGGTCAGCGTGCCGTAGGTCACGGCCTCCTTCCAGGAGGCGAGCACGTGTTCTTCCATCTCCTTGACGAGCGCCGCGTGGCGCTCCTGCGACCACTCGCCCAGCGCGATCAGGTGGTCCTTGAGCCGCTCCACCGGGTCGCCGAGCGGCCAGCGCTCGTAGTCGTCCTTCGGTCGGTAGCGCGACGGGTCGTCGCTGGTCGAATGCGCGGCCCCACGATAGGTCACGTGCTCGATGATGGTCGGACCGTGCCCGGTCCGTGCGCGCTCGGCGGCCCACTGCGTAACGGCGTGCACGGCCAGGAAGTCGTTGCCGTCGACGCGCAGTCCCGCCATGCCGAATCCCGGCCCGCGTGCCGCGAAAGAGCGGTGTTCCCCGCCCGCGAAACCCTGGAAGGTCGAGATCGCCCACTGGTTGTTGACGACGTTGAGGATCACCGGCGCCTCGTACACCGAGGCGAACAGCATCGCGTGGTGGAAGTCGGCCTCCGCACTCGAGCCCTCGCCGATCCAGGTGGCGGCGATGTCGTCGGTGCCCTTGATCGCCGCCGCCATGGCCCAGCCCACGGCCTGCGGGAACTGGGTCGTCAGGTTGCCTGAGATCGAGAAGATGTTGCCGTCGCGCCAGTGGTACATCACGGGCAGCTGGCGGCCCTTGCACATGTCGCGCGTGTTGGAGAGGAGCTGGCACATCAGATCCACGACCGGTCGGCCGCGCACCATGTACAGGCCCTGCTGCCGGTAGGCCGGGAAGAGCATGTCCGTGGGCCTGAGTGCCATGCCCTGCGAAACGGAGATTGCTTCCTCGCCGAGCGAGCGCATGTAGAAGGTGATCTTGCCGGAGCGCTGCATCCGCTGCATGCGATCGTCGAAGGCCCTCGTCAGTACCATGTGACGCAGGCCGACCTGCAGGTCGGCTGGCTCGAGATGCGGGTTCCACGGCCCGACAGCCTCGTGGTCGTCGTCGAGCACGCGCACGAGCTGAAAGGCCAGCCCGTTCATGTCGCGGACGCGCGTGTTGATGTCCGGTCGCGCGACGGCACCGGCGGGCGACAGTTCGAGGTAGCTGAAGTCCGGGGTCTCGCCGGGACCGGCGTGGTATTTCGGGATGTGCAGGCGGGAGGGTCTCATCGGGGATGCCTTTGCGGTTCTGCGCCGATCGTGCCCGCAATCGTACGCGTAACGACCCACATCTGTTGAATATTGTGTGCTGTTGTGCACAAATGTGAAATATGGTTTCTAAAGAGTAAGCTCATATGAAAAAGACAGTTCACATCGAGCTGGACCGCATCGACCGACGAATCCTCGATGTGCTGCAACACGACGCCTCACTATCCGCGTCCGACATCGCCAGCCAAGTCGGACTGTCCACAACGACCTGCTGGCGGCGCATCCAGCAGCTTGAACAGTCGGGCGTGATCAGGCAGCGCGTGGCGATCCTGGACCGGTCGAAGCTCGGCCTCGATGTCGTGGTGTTCGTACAGGTGCGCCTGTCGACCCAGGGGCGCGACGCGATTGCGCAGTTCGACAAGGCCATTCGCGACCGTCCCGAGGTGCTCGACTGCTACACGCTCACCGGCGAGTGGGACTTCTGCCTGCGCATCGTCACCCACGACATGAAGGAGTACGAGTCGTTCTTCCTCGACCACCTGTCGAAGATTCCCAACGTGCAGTCGGTCAACTCGTCGATCGCGGTGACGGTGGTCAAGGAGTCGACGGTGCTGCCGCTGGCGCGGGAGTGAGCCACCGAAAGACGCGCCGTCGCCATCTTCAAGGGATCGGCCAGTCCCCGATCCAGCTGGATATGTCCTGCAAGGACTTCTTGATGCCTCCGTGCACCGGCACCTGGCATTCCTGCTTCGGATAGCCGACCACCAGCAGTATCGTCGCCCGCTCGCGGGCGGGTCGCCCACAAATCTCATTCAGGAACTTCATGGGGTTGGGCGTGTGCGTCAGCGTGGCGAGGCCGGCGTGATGCAATGCGACCAAGAGGAAACCGGTCGCGATTCCGACCGATTCCGGGTAGTAGTAGTGACTGTAGCGGCTCCCGTCCTGCCGCACGCCGTACTTCTGGGCAAAAACGGCGATGAGCACCGGCGCTTCCTCCAGGAACGGCTTGCTCGGATCCGTCCCAAGTGGCGCGAGCGCGTCGAGCCACTCCTGCGGCGCACGCCTCGCGTAGAACTCACGCTCCTCCGCCTCCGCCGCCTCGCGGACGCGTCGCTTCGTGTCCGCATCCGTGATCACGGCGAAGTGCCACGGTTGCTGATTGGCCCCGGACGGCGCGGTGCCCGCAGCCAGGAGGCAATGCCCGATCACCTCGCGCGGCACCGGCCGGCTGTCGAAGTCGCGTACGCTGCGACGGCGCGCGACGTCGCGGTAGAACCACCTTGCGCGCCGCCTCATCTCGTCGACCGGATACTCCCTGAAGTCCGGGAGAGGCTCCGTCTGGAGTGGTTGCGGGCCCGCCTTCTCGCTCATGGATCTCCTCGGCTCGATGCCCGCGACGCGAACAGGGCCCTCACGCGCCGGAGGGGGCCTAGACCGGCCTCGCGCCCGAGCCGCGCCCGCCGCGCAGCTCGTACTCCTGCGTGCCGCGGTGGTAGATGTGGTCGGTGTCGAGCGCCGCGGTCTTGGCGTACTGGAACGCCGGGGCGAGCGACTCGTAGATCGGCTCGAAGCCGCGCTGCTCGGTCATGTGGAACAGCTCGCGGAAGGACTCGATCACGAAGTAGGTCGCCTGCAGGTCCGAGATGGTGTAGTCGGTGCGCATCACCCGGTCGACGTTCAGGTGGATGCGGTTGGGCGATCCGCCCTCGATCGAGAACACGGTCTCGGTCGGCCCCGAGAGGATGCCGGCGCCATAGATGCGCATCCCGCCCTCCTCCAGGATCAGGCCGAACTCGACGGTGTACCAGTAGAGCGCGGAGAGCGCCTTGAGGCGGTTGTACCTGAGGGCCTTCCAGCCGGCACGGCCGTAGGCCTCCATGTACTCGGCGAACACGGGGTCGGTCAGAAGCGGCACGTGGCCGAACACGTCGTGGAAGACGTCCGGCTCCTGGATGTAGTCGAACTGCTCGCGCGTCCGGATGAAGTTGCCGGCCGGGAAGCGGCGGTTGGCGAGGTGGTAGTAGAACACGTGGTCCGGGATCAGCATCGGCACCGGTACGACGGTCCAGCCGGTCAGGCTCCTGAGCTCCTCGCTGACCTGGTTGAAGTCCGGCACGCCGCCGCGATGCAGGTCGAGGCGGTCCAGCCCGTGCATGAACTCCCTGCACGCGTGGCCCGGCATCAGCTTCATCTGGCGCTCGTACAGATCGTCCCAGATCCGGTGCTCTTCGGCGGTGTAGCTGCGCTGCACCGGCTCGAGCCAGTCGTCACCGAGGCCCGCGGGCTTCTTCAGGGGGGCCACGTAGACGGAGGCCGGCAGCGGCGGGATGCGGGTGTAGTCGAGTTGGTTACTCATGCAAGCATTGTAGCCCCAAGCACCTGCCCGTCGAGCGGGGCTGAATCGAGCTCCCGTGGACGTTCGGGCCACGGCTGATCGCCCCTCCCTCACCGGCACCGCGGCGGCCCGCACAGCTACACTATCTGCCATGCGAACAGCGTGCGTCGCGTGCCTCGTCACGCTCACTCTGGCCCTGACCGCCGCGGCTGACACACCGGCTGCCGGCGAAATCCGGTTCGCGACCTTCAACGTCTCGCTGCACGGCTCGCGCGAGGGCGAGATCCTGGAGCGGCTCGCGGATCCGACGTGGGAAATGGCACGGCTCGCAGCCGCGACGATCCAGCATGTGCGTCCCGACGTCCTGGTGCTGAACGAGATCGACTGGGACGCAGGAGGCGACGCTCTGCGGCGCTTCCTCGACCACTTTCTGGCCGTAGGGCAGGAGGGACTTGAACCGCTGTCCTATCCCTACCGCTACGTCGCCGAGTCAAACACCGGCGTTGCGTCCGGCTTCGACCTCGACCGGGACGGTCGGTCCGATCACCCGCCCGGCGAGCGGGGATACGGCAACGACGCCTTCGGCTACGGCCTCTTTCCGGGGCAGTATGCGATGGCAGTGTTGTCACGCTTCCCGATCCTCGAGAAGGACGTCCGCACCTTCCGCCTGCTGCGGTGGCGCGACCTGCCCGGGGCGTTGATACCAGTCGGCTGGTACGGCGAGGCGGCGGCGCAGGCGCTCAGGCTTTCGTCCAAGAACCACATCGACGTGCCGGTCGCGGTCGGCGGGCGAATCGTGCACGTGCTCGCCAGCCACCCTACCCCGCCGAGCTTCGACGGGCCCGAGGACCGCAACGGCCGACGCAATCACGACGAGATCCGGTTCTGGTCGCTGTACCTCGACGCGCAGGACGAGGCGGACCGGCTGGTCGACGACCAGGGTCGACGCGGCGGGCTTCCGCCCGGTGCTGCATTCGTGGTGATGGGCGACCTCAACTCGGACCCCCTCGACGGCAGCTCGCGAGGCGAGGCCATCCGTTCGCTGCTCGGGCACCCGCGCGTGCAGGGCGGTCCAGCGCCGAGGAGTGCGGGGGGTGCCGAACAGGCCCGGCTGCAGGGCGGCGTGAACCTCGGGCATCGCGGCGACCCGGCGGAGGACACCGCGGATTTCGACGACGACGACGCAGGCAACCTGCGAACGGACTACGTTCTGCCGTCGATCGACCTTCCGATCGTCGCATCTGGCGTGTTCTGGCCCGCAGTCGACGATCCGCTCTTCCGGCTCGTGGGCAGCTATCCCTTCCCGGTCTCGGACCACCGGCTGGTGTGGGTCGACGTCAGGCTGCAACCACTCGCGAACGAGGCGCCACCATGAAAGTCACCGTCTACGGCATCAGGAACTGCGACACCATGAAGAAGGCCTTCGCCTGGCTCGACGAGCACGGCGTCGAATACACGTTTCACGACTACAAGAAGTCCGGAGTTCCGACGGACAGGCTGGCGGCCTGGGCGAGGAAGGTCGGCTGGGAGCGGCTCGCGAACACGCGCGGTCCGACCTGGAGGAAGATCCCGGATGCCGACAAGGCAGGCCTGGACGAGAAGAAGATGCTTACGCTGCTCGAGACACACTCGAGCGCCATCAAGCGACCCGTTGTGGAGGCAGGCGCGAAAGTGCTGGTCGGATTCGATCCCGAGGAGTTCGGACGAACGTTGCGCTAGTAGGCGTGCACCTGGTCCATGACCCAGCGCGCGCGGTCGAGCAGCCCCTTGAAGCGGTCCGGGCCGATGTTGAGCGCCTCGAGTACGGGACTGTCGGCAAGCATCTCGCGCGCGATGGACGGACCCTGTTCCAGGACCAGTTCGGCGAGGTGATGTGCGAGGTGCACGACGGGGACTTCCTCCGCGTACTCCTGGGCCGTCGTCCAGTCGGGCCAGCACCGGATGCACACGGCTACCGCCTCGGGGAGCCGCCACTTCTCGGCCAGCACCGCACCGAGCGGACCGTGGTACTCGTTGATCAGCACCTCGTAGTCCTCGTCGGTCAGGCGCACGCCGAGCTTGCCGGCCAGGTCCGCGCTCGCCATCAGCGCGATCGGTTTGCCGATGTCGTGCAGCAGGCCGCAGAGGTAGGTGATCTCGGAGTAGCGGCGCGCGATCGCGGCGATCTCGCGCGACCAGATGGCGGATGCGACCGCAACCTTCCACATGTGCACCGCCCGCGGCCGCTGGCCAGGGACGTTCAGTAACCGCCCCTGCGCAGCAGCAGTGAAGGCGATGTCGGAGATCTCGCCCATGCCGAGCCACGAGATGGCGTGCTGCAGGGAATTGATGGGCGAGCTCGACTCGTAAGCGGCGGAGCGGGCGACCTTCATCACGCGCGCCGCCAGCGACTGGTCGAACTCGATCATGCGCGCCAGCATCTGTACGTCGCAGTCCGGGCGGTTCGCCATCGAGACGACACGCGCCGCGTGCTCGGGGAGCATCGGCACGTCGACGTTGCCGTACTCGAGGAGCTTGTTACCGTTTTCTACATAAGCGATGGGGACATTCCTATTTTTCTTTTCTCCCGAAGTCGTTGATTCCCGGGCACGGGGCGCCCGGCGCCGATGGCGGGAAAGGCTGATGAGTGACGGGATGACAATGACGACAGACCGGCGCCGCGAGCTCCGGGCGACGCTCGCTTCGCACCGTTGCTCTATGGCCTCAGCCGGGCCGCGGCGAGTTCGAGCGTGTGGTCCGACTTGGCGAAGCAGAAGCGCAGCAGGCGGCAGTCGGGCGGCTGCTCGCAGAAGTGCGAGACGGGAATGGCCGCCACGCCGTGCGTCTCGATGAGCTCGAGGCAGAAATCGACGTCCGGTGCCTCCGAAAGCGCCGAGTAGTCGGCGAGCTGGAAGTAGGTTCCCTCGGACGGCCGTGCCGTGAATCCGGAGCCTTGCAGCAGCTCGACGAAACGGTCGCGGCGCGCCTGGTAGAACGCTGCAAGCTCCGCGAAGAACTCCGGGTGCAAACCCAGGTAGTCCGCGATGCCGTGCTGGACGGGGGTCGAGACCGAGAAGGTCACGAACTGGTGGACCCGTCGAAACGCCTCGCTAAGCTCCGGCGGTGCCACGCAGTACCCGACCTTCCAACCGGTCGCATTGAAGACCTTGCCGAAAGAAAACACGACGAAGGCGCGCGCTCGCAGCGCCGGGATGGCGAGTGCGGAGGCGTGTCGCCGGCCGTCGTACACGAGGTGCTCGTAGACCTCGTCCGACAGGAGCAACGTATCGGTTCGCTCGAGCAGGACCGAGAGCCGCTGCCAGTCCTCGCTCGTGACCAGCGAGCCGCTCGGATTGTGCGGGGTGTTCACGACCAGCAGGCGCGAGCGCGGCGTCAGCGCCGCGGCCAGCCGGTCGAAGTCGATGCAGAAGCCCGGCGGGGTCAGCGGCACGCGGACGGACCGGCCCCCGGCCAACTCGACGGCCGGCGCATAACTGTCGAAGCAGGGCTCGAGCAGCACGACCTCGTCGCCTGGGTGGGTGACCGCCTGGATGGCGCAGAACAACGCCTCCGTCCCGCCGGCGGTGACGGTGACCTCGGCCTGCGGCTCGACGGTGATCCCGTGGAAGCGGGCCAGCTTGCTGCCGATCTGCTCGAGCAGCGCGGGGACGCCAGCCATCGGTGCGTACTGGTTGTGGCGTGCGCGCAGGTGATGAGCGACCCGCTCGAGCAGCTCTGCCGGCGGCTCGAAGTCCGGGAAGCCCTGGCCGAGGTTCACCGCGCCCTTCTCGGTGGCGAGGCGCGACATGGTCGTGAAGATCGTAGTGCCGACGTTCGGCAGCTTGAGTCGGCGCGACATTCTTATCGTCCGCCCCGGGCGACGTCCACAAGAATCATGGACTTGCGCAGAAAAGAAAAATAGGAATGTCCCCTAGAGTTCGGCGGCGGCGAGGGCGGCGCCGACGACGCCGGCGGTATTGCCGAGCTCGGCGGGTACGATGCGTGTGGGCGACTCCAGCAAGGGGCCGAAGGACGCCCAGTTCTCGGTCACGCCGCCGCCCAGGATGAACAGGTCGGGCCAGAACAGCGCGTGCATGCGTGCGAGCACCTCGTTGACCCGCCGGGCCCACTCCTCCCAGCTCAACTGGTCGATGGTGCGGATGCGCGCCGCGGCGCGATGCTCCGCCTCCATGCCGCGGATCTCCATGTGGCCGAACTCGGTGTTCGGCAGCAGGTGCCCGTCGTGGAAGATCGCGCTGCCGATGCCGGTCCCGAAGGTGAGCATGATGACCGTGCCGTCCTGGCCGCGCCCGGCCCCGACGCGCAGCTCTGCGAGTCCGGCCGCATCCGCATCGTTGAGAAACGCCGCCGGGCGGCCGGTCGCGTCCCGGACGAGTCGCGCCCCGTCGGTGCCGATCCACGACTTGTCGACGTTCGCAGCGGTACACGCCACGCCCGCCTTGACCACGCTCGGGAAGGCGAAGCCGATCGGCCCCGTGACCCCCGGGTAGGCCGCCGCGATCTGGCGCACGACGCTCCCGATGGCCGTGGGCGTCGCCGGCGAAGGCGTCGGGAAACTCACGATGTCGGAGGCGAGCGCCCCCGTGGTCGCGTCCACGGGGGCGGCCTTCAGGCTCGAGCCTCCCGTGTCGATGCCGAGCAGCCTCACCGTGCCGTCACTGGTTGGCCGCGAGCGCGGCCTGGATGTCCCGCTCGCGCCGCCGTTCCTGGCGCTGCATGTAGAGCCCTGCGCTGACGATGCCGATCGCGACGATCGTCACCATGATGGTGGCGAGCGCATTGATGTCCGGGCTCACGCCCAGGCGGACCTTGGAGAAGATCACGAGCGGCAGCGTGCTCGAGCCGGGCCCCGACACGAAGCTCGTGATCACGAGGTCGTCCCACGACAGCGTGAAGGCGAGCAGCCAGCCCGCGAGGATGGCCGGGAAGATGATCGGCAGCGTGATCAACAGGAAGACCTTGGCCGGCTTGGCGCCCAGATCCATTGCCGCCTCTTCGAGGGACTCGTCGAGGGACGACAGGCGAGACTGGATCACGACGGTGACGTAGGCCATCGAGAAGGTCATGTGCGCGATGGTGATGGTCGTCATCCCGCGCCCGGCCGGCCAGCCGAATACCTGCTCCATGGCGACGAACAACAGGAGCAGCGACAGCCCGGTGATGACCTCGGGCATCACGAGCGGCGCCGTGGTCATGCCGGTCATCAGCGTGCGGCCCTTGAAGCGCCGAAACCGCGACAGCGCGAGCCCGGCGAGCGTGCCGAGAATCACGGCCCCGGTCGCGTTGATCGCGGCGATTTGCAGCGAGAGCTTCGCGGCGTTCAGGATCTGCTCGTTCTGCACGAGCTCGACGTACCACTTGGTCGAGAACCCCGCCCACACGGTCACCAGCCGAGATTCGTTGAACGAGTAGACGATCATCGACAGGATCGGGATGTACAGGAACGCGAATCCGAAGGCCATCAGGGTCGTGATCAGGAACGAGCGACGGCCGATCACCGGTGCGCTCCCGCCTGCCGGCCCTGGTTGTACTGCAGGATCATGATCGGGCCGACGAGCAGCACGAGCATGGCGATCGCGACCGCACTCGCGACCGGCCAGTCGCGGTTGTGGAAGAACTCCTCCCACAGCACGCGTCCGATCATGAGCGAATCGGGCCCACCGAGCAGTGCCGGGATCACGAACTCGCCCACGGCCGGGATGAACACCAGCATGCTGCCGGCGACGATGCCGGGAATGGAAAGCGGCAGCGTGATCGTCACGAAGGCCTTCATCGGCCGGCAGCCGAGATCGGCCGCGGCCTCTAGCAGCGTCAGGTCCATCTTCTCGAGGTTGGCGTAGAGCGGCAGGACCATGAACGGCAGGTAGGAATAGACGATCCCCATGTACACCGCGAAGTCCGTCTGCAGCATCACGATCGGGTCGTCGATGACGCCGAGGGCCATCAGCGTGTTGTTGATCAGCCCGTTGTTCTTGAGGATGCCGATCCACGCATAGACGCGCAGCAGGAACGACGTCCAGAACGGCAGCATCACCATCATCAGCAGCAGGTTCCGCCAGGAGGGACTCGTGCGGGCGATGCCGTAGGCCATGGGGTAGCCGATGAGCAGGCAGAAGAAGGTCGACGTCGCCGCCATCCAGATGGAATTGAGATAGGCGTTGCGGTAGAGGGGGTCCTCGAACAGGAACGCGTAGTTGCCGAGGTTGATCTTGAGCGTGACGACCTGGTGCTCGACCCAGTGCAGCAACGGCTCGTACGGCGGCATGCCGAGCCGGATGTCGGACACCGAGATCTTGAGCACGATGATGAACGGCACCAGGAAGAACAGCACGAGCCAGAGGTAGGGCGTGCCGATGACCAGCGTCCGGCCGGTGACTCCCCAGTCCTTGAGGCGGCCGGAGGCCCAGCGGTAGGGACCGAAGGCGCGGATCCAGGCCATCAACTCCGCCAGGAACACCGGCGGCTGCCGTCGGGCCTGAGACCGCGGCACGGTGCTCATTGCGTGACGACCACCGGGCTCGACGGATCCCAGGACAACCAGACCTGCTCGTCCCAGGTGATGCGGTCGAATGCCGCGGACTGCCGGCGCATGTTGGGTCGCGTCACCCGCACGGTCCGGCCGCTCTTGAGCTTGACGAGGTAGACCGAGACGTCGCCGAGATAGGCGATCTCCTGCACGACGCCCTCGGCGCAATTGTCCTCGAGACTGGCCGGCGGCTCGCGCGCGATCACGATCTTCTCGGGCCGCAGCGCGACCCACACGGTCGCATCCGGCGGCGAGCTCACCCCGTGGTTGACGTAGACCGGCCGCTCGAGCTCCGCCGAGGCGACCCGCACGTAGTCCGGCTCGTCCTCGACCAGCGCACCCTGGAACAGGTTCACGGACCCGACGAAGTCGGCGACGAATCGCGAGGTCGGGTACTCGTAGATGTCGCTCGGTGTGCCGACCTGGACGATCTTGCCGTGATCCATGACGCCGATGCGCGAGGCCAGCGTCATGGCCTCCTCCTGGTCGTGGGTGACCACGACGAAGGTGACGCCGAGCTTTTCCTGGATGTTCACGAGCTCGAACTGCGTATGCTCGCGCAGCTTCTTGTCGAGTGCGCCGAGCGGCTCGTCGAGCAGCAGGAGCTTCGGCTGCTTGACCAGCGAGCGCGCGAGCGCCACGCGCTGCCGTTGTCCGCCCGAGAGCTGGTGCGGCTTGCGGCCCGAAAATCCCGTCATCCTCACGAGCTCGAGGATTGCGGCGACCCGTTCCCTGATCTCGGCCTTCGGCAGGCGGTCCTGCTTCAGCCCGAAGGCCACGTTCTGCTCCACGGACATGTGCGGGAACAGGGCGTAGGACTGGAACATCATGTTGACGGGACGCTGGTACGGCGGGATGCCGGCCATGTCCGCACCGTCGATCGAGATGCGGCCCGCGGTCGGCTCCTCGAAGCCCGCGAGCATGCGCAGCAGCGTGGTCTTGCCGCAGCCCGAGGCGCCGAGCAGGCAGAAGATCTCGCCCCGGTAGATGTTGAGCGACACCTCGTCCACCGCGACGAAGTCGCCGAACTTCTTCGTGACCCTTTCGATGCGGATGTAGGGCTCGGCGGCCGGATCCTTCCAGGGTTCGAGCTTGGTCTCCGGGCGGACGTTTACCATGGCCTGTGCCTCACGCAATCGGGCCCCGGAAGCTTACGCTGTCCGGGGCCCGTTGCGTCAGTCCCTTACTGACCGGTTCGGACGCTCGTCCAGGCCCGGTTCGAAAGGCGGCTGTACTCCTGCGACTCGGCGAGCGAGGGATACAGCTTGGCCTTCACCTCGGGCGTCGGGTAGACCGACGGGTCGGTCCGTACCGCCTCGTCGATCAACTCGAAAGACGCCGCGTTGCCGTTCGCGTAGGCGACGTAGTCGCTGATCTGGGCGATGACCTGCGGCTCCATCAGGTAGTTGATGAACTGGTGGGCGTTGTCCGGGTGCGGCGCGTCGGCCGGGATGGCCAGCATGTCGAACCAGATGATCGCGCCCTCGTTCGGGATGGTGTAGGCCACCTCAACCGGGTTCTCGGCTTCGGCACCGCGAGCCTGCGCCTGGAGGATGTCGCCGCTCCAGCCCAGCGCCACGCAGATCTCGCCGTTGGCGAGGTCGTTGATGTACTGCGAGCTGTGGAAGTAGCGGATGTAGGGGCGCACGCCCATTACCAGCGCCTCCGCCGCGGCCAGGTCGTCCGGGCTTTCGCTGTTCGGATCCTTGCCCAGGTAGATCAGGGCAGAGTCGAACACCTCCGTCGGCGCATCCAGCATCACCAGACCGCAGTCCTTGAGCTTCTTGGCGTTCTCCGGATCGAAGATCGCCGCCCAGCTGTCGATGGTGTCCGTGCCGAGCGCCTCCTTGACCTTGCCCGGGTTGTAGCCGATGCCGGTCGTGCCCCAGAGATAGGGCACCGCGTGCTCGTTGCCGGGGTCGTGCAGGGCCACCCTCTGCATGATCTCCGGGTCCATGTTGACGAGGTTCGGCAGCTTCGACCTGTCGAGCTTCATGAACACGCCGGCCTTGATCTGGCGCTCCAGGAAGGAGGCAGACGGCACGACCACGTCATAGCCCGTCTTGCCGGCGAGCAGCTTGGTCTCGAGCACCTCGTTGGAGTCGAACACGTCGTAGTTGACCTGGATCCCGGTGCGGTTCTGGAACTCGGGAATGGTCTCCTCGGCGATGTAGTCCGACCAGTTGTAGACGTTGAGGACCTTCTCCTCGGGCGCGGGGGCCTGGCCAGCCGCCGGTGCCTCGGCCTCCTTCTTGCCGCCGCAGGCTGCGAACACCAGCGCCATCGTCGCGACGAGCAGGCCGGACCGATAAGAACTCTGCATGTGTCTCCTCCACTGCCGGTTGCCCGGCTCCCCTGAATGTCGTGCGTACCAGCCCAGGCCGGACCCGGCCTGGCGCCTCTCAAACCTGCACTATACCACCCGCACCCGGCTTGTCGCGGGGGTCCGTGACCGCCGCGCCGGAACGGCTCAGGGCAGGCTTTTTCCTGCACCGTCGTCGTACGGACCGCACCCGTTCAGCCGACGCGGATCCCGAGGTCGCGGGCCGTCAGGTCGAGGCACTTCCAGGCCTTGCCGACGAGCTCGTCGGCCTGCTCACGGGTGAGCACCAGCGGCGGTGCGATGATCATCGTGTCCCGCACCGCGCGCATCACGAGGCCGTTGGCAAAACAGTGGTCGCGGCAGCGCAGCCCCGCCTCGCCACGGTTGCGGAAGAAGGTCCGGCTCGGCTTGTGTGCGACCAGCTCGAGCGCGCCGATCAGGCCGACGCCCCGCACCTCGCCGACGAGCGGGTGCTCGCCGAGTTCCCGCCAGCGCTTCTGGAGATACGGGCCGATGTCCTCGCGCACCCGGTCCACCAGCTGCTCGCCCGCGAGGATCGTCAGGTTGGCGATGGCGACCGCGCAGGCTACCGGGTGGCCGGAGTAGGTATAGCCGTGGTGGAACTCCCCGCCCTTCTCGACGAGCACGTCGGCGACGCGGTCGGCGACCATCACCGCCCCGAGCGGCTGGTAGCCCGAGGTGATGGCCTTGGCGAGGGTCATGAAGTCGGGCTCGAAGCCGAAGTGCTGGCTGCCGAACCACCGACCGGTCCGGCCGAAGCCGCAGACCACCTCGTCCGCGATCAGCAGGATGTCGTACTCGCGGCAGATCCGCTGGATCTCCGGCCAGTAGGTGTCGGGCGGGATGATCACGCCGCCCGCGCCCTGGATCGGCTCGCCGATGAAGGCCGCGACGCGCTCCGGGCCTATGGCCTCGATCTTCTCGACGAGGCGACGAGCCGCCCGGATGCCGTACTCCTCCGGGCTGACGTCGACGCCGTTCGCGAACCAGTAGGGCTGCTCGATATGCACGATGTCCGGGATGGGCAGCCCGCCCTGGGCGTGCATCGCGGCCATGCCGCCGAGGCTCGCTCCCGCCATGGTGCTGCCATGGTAGGCGTTCTCGCGACTGATGATGACGCGCCGCTCGGGCTGGCCGAGCACGTCCCAGTAGCGCCGCACCATCCTGACGATGGTGTCGTTCGCTTCCGAGCCGCCGCCCGAGAAGAACACCCGCTGGAACTGCGGCGGCGTGAGCTCGGCCAGCATGCGGGCGAGCTCGATGGCCGGCGGGTGTGCGCTCTTGAAGAAGCTGTTGTAGTACGGCAGTTCCTGCATCTGCGCGAAGGCCGCCTCGGCGAGCTCGCGCCGGCCGTAGCCCACGTTGACGCACCACAGTCCCGCCATGCCGTCGAGGATGCGCTGGCCCTCGCTGTCGAACAGGTACACGCCCTCGGCGCGCGTGATCACCCTCGCGCCCTCGGCGGCGAGCGACTTGTAGTCGGTGAACGGGTGCAGGTAGTGGCGGGTGTCGAGATCCTGCCACTCCCGGGTGGCGCGCTCGACGATCAGCGGTTCGGCACTCATGACTCGTCGCATCTCCGTTCGCGGCTCGCCGCGTCAGACGTTGAGCAGCAGGTGCTCCCGTTCCCAGGAGCTGATGACCCGCAGGAAGGTGGCGTACTCGCTCTCCTTCACCGCGGAGTAGGCCGCGACGAAGCGCTCGCCGAAGACCTCGAGCAGGGGCTTGGAGCTGCGCAGCACCTTGAGCGCATCGGCAAGCGTCGTCGGCAGGGCGAACGGCAGGTCGTAGGCGGAGCCGTTGATCGGGTCTGTCGGCTTAAGACCCTCGACCATGCCGAGGTAGCCGCAGGCGAGCGAGGCCGCGATTGCCAGGTAGGGATTCGCGTCCGCACCGCCGAGCCGGTTCTCCACGCGGCGCGCCTCCGGCGCCGAGGTCGGCACCCGCAACCCGGCGGTGCGGTTGTCGTAGCCCCACTGCACGTTGATCGGCGCCATGTAGTAGCGCGTGATGCGCCGGTAGCTGTTGACGTTCGGCGCGAACAACGACATGGCGGCCGGCAGGTACTTCTGAAGGCCGGCGATGTGTGCGAAGAAGAGCTGCGACGGTCCGCCCTCCTCCGTGCTGAAGACGTTCCGGCCGGTCTTCAGGTCCACGACGCTCTGGTGCACGTGCATGGCGCTGCCCGGCTGGTCGGCCATCGGTTTCGCCATGAAGGTCGCATACATCTTGTGGCGCAGCGCAGCCTCGCGCGCCGTCCGCTTGAACAGGAAGGCCTGGTCGGCGAGGTCGAGCGGATCGCCGTGGATCAGGTTGATCTCCATCTGCGCCGCGCCGTCCTCGTGGATCAGCGTGTCGATGTCGATGTTCTGCGCCTCGCAGTAGGCGTAGATGTCATCGAACAGCGGGTCGAACTCGTTGACCGCGGCGATGCTGTAGGACTGACGCCCGGTCTCCGGCCGGCCCGAGCGGCCAACCGGCGGCTTCAGCGGATAGTCGGCATCCGTATTGGGCTCGACCAGAAAGAACTCGAGTTCGGGCGCGACCACTGGCTTCCAGCCCCGGGCGGCGTACAGCTCGAGCACCCGGCGCAGCAGGTAGCGTGGCGCCATCGGGACGACCCGGCCGTCGTCGTAGAAGCAGTCGTGGATGACCAGCGCCGTGGGCTCCGCCGCCCAGGGCACCACGCGGATCGAGTCCGGATCGCCCACGAGGTCGACGTCGATCTCGGACGGATTGATGACGCTGTCGTCGTCCGGCCACTCGCCGGTCACGGTCTGCAGGAAGATGCCCTCGGGCAGGCGCATGCCTTCGTCCTCGGCGTACTTTTCCGCGGGCATCAACTTGCCTCGGGCCACGCCGGACATGTCCGGCATGATCGCCTCCACCTCGGAAATGGCGTGGTCACGCAGGAATTGCTGGATCTTGCTCATGATGTCATCGCCTTGCGGCGCGCTGCCGGGCGGCCTCACCGAAGGCCTCGAACAGCACGCGCGAAAATGGATTCTCGATCGCCTTCCACTCCGGATGCCACTGCACCGCCACGGCGAAGGCCGGTGCGGAGTCGACACGAAAGGCCTCCACCACCCCGTCCGGCGCCACCCCCTCGACGGTGAGGCCGAGCCCGAGCCGGTGGACGCCCTGGGAGTGGACCGAGTTGACCCGGATGCGGTCCGTCCCGGCAAGCTCCCGCAACAGCCCACCTGCCACCAGCTCGACCTCGTGCGCCGGGCCGTACTGTTCGTCGAGCGGTGCTTCCTTGTCCTCCCGGTGGTCCATGTAGCCCTCGATCTCGTGCAGCTTCTGCCAGAGGGTCCCGCCGAAGGCGACGTTCATCTCCTGGAAGCCGCGGCAGATGCCGAGCACCGGCAGCCCGGCCGAGATCGCCGCGGGAATCATCGGCAACGTCGTGGCGTCCCGCTCCGGGTCGTGCCAGGTTCCCGGGTCCGCCGGCACCCCCTGGTAGCGGTGCGGCTCCACGTTCGACGGGCTGCCCGTGAACAGGATGCCGTCGAAGTCGTCGAGCCAGTCCTCGATGTGCTGCTCGCCGAGCGCCGGCAACAGCACCGGCACCGCGCCGGAACAGTCGGCCACGGCCCTGATGTACTTCTCGCCGACGCAGTGGAACCAGTGCGGGCCCAGCAGGCGGCGGTCCGCCGGGATCGCGATGACGGGCTTGCGCGGACGCATGTCGATGATTATGAACGGCCGTTGGGGCCGTTCCCTTTGTGCCGCGACATTCTCGCACACTCCCGCCGCGGGCCGCTGCGACCTGCGCCGCGATGCGCCTTAGCCCTTGGACGGCAAGGGATTTCCCGGCCATGCCGGCGGCCTTGCCCGGCCTGCCGTGGGCTGAGTATCCTGCCCGGATGCCGGCGCAGCGACGCCGGCGCCCCGCCCGCCACCGGAACCTCCATGCCGCCCGAAACCGCACCCTTCGAGTCCGCCGAGGCCTTCCTTGCGGCCCGTCCCGAGGTCCGCTGCGTCGACCTGCTGCTGCCCGACATGAACGGCATCCTGCGGGGCAAGCGGGTCGAGGCCGCGGACCTCCGGCAGATCTACGACAAGGGGCTGTTCCTGCCCGGCTCCATGTTCGCGCTCGACGCCCTCGGCGGCACGATCCAGGCCACGGGGCTCGGGTTCGACGAAGGTGACGCGGACCGCCCCTGCCTGCCCGTCGCGGACTCCCTGTGGCCGTGCCCGTGGCTGGGCCCGGAGATCGCGCAGCTTCAGGTCAGCATGTACGAGCACGAAGGCACGCCCTTCTACGGCGATCCGAGGCACCTCCTAGGGCGTATGGTCGAGCGGTTCCGCGCCCGGGGGATGAACCCCGTGGTCGCCGTGGAGCTCGAGTTCTATTTCGTGGACCGCGAGCGGACCCCCGGGGGTTGCGCCCAGGCGCCGCGCTCGCCGCTCACGGGCCGCCGCGAGCACCGCACCCAGATCAACTCCATGATCGACCTCGACTCGGTCTCGCCGATCCTGCGCGAGATCGTCGACACCTGCCGTGAGCAGGGAGTGCCGGCGGGGACCGCGCTGTCGGAGTACGGCCCGAGCCAGTGGGAGGTCAACCTGCGGCACGTGCAGGACGCGCAACTGGCCTGCGACCACGCGATCCGGCTCAAGCGCATCGTCAAGGGCGTCGCCCTCCGGCACGGCATGGAGGCGACCTTCATGGCGAAGCCCTATCGCGACATGGCCGGCTCCGGCACCCACGTGCACGTCAGCCTGCTGGACGACGCGGGCCGCAACGTGTTCGCCTCGGACGGCGAAACGGACCATCCGTTGCTGCGCCGGGCGGCCGCAGGCCTGCTCGCGACCATGCCTGAGGCCATGGCCCTGTTCGCCCCCAACGCCAACTCCTACCGGCGCCTGCGGCCGGAGGCCTACGTGCCGCTTCACCCCACTTGGGCCGGCAACAACCGTGGCGTCGCCGTGCGCGTGCCGCTCTCCGGGCCCGAGGACCGGCGGCTCGAGCACCGCGTTGCGGGAGCCGACGTGAACCCCTACCTGCTGACGGCCGCGGTCCTCGGCGGAATGCTCCACGGCCTCGAGCAAGGGCTTGAGCCGCCGCCGCCGCTCGAGGGAAACGCCTACACGCAGCGCGTCGACGCCGAGCCGCTGCCCACCGACTGGGCCGCCGCGATCGCCCGCTTCGACTCGAGCGCCACGTTCCGCGGCCTGTTCGGCGAGGACTTCGTGGACCTCTACGCGACGCTCAAGCGCGGCGAGCTCGAGGACTTTGCGTCCTACGTCTCGCCGCTCGAGTACGCCTGGTACCTGGCACCGCTATGACCCTCAGCGAACAGAACATCCGGAACTACTACACGTCCTCGGCGCCGGAGGAACCGCTCCGGCCCGCCCTCGAGGGCGAGCACGAGTTCGACGTCGTGGTGATCGGCGGCGGCATCGCCGGCTGCTCGGCCGCGCTGCACCTCGCCGAGCGCGGCTTCAAGGTGGCGCTGCTCGAGGCGCGGCAGGCGGGCTTCGGCGCGTCGGGGCGCTCCGGCGCGCAGTTCATCTTCGGCTATGCCTGCGGCCAGGACAGGATCGAGAGACTCGCCGGCGAGGGCGACGCACGCACTCTGTGGAAGATCACGGCGGAGGGACTCGACCTCGTCCGCGAGCTCGTCGCCCGGCACCGGATCGACTGCGAGCTGTCGTGGGGGCAGATGCACGTCGCGCTCAAGGAGCGCCAGGCGCGGGACCTGCGGGAGGAAGTCGAGGAGCTCACCGGTCGTTACGGCTACGACTCGGTGCGCTATCTCGATCGCGCCGAGGTCGAGGCGCGGCTGGCCACGACGCGCTACTGCGCCGGAGTACTCGACAGCAACAGCGGGCACTGTCACCCGCTCAAGTACACACGTGGGCTCGCCCGCGCGGCGGAGCGCGCCGGCGCGACGCTCTTCGAGTCGAGCCGCGTCACCGGGCTCGAGCGCGGTCCGGTCCTCGGCATCCGCACGGCCCGCGGACGGATCCGCACGAAGTTCGCCGTGCTCGCGGGCAACGCCTACCTCGAGGGGCTGGTCCCTGAGCTGCAGCGCAAGATCATGGCGGTGGGCACCTACATCGTGGCCACGGAGCCGCTCGGCGCGGAGCGTGCAGGCGCGTTGATCCGCGACAACCTCGCGGTGGCCGACGTGAACTTCGTGCTGGACTACTACCGGCTCTCTGCGGACCACCGCCTGCTGTTCGGCGGCCGCGTCAGCTACTCGGG
>Ga0111152_1039_pt1 | contig 30272 bp, 28 predicted proteins | sample DeeMarSeWOR28_12_FD_80254 | JGI IMG/M metagenome (GOLD analysis project Ga0111152, IMG submission 80254) | Gammaproteobacteria bacterium SG8_30
ACTTCGCCGAGGCCTGTGCCTCGGCCGGCATCATCTTCGTCGGGCCGTCGCCCGCCACCATGCGCCGCCTCGGCAACAAGGTGATGGCGCGGGAGCTGGCGGTCGAGGCAGGAGTGCCCGTGATGCCCGCAACGCCGCCGCTGCCGGCCGACGAGGCCGAGACGGCCCGCCTCGCGGGTCAGGTCGGCTATCCGGTGATGCTCAAGGCCAGCTGGGGCGGAGGCGGGCGCGGCATGCGCGTCGTCGAAGACGAAAAGCAGCTCGGCGAGATGGTCGCCGCGGCGCGCCGCGAGGCCAAGGCCGCCTTCGGCAACGACGAGGTCTACCTCGAGAAGCTCATCCTGGAGGTGCAGATCCTCGGCGATGCCCACGGCAACCTCGTGCACCTGTGGGAACGCGACTGCACGGTGCAGCGCCGCAACCAGAAGGTCGTGGAGCGCGCCCCTGCGGTCTTTCTCGACCGCGAGCAGCGCGAGCGGCTGGCCGCTCTCGCGGTGCAGATCGGCCGGGCCGCTTCCTACGTGAACGCCGGGACGGTCGAGTTCCTGCAGGACGCGGACACCGGGGAGGTCTACTTCATCGAGGTCAATCCAGGTCGAGCACACCGTCACCGAGATGGTCACGGGCGTGGACCTGGTCAAGGCCCAGATCCGCATCGCCCAGGGCGCCCGCATCGGCGAGCCCGACAGCGGTGTGCCGGCCCAGCAGGACATCCGGGTCGCCGGTCACGCGATGCAGTGCCGCGTCACCACCGAGGACCCCGAGAACGGCTTCATTCCGGACTACGGCCGCATCACCGCCTACCGTAGCCCGGCGGGCTTCGGCGTGCGCCTCGACGCCGGCACCGCGTACACCGGGGCTTTCATCACCCGCTACTACGACTCGCTGCTCGTGAAGGTCACGACCTGGGCGCCGACCGCAGCCGAGTGCGGAGCGAGGATGCATCGCGCGCTGTTCCTCGATCAGGTCGTGACCCACCCGAGCTTCGCCGACGGCAGCTACACGACCAAGTTCATCGACCAGACGCCCGAACTGTTCCAGTGGCCGCGCCGGCGCGATCGTGCCACCCGGCTGCTCGGTTTCATCGGCGACGTCATCGTCAACGGCAATCCCGAGGTGAAGGGCCGGCAGAAGCCCGAACACCTGCCGGAGCCGCGCCTGCCCAAGGTCGCGCTGCCGGCGCCGGCGCCCGGCAGCCGACAGATCCTCGAGGAGCGTGGACCGCGCGGGCTGGCCGACTGGATGCTGGCGCAACAGCAGGTGCTGCTCACCGACACGACCATGCGCGATGCTCACCAGTCGCTGCTGGCGACCCGGTTCCGCACCCACGACATGGCCCGCATCGCCCCCTACTACGCGAGCCTGCTGCCGGGACTGTTCTCGGTGGAGTGCTGGGGTGGAGCGACCTTCGACGTGGCGATGCGGTTCCTCAAGGAGTGCCCCTGGGAGCGCCTCGCGGCTTTCCGCGAGGCCATGCCCAACCTGCTGCTGCAGATGCTCCTGCGTTCCGCCAACGCGGTCGGCTACACGAACTACCCGGACAACGTCGTCCGGCACTTCGTCGCCCAGGCGGCCCAGGCCGGCGTCGACGTGTTCCGCGTGTTCGACTCGCTGAACTGGGTCGACAACATGCGCGTGGCGATGGACGCGGTGATCGAGAGCGGCAAGGTCTGCGAGGCCGCCATCTGCTACACGGGCAACCTGAGCGATCCTGCCTGCACCAAGTACGACCTCGCCTACTACCTGCGCATGGCGAAGGAGCTCGAGCGTGCCGGCGCGCACGTGCTCGGCATCAAGGACATGGCCGGCCTGTGCCAGCCCCGCGCCGCCTTCGAGCTCGTACGGGCGCTCAAGCAGGAAATCTCGATCCCGATCCACTTCCACACCCACGACACCAGCGGCATCGCTGCCGCAAGCGTCCTCATGGCGGTCGAGGCGGGCTGCGACGCGGTCGACGGGGCGCTCGACTCGATGAGCGGAGGCACCTCGCAGCCGAACCTCGGCTCCGTCATCGAGGCGCTCCGCCACGGCCCGCGGGCCACGTCGGTGGACCCGGCCAAGGCGCGCATCATTTCCTCCTACTGGGAGCAGGTGCGGCGGATCTACGGCGCCTTCGAGAGCGACCTGCGCTCGGGTGCTTCCGAGGTCTACGTGCACGGCATGCCGGGCGGCCAGTACACGAACCTTCGCGAGCAGGCCCGCTCGCTGGGCATCGAGGCGCACCGCTGGCCGGAAGTGGCGCACGCCTACGCCGAGGTGAACGACATGTTCGGCGACATCGTCAAGGTCACGCCGTCGTCCAAGGTCGTCGGCGACATGGCGCTGATGATGGTCACGAGCGGGCTGACGCGCGCGCAGGTCGAGGATCCGGCGGTCGACATCGCCTTCCCCGAGTCGGTGGTGCAGTTCTTTCACGGCGACATCGGCCAGCCGTACGGCGGCTTCCCCGAGGCCCTCCAGAAGAAGGTGCTCGGCGACCGGGAACCGCTGACCGTGCGTCCCGGCGAGGTGCTGCCGCCGGAGGACCTCGAGGTACGGCGGAGGCAGTTCGAGAAGGACTGCGGCAGGGAAATCACCGAGCTCGAGTTCGCCTCGGCCCTGATGTATCCGAAGGTTTTCACCGGCTACGTGGCCGACCGCAACCGGTTCGGCAACGTGAGCGTGCTGCCCACGCACACGTTCTTCTACGGAATGGAGCCGGCCGAGGAGATCACGATCGACATCGAGCGTGGCAAGACGCTGATCGTCCGCTTCGTGACGGTGAGCGACCTGCACGACGACGGCACGCGAACGGTGTTCTTCGAGCTGAACGGCCAGCCGCGATCGGTCCGCGCCGAGGACCGCAGTCAGGGCGTGGTGCGCGAAGCGACCCGTAAGGCGGATGCCGACAACCCCAATCACGTCGGCGCACCGATGCCCGGCAGCGTCGCTACGGTGGCCGTGGCCGTCGGACAGAAGATCGAGCGCGGGGACGTACTGGTCACGCTCGAGGCGATGAAGATGGAAGCCGCGGTCAAGGCGGATCGCGACGGCGAGGTGGTGGAGGTCGTCGTGCGACCCGGGCAGCAGGTGGACGCGAAGGACCTGCTCATCGTGATGGCCTGAGGCGGGGCCGGGAGGGGCCGTGGCGGAGGCGGAGCAGGTCGGCAAGGCGGGGCTGGGGGAGCGCTTGCTGGCGCAGTACCCGGCGCTGCGCGAGCTCCCGGTCGCGGAATTCGAGCGGCTGCTCGAGGAGGGCTTCGTGCGCAGCGTGCCGGCCGGCACGGTGATGTTCGACGAGGCGCAGCCCTGCGCCGGCTTTCCCTTCGTCCTCGACGGCGCGATCGGGGTGAGCAAGCTGTCGGACACCGGCCGCGAGATACAGCTCTACCGGGTCGAGGCGGGCGAGAGCTGCATCCTGACCAGCACGTGCCTGCTTGGCTCGATCGACTACAACGCGCACGGCGTCGCCCTGACGCCGACGCAGGTGTTCGTGTTGCCGCGCCCTACCTTCGAGCGGCTCCTCGCCGGCAGCGAGCCTTTCCGGCGCTACGTCTTCCGGCTGTTCGCCGACAGGATCAGCGACCTGATGCAGACGGTGGAGGCGGTCGCGTTCAAGCGGCTCGACCAGCGGCTCGCGGCGCTGCTCCTGCAGCGGGGGCCCCAGGTCCGGGCGACCCACCAGCAGCTGGCCGACGAGCTCGGCAGCGTGCGCGAGATCGTCAGCCGCATCGTCCGGACCTTCGCCGAGCAGGGGCTCGTCCGCACCGGACGCGAGCAGATCCAGATCCTCGACGAGCCGGGCCTCCGACGCGTCGCCAGTGCCGAGCCCGGCTGACCGGGAACGGACCCGGATCTCGGAAAGTCCCTAGTCCCTTAAGTAACCGTGGTCACACAAGCGGGCGTCAGGAGGGACTAGCATCTCTGTTAGCCGCCGGGACTGCGGCACCGAGGGGATCGAGGGATGCAGGTCAACGTAGGTAAAGCGGATCGCTTCGTGCGGGTCGTCGCGGGCCTCGCGATCCTGAGCCTTTTCTTCTTCCTCGAGGGCGGCGAGCGCTACTGGGGCCTCATCGGCCTGCTGCCTCTCGCCACCGGATTGTTCCGCTTCTGCCCGGCCTATTCCATTTTCGGGATCAGTACCTGCCCGACGGGCGAGGCACGCTGAACCGGCCATCAAGGAGGCCCTGAAGTCAGGCACTGGCGTCGTCTCCCAAGCTGTCCCGTCCGGGGTGGCCTGACGAGTGCGAACCCCCCTCCGCCAGTGCCTGACTTCAGGGCCTCGCCGCGTCCGGTCCCCGGCGCGAAGACCCTGAATTAAATGCCCGTGCGCGTGTGTGCCTTGTCTTCGGCCGGGCCATGGCTAAAATTAAACTGTTGGTTAATTTTGCGGTGACGTAGCCGACATGCCAGGGACGAATCCACGGCGGAGGGGACGGGGACGCCCGGCCGCGCGGGAGGATCACGACGTCAAGGCGGCACTTCTCGCGGCCGCCCGCGAGCTGTTCCTGCGCTACGGCTACCGCGAGGTGTCGGCACGCCAGGTGGCCGATGCCGCGGGCGTGAACCCCGCCATGGTGCAGTACTACTTCGGCAGCAAGCAGGGCCTGTACGCGGCGATGCTGGCGGAGGCCGTCGCGCCGCTCGCCTCGCGGATCGAGTCGATGGTCGCCGGGCCGTCCGCAGAAGAGCCGGACCTCGGCGGTCTGCTGGAGGCCTACATGCGAACCGTCGCGGCGCATCCGTGGATGCCCGGCCTGCTCATGCGCGAGGTGCTCGCGCCCGATGGGGCCTTCCGCGAGCGGTTCATTGCCGACTTCGCCGGCCGATTCGCGCCCCAGGTGGCACGGATCATCGGCCGGGCCGTCGAGTCGGGACAGGCCCGGGCCGACCTCGATCCGCGGCTGACGCTCGTCTCCTTCCTGAGCCTCGGGCTGTGGCCGTTCCTTGCGATGCCGGTCGTCAGCCGGGTCCTAGGGCTCGAGAAAGGCCCGGCGGCGGTGGACCGCTTGATCGAGCACACCGTGCGACTGTTCGAGGCCGGAACGGCGCCGAAGGAGACGCGATCATGAGGAGCGTGGCGATCGTCTTGGCACTTGCTGTGACGGCGGGCTGCGGAGGCGAGCAGCCACCGCAGCTCTTCGGGACGCTCGAGCGGGACCGGCTCGAGCTCGTTGCCGAGTCCCAGGAGCCGATCATCGAGATTCAGGTGACGGAAGGTCAGCACGTCGTGGCGGGACAGGTCCTGGCGCGCCTCGACCCGGCCGCTTTCGAGCAGCGACTTGCCCAGGCCCGTGCCGGGGTTGCGCAGACCGAGCGGCGCCTGGCGGAGCTCGTCAGCGGACCGCGCCGCGAGCAGATCCTGGCGGCTCGCGCGCGCCTGACCGGGGCCGAGGCGCGCCAGACTGCTGCGCGCCGCGAGTTCGAACGGGTGGCGGACCTCGTCGGTCGCCGGCTGCTGCCGGAGAGCGACCTCGACAAAAGCCGCGCCGCGCGGGACACGGCGGAGGCCGATGCCGGCGCGGCCAGGGAAGAGCTCCTCGAACTCGAGCGGGGCACGCGCAGCGAGGTCGTCGACCAGGCGCGGGCCGCGCTCGACAACTCGCGGGCACAGCTGGCGGAGATCGAGGTGTCAACCGACCGCCTCGTCCTGCGGGCTCCGCGGGACGGGACGATCGAGGCCCTGCCGTACGAACTGGGCGAGCGCCCGCCGCGCGGTGCGCCGGTCGTCGTCATGCTGGCCGACGGCAGGCCCTACGCGCGCGTCTTCGTTCCCGAGCCGATCCGGGCGGGGATCGCCGCAGGGACGCCCGCGACCGTGCGCATCGACGGCAGCGACCGGGGCTGGACGGGGGAGTTCCGCTACGTCGCCGCGGAGGCGGCCTTCACCCCGTACTATGCCCTGAACGAGCGCGACCGCAGCCGCCTGTCCTACCTCGCCGAGGTCGTCCTCACCCAGGACGACGCGCGGAATCTGCCGACGGGCATGCCCGTGGAGGTGACCCTCGGCGCCGAGGTCCGCGGGCCTTGAGCGACGCCATCACGGCGCGGGGTCTCCGCCGGACTTTCGGCAGCGTCGTGGCTGTCGACGGCATCGACCTCGACGTGCCCGAGAGCCAGATCTACGGCTTCCTCGGGCCGAACGGCTCGGGCAAGTCGACGACCATCCGCATGATGTGCGGGCTGCTCAGGCCCACCGCCGGCGAGATCACGGTGCTCGGAGACGACGCGCTGGCACAGGCCGAGACGGTGCGCCGGAAGCTCGGCTACATGACCCAGCGCTTCTCGCTCTGGGAGGACCTCACCGTCCGCGAGAACCTGCACTTCATGTGCCGGGTCTACGGGTTGTCGCGTCGCGAGAGCCGCGAGCGCGTGGCCGACCGCGTCGAAGAGTACCGGCTCGGCGACTTTGCGGGGCGCTTCGCGGGCACGCTGAGCGGCGGCCAGAAGCAACGGCTCGCGCTCGCGGCGGCGACGCTCCACGAGCCGAGGCTGCTGCTGCTCGACGAGCCCACGAGTGCCGTCGACCCGCAGAGCCGTCGCGACTTCTGGGAGAAGCTGTTCGACCTCGCCGCGCAGGGCACCACCATCCTGGTCTCCACGCACTACATGGACGAGGCCGAGCGCTGCCATCGTCTGGCGATCCTGGACCGCGGTCGGCTCGCGGCGGAGGGCGCTCCCAAGCAGCTCGCCCGCGACATCGATGCCGCGGTCCTCGAGGTCGAGTGCCGCGACCTGCCGGCCGCACGCCGGCAGCTGTCCGGGGAGGACTGGGTGCGTAGCGTCGCACAGCTCGGCGGCCGGCTGCACGTACTTGTCGACCGGTCCGAGCCCGACCCCGGGTCCCGGCTCCGCGGAACGCTCGTCGCTGCCTGTCCCGATGTCGCGGTTGAGCGCGTCGCGGCCAACCTCGAGGACGTGTTCGTCGCGGCGACGGGCTTCCGCGCCGGCGGTGGCCGCGTGGCCCCCGGCGAGGAGGCGGCGTGAGCTCGCTCGTCCGGATGGTCTCGGTCGCATGGAAGGAGACGCGGCAGCTGTTGCGCGACCGGATCACCTTCGGGCTGATCGTGGGCATCCCGGCGCTGCAGATCGTGCTGTTCGGCTACGCGATCAACTTCGACGTGCGCGACCTCCAGGCGGTGGTTCTCGACCAGGCCCGAACGTCGCTGTCGCGCCAGATCGTGGCCGACCTCGCGGCCACACAGGTCATGCGGATCGCCTGGCAGGCCGACAGCGAGGAGGAATTCCGCGGGATCATGGCGCGCGGCGAGGCGGCCATCGGTGTCGTGATCCAGCCCGACGTCGAGCGCCGGATCGCCGAGGGGGGAAGATCGGCCGTGCAGATCGTGGTCGACGGCAGCCAGCCCTCCCTCGAGAACATCGCGCAGGGGCTCGCCGGGCTGCCGCTCGCGGGTCGACCCGGCGAGGCCGGGACCCGGGACGGTGCCGTCGCCTTGCGGGTGGAGTACAACCCAGAGAAGCGCACCGCCGTGCAGATCGTGCCGGCGCTGGTCGGCACGATCCTCAACATCACGATGGTCATCTTCACCGCCGGCGCCATCGTGCGCGAGCGGGAGCGCGGGAATCTCGAGCTGCTGATCACTACGCCGGTCTCACGCGGCGAGCTCATGCTCGGCAAGCTGTTGCCCTACATTGCCATCGGGCTCATCCAGACCACGCTCATCCTGCTGCTCGGGCACACCCTGTTCGATGTCCCCATCGTCGGCAGTCTCGTCGAGCTGTACGCGGGTGCCGCGCTGTTCATCGCCGCGACGCTCGCCCTTGGACTGTTCATTTCCACGATTGCGCGAACACAGTTCCAGGCCTTCCAGATGGCCTTCATGACCATGCTGCCGGCCATCCTGATGTCCGGCTTCGTGTTCCCGTTCGACGGCATGCCGCAGGCCGCGCAGTGGATTGCCCAGGTGCTGCCGTTGACCCACTTCGTCGAGATCGTGCGCGGCATCGTGCTGCGGGGGGCGCACCTGACCGACATGCACGCGCAGCTCGCCAAGCTCGGAGCGTTCTTCGTCGTGATGATGACCGCCGCCACGCTGCGCTTCCACAAGCGCCTGGACTGACCGGCCGTGGGCTCGCCCGGCTGACCGACCGGCGGGACGGGCAGCCTGTCACACAATTTCCGCTTGTATTTCCGGGGGTTGTGGTAAGCTCCCCCGGGATCGCTGCCCTTCCGCCCTGCATTTCCAGGCCTCATGCGCCTCTTTGCATCGTCGAGTTGACCGCGATCAGGTGACAGGACTCGCTGTGCCCAGGATCGCTCTGCCGGCTTCTTGCTTGCTCGACGACCTCGACCGCGTGCCTGCCGAGTAGTAGGTGATCGATGCCCTCCGCGCGGAGGCGCCTCTCGATCCGTTGTTTGTGAGTGAGACTCGAGGAATATGAAGATCTACGTTGGAAACCTGCCGTTCTCTGCGACGGAGTCTGAGGTCCGCGACCTGTTCGCGCAGCACGGCACGGTAGAGTCGGTCGCGCTGCCGACCGATCGCGAGACGGGCCGTCCGCGCGGATTCGGTTTCGTGGAAATGCCGCAGGCCGAGGCTGCCAAGGCCATCGAGGCGCTGAATGGATTCTCGATGGGCGGCCGTCAGCTGCGCGTCAACGAGGCGCAGGACCGGCCGCGCACCGGTGGCCGTCCGGGTGGCGGTGGTGGCTACCGCGGTGGTGGCGGCGGCGGCGGCTTCCGCTCCGGCGGTGGCGGTGGTGGCGGCGGCGGGCGCTGGTAAGCGCCCGGCTCCGGCCGAACCAGAAGGCCCGCCTCGGCGGGCCTTTTCTATGTGCCCCCCGCGCCGACGCGGGCACGGTCCTTGTAGAGGCAGCGGTCCATGACGACCGTCATCCCGGCGGCCCTAGCCCTCCCGGCGGCCGCGGCGTCGACGACGCCTTCCTGCAGCCAGATCGCGGGCAGGCCGAGGGCGAGGCACTCGTCCACGATGCCGGCCACGTGCTCGGATCGCCGGAAGACGTCGACGATGTCGATACGCTCGCCGGCCGGCAGCGACGCTTCGGCGGCCGCCAGCGTCGGGAACGCGGGCTCCCCGAGCGCCTCGCGAATGAGCGGATTGACGGGCAGGATCCGGTAGCCGAAACGCTGCATGGCGGCGGAGACGCCGTGACTCGTTCGGTGCGGGCGGTCCGACAGGCCGACGACCGCGATCGTCCTCGCCTTCCTGAGCAGGGACTCGATCTCGGCCGGGGAGGGATTCTCGAAGCGCATGCGGGTTTCCTCGACGACTGTCCTGAGCCTAGCACCGGCTTTCGCTGCTTGAGCGGGCGCGATGCAGGCGCCAGACTCGGCTCCGGCCGGACAGGCCGGATCAGGCGGACTCTCCCATGCAGTACCGGGACCTGCGCGACTTCATGGCCCAGCTCGACAGCCGGGGCCTGCTCCGGCGAATCGGCGTCGAGGTGAGCCCGCGGCTCGAGATGACCGAGGTCTGCGACCGCACCCTGCGGGCAGGCGGGCCCGCGCTGCTCTTCGAGCGACCAGCCGGACACGACATCCCGGTCCTCGGCAACCTGTTCGGAACGCCAGAGCGCGTTGCGCTCGCGCTCGGGCAGGATTCGGTCGCCGATCTCCGCGAAGTCGGCAGGCTGCTCGCGGCCCTCAAGGAACCGGACCCCCCACGAGGCCTGCGCGAGGCCTGGGAGAAACTTCCCCTCTTCCGCAGGGTGCTCGACATGGCGCCCCGGGAGGTCCGGCGGGCCCCGTGCCAGGAGATCGTGCTCGAAGGTAACGAGGTCGACCTCGGCCGGCTGCCGGTGCAGACCTGCTGGCCGGGCGACGCGGGACCACTGATCACCTGGGGTCTGGTGGTGACCCGCGGACCGGAGCGACCGCGCCAGAACATGGGCATCTACCGTCAACAGGTGATCGACCGGAACCGGGTGATCATGCGCTGGCTGTCGCATCGCGGCGGCGCGCTCGACTTCCGCGACTGGCAGGCGCAGCGGCCGGGCGAGCCCTTTCCGGTGGCCGTGGCGCTCGGCGCCGATCCTGCGACGATCCTCGCCGCCGTCACGCCCATCCCGGACACCTTGTCCGAGTACGCCTTCGCGGGCCTCCTGCGCGGCAGCCGCACCGAGCTCGCGCGCTGCGCCACCTGCGAACTGCAGGTGCCGGCGAGCGCCGAGTTCGTGCTCGAGGGGCACATCCATCCGGGCGAGGAGGCCGCGGAGGGTCCCTTCGGGGACCACACCGGCTACTACAACGAGGTCGAGACGTTCCCTGTATTGACCATCGAGCGGATCACCCACAGGGAGCGGCCCGTCTACCACAGCACCTACACGGGCAGGCCCCCCGACGAGCCCGCGGTGCTCGGCGTCGCGCTCAACGAGGTGTTCGTGCCCCTGCTCCAGAAGCAGTTCCCGGAGATCGTCGACTTCTACCTGCCGCCGGAGGGCTGCTCCTACCGGCTCGCCGTCGTGACCATCCGCAAGCAGTATCCGGGGCACGCGAAGCGCGTGATGATGGGAGTCTGGTCCTTCCTGCGCCAGTTCATGTACACCAAGTTCGTCGTCGTCACCGACGCGGACATCGACGCCCGGGACTGGAAGGACGTGATCTGGGCGCTCACCACGCGGATGGACCCGGCGCGCGACACGGTGATCCTCGAGAACACGCCGATCGACTACCTCGACTTCGCCTCGCCGGTGGCCGGCCTCGGCGGCAAGATCGGCTTCGATGCGACCCACAAGATGCCGGGCGAGACGAACCGCGAGTGGGGAACGCCCATCGCCATGAGCGAGGAGGTGAAGCGCCGCGTCGATGCGCTGTGGCCCGAGCTCGGGCTCTGAGGGGGCGCTGCCCGCACCGGCCGGCCGGGAATTGCGAATGGCACGGGGCGCCGGACCGCGCGACAGTCGTGCGTAGGCAGGACATCATGCCGCGAGAAGACGTATCGAGGAGAGGACGATGGCGAACGAGGGTTACCACGAGCCGGTCGGCGAGCTGAACGACGAGACCCGGGACATGCACCGGGCGATCGTGTCGCTGATGGAGGAGCTGGAGGCGGTCGACTGGTACAACCAGCGTGTCGACGCCTGCAAGGACGACGAGCTCAGGGCGATCCTCGCGCACAACCGCGACGAGGAGAAGGAGCACGCGGCCATGGTGCTCGAGTGGATCCGCCGGCGGGACCCGACGTTCTCCAAGGAGTTGAAGGACTACCTGTTCACGGAGAAGCCGATCGCGCATGGCTGAGGCTGTGGGCCCTCACAGGCTGGCCCTGATCCCGGCCTCGAGGCCCTGATAGCGCAGGGCCACGCCGAGTTCCTGCTGCATGCGCGTGGTGTCCACACGCCGCGATTCCGCGAGAAAGGACCAGGCGCCCGGGGGCAACCGGCGACGGGCCTCCTCCCGCGACACGGCCGGCGGGGGCGGAAGGCCCGCGAGCCGGGCGACCGCGGTGAAATATGCGGTCGAGCTCGCGTGTTGCCCGTCCCCGACGTTGTAGATCCTGCACGCCGCACGAGGCGACGTGGCCGCTGCGATGCACACGCTCGCGAGGTCGTCGACGTGGATGCGATTGCCGGGCCCCGCCTCGTCTTCGCACAGGACGGGATCGCCGCGGCGCAGGCGCTCGAGCGGTAGCCGGCCCGGGCCGTAGATGCCCGGAACGCGCAGGATGGTCCACTCCACGCCGTGCAGCTCGCACCAGTCGCGCAGCGTACGTTCCGCGTCGACACGGGCCCGCCCGCGACGGGTGGAGGGCCTCGGTGGCGTGTCCTCGGTGACCGCGGCTCCGCCCGCGTCCCCGTACACCCCCGTCGTGCTCAAGTACAGGAACCTTGCGGGGCGACCGTCGAGGGCGGCGAGGCACCTGCGCAGCCTCGGGTCGGTCTCGCCGTCGGGGGGTGGGGGCACGAGATACAGGACCACCGCGTTCGCCACGTGGGTCCGGCGATCTGCCGGCGTCTCCCGGTCGAGATTCCAGGCCTGCGCCTCGAGGCCCCGGGCACGCAGGCTCCGCGCAGTGGCTTCCGAGCCGGTAAAGACCAGGACCTGCCCGCTCAGGCGCAGCGCAATCCGCTGGCCCGTGTAGCCGCAGCCAAAGATGTTGTAGCGCATCGGGCAGAGCCTAGCCGTTTCGCGGCCGGCCCGCGCGCCCCGCGGGAAATCCCTCACGGCGCGGCAGCCGACGGCGATAATGCCTGCTCAGCCTGCCGCCGGAGTCGCGGATGCACGTCACGCTGGCTCCCTCCGGCGAGCAGTTCGAAGTCGAGGGCGACGAGCCGATCCTCGACGGCGCACTGCGCGCCGGGCTCAACCTGCCGCACAGCTGCAAGGCCGGGCGCTGCGCATCGTGCCGCGCGCGGCTGGTGCGCGGGAGCATCCGCTATCCGCGCGGCCGGCCCGTCGGACTGTCCGCTGAGGAGGAGCGCGACGGGTACGTCCTGCTCTGCCAGGCTCGCGCCGACGGTCCGGTGGTCGTCGAGCCGCGCCGGATCCAGACGGTGACCGACGTACAGATCCACAGTCTCCCCTGTCGGGTCCAGCGCATGCAGCGGCTGGCACCGGACGTGATGGGCCTGTGGTTGCGGCTGCCGGCAGTCGAGCCCTTCACGTGGCAGGCGGGCCAGTACGTCGACGTGATGCTCTCGGGCGGCCGCCGCCGCAGCTTCTCGCTGGCGAACCCGCCCCACGATGCCGGGCTCCTCGAATTGCACGTGCGGCGCAGCAGCCGGGGCGAGTTCACCGGCCAGGTTTTCGGTTCCATGACCGAGGGCACGCTGCTCAGGATCGAGGGTCCCCTCGGCCAGCTCGCCTATCGGGACGGCACGGGTCGAGTCGTGCTCGTCGCAGGCGGCACGGGCTACGCGCCCATGAAGGCGATCCTGAGGCACGTGCTGGAACGGGGACTCGGCAGGCCGGTCACGCTCTTCTGGGGCGCGCGCGAAGCGACGGACCTCTACGAGGACGAGTGGCTTCGTGGACTCGCGGCTTCCGGCAGCGACCTCGAGTATGTCCCCGTGCTCTCAGGGGACGCCGTCCAGCCCGGGCACGTGGCGGGGCTGGTGCACGAGGCAGTGCTCGACCGGACGGCGCTGCTCGCCGATGCAGACATCTACGCAGCCGGGCCACCCGAGATGATCGCTGCACTGCGCGCCGGCCTGTCTGCACGCGGTGTGGATCCCGGAAGGATCGTGTTCGACTCGTTCGAATACGCGCCCGACACGCTCGCCCGGATCGGGGAGCCGGGGCGCGGCGACTGAGCTGAGCCTCCGGCCGCTGTGAACGAGACTAGGACTGCCGCAGGCGCTCGCGAGCCGCGTGCCAGCGAATCAGGGCTTCGACCAGCGACTCGTCGTCGGGTCCTGCGGCCAGCACGACGGGCGAGCCGAGCCCGAGCTTTGCGGCGCGCTCGGCGACGCGTGTAGCGCCGGTCAGCAGGGCGGTCGAATCCATCAGCTCCCGGCAACGGGGCGTGACGATGCCGACCAGCGCCTCGAGGAGCTCGCCGCTCGTGGCGGTGTACGCGTCGATCCCGCCCTGCCGCCACGCCGTCTCGAGCTGCTCGAGCGACTCCCGTGACGGCTTGGCGGGATGCCGTTCGTACACTTCGGCGTAGGTGACCTCGGCCCCGCGCCGGGCGAGGGTCTCCCCCAGCAGCTCGCGCCCGCCCTTGCCGCGCACGATCAGGACACGTTGGCCCGCCATGTGCTGCAGCTGCGGCGCGGCGAGCAGGGACTCGCTGTCGGACCCGCCGGTGGGCAGCACGGAGACACGATGCCCCGCGGCATTGAGAGCCTGGGACGTGGCCCGCCCGATGGCCGCAAGCCGCAACTCGCGGCGCTGACCGAGGAGCTCGGCACCAAAGCGGACCGCATTGGCGCTCACGAACACGACGAGGTGGTAGCGATCCACGGGACCGAGCGAGGCCCTGATGGCCGGCCGGTCCGCGACCGGCAGGATCTCCAGCGCCGGGAAGCGCACGGCCGAGCCGCCCTCGGCCTCGATCAGGCGGCACAGTCCCTGCGCCTGGTGTTGGGGGCGCGTGACCAGTACCCCGACTCTCGCCAGCCGGTCCATGATCAGGGCCGGCTGGCCGCCCGCAGCTCGGCCAGCAGCGGCCGCGCACCCGCGTCGAGCAATCTTGCGGCCAGTGCGTCGCCGAGGGGCTCGGCCTCGTCCGGCGTGCCGCGCAACTCGTCCGCGTACACCGTCCGGCCATCGGGCGACCCGACGAGGCCGCGCACGCGCAGTGCATCGTCGACGAGTTCCGCGAACCCGGCGATCGGCGACTGGCAGCTGCCCTCGAGGCGCGCGGCGAAGGCACGCTCGGCGCTCAGGCAGATGCGCGTGGGTGCGTGCTCGAGCGCCGAAACGAGGACGCGGGTGGGCTCGTCCGATTCGCGGCACTCGATGCCGATGACCCCCTGGCCCACCGCCGGCAGCGACGATTCTGCAGGCACCAGGGAGGCGATCCGCTCGTCGAGCCCCAGGCGCTTGAGTCCCGCTGCGGCAAGGATGATCGCGTCGTATTCCCCGTCGTCGAGCTTGCGCAGCCGGGTCTCCACGTTGCCCCGCAGCGGGAAGATCTCCAGGTCGGGGCGGGCGTGACGCAACTGGCACTGGCGCCGCAGGCTCGACGTGCCGACCCGCGCCCCTGCGGGCAGCGCCTGCAGCTCGCGGAAGCGGTTCGAGACCAGTGCGTCGTGCGGATCGGCACGCTCGAGCACCGTGGACAGCACGAATCCGGCCGGCATCCCGGCAGGCACGTCCTTCATCGAGTGCACGGCCAGGTCCGCCCTGTCCTCGAGCATCGCGACTTCGAGTTCCTTGATGAACAGGCCCTTGCCGCCGATCTCGGCCAGGGCGCGATCCAGGATGCGGTCGCCCTGCGTGACCATCGGCACCAGCTCGACCTCGAGTCCCGGGTGGGCGTCGCGCAGGCGTGCGGCGACGTGCTCGGCCTGCCAGAGGGCCAGCCGGCTGCGCCGGGTCGCGATGCGAAGCGGTTTCTGCATCGCACCATTCTGCCACGGGCGCGGCGTGCATTGCCGGGCTCGCTGGCCTAGCATGCAGGAAGGCAGCCCCGGGGCTCGGAGGCCCATGATGCGATTCGCGTGCACCGTCATCCTTCTCGCGCTCGGCGCCGCAGCCGGGACCGCCTCGGCGGAGAACGCGTCGCGGACATTCGGCAACGACCGCTGGGTCGCCGGCGACGACGTCGCGGTCACCGGCCAGGTGGAAGGCGACGCGTTCCTCGCCGGCGGCCGCAGCCAGGTCGACGGAAAGGTGGACGGGGACGTCGTGGTGACCGGTGGCACGGTGGAGATCCGGGGCGAGGTGTCGGAGGACGTCTACGCAGCCGGGGGAGACGTACGCATCGATGCCCGCGTCGCGGGCGACGCGCGGGCTGCCGGCGGGTCGGTGTCGCTCGAGCGCCGCGCCGCAGTGGACGGCAACGCCACGTTCGCCGGCGGCAGCGTGGACGTCGAAGGCCGGATCGGCGGAACGCTGCAGGCATTCGGGGCGCGCGTCGCCGTCGACGGCGAGGTGGGCGGCGACGCCGAGATCGCCTCGGAAAGCATCCGCATCGGGCCCGATGCCCGGATCGGAGGCAGGCTCCTCTATCGTAGCCCGGAGGCCCCATGGATCGCCGAGGGCGCGGTCATCGCCGGCGGCGTGGAGAAACAGCAACGTGCCTGGCAGGGCGTCAGCCCGGAGAGCGGCGTGGGCCGCGTGATCAAGGGCATCCTCCGCACGCTGTGGTTCACCGGGGCGGTGCTGCTCGGCATCGTCCTGGTCGCCGTGCTGCCGGTCTTCACCCGCCAGGCGGCGGCGACCGTGCGGTCGGAGCCGCTGCCCAGTATCGGCCTCGGGATGGCCATGCTCGTGGCCGTGCCGTTCGTGGCGGTGATCCTGTTCATCACCATCATCGGGATCCCCCTGGGGCTGGCCGTGCTGCTGGGCTATGGCCTGCTGCTCATGCTCGGCTACCTCACCGCGGCGCTGTCCATCGGCGACCTGGCACTGGAACGCGTCCGGCCGGCGGACGCCGCGGCGATCGGCTGGCGCATTCTCTTCCTGGTGGCTGCGCTCGTGGTCCTGGCACTGCTGCGGCTGGTGCCCTGGTTCGGGGACATCGCCGTGCTGGTGCTGTTCCTCGCCGGAGTCGGCGCGTTTACGCTGCGCCTGCTGCGCGGCTACCGCGGCGGCATGCCGCCGGCCCCCTGAGCGGGCCACCGGCCTGGTTCAACGCAGGCGTCTGAGCACCTCGGCGGCGAGCCGCCGGCTGACCTGTAGCGTCCCGCCGCCGTGCCGAAGGCGCACGGCATAGCGCCCGTCGGGCTCGCGATCGAGCGACTCGATCTTCTCGATCGCCACGAGGGCATTGCGGTGCACGCGGATGAACTCGTCCGGGAATTCCCGCTCGAGCGAGCGCAGCGAGTCCTCGATCAGGTCTTCTCCGGCCACGTGCCGCACCGTCGTGTACTTCTGCTCGGCCACGAAGCACAGGACGTCGCGAACCGGGATCAGCTTGAGCTGGTCGCGGACCCGTGCCGTCACGTGGGTTCGTGCCTTCCCGGGTTCCGTAGTGACCGTGCGCTGGGCGCGGGTCGGCCGCCTGAGTCGCTCGAGCGCCGAAGCCAGCCGCTCGCGCCGGATGGGCTTGAGCAGGTAGCCGGAAGCCTGTGCGTCGAAGGCCTCCAGCGCGTGCTGCTCGTAGGCCGTCGTGAAGACGACCGCCGGCGGATCGGTCAGGCTCGCGAGGTGGCGTGCGGCCTCGAGGCCGCCCATCCCGGGCATGCGGATGTCGAGCAGCACGACGTCGGGCCGGGCCTCCGCGGCGACGGCGAGCGCCTCCTCGCCGCTTCCCGCCTCGCCCGCCAGCTCGGTGTCGGGCAGCTCGGCCAGCAACTGCTTGAGTCGCTCGCGTGCCGGCGGCTCGTCGTCCACCACCAGCACCCGCAGGCTCATGCCCCGGCCTCCTCCGCCGGGAAGCGCAGGGTGGCGACGAAGCGCCGGTCCGTCGCATCGACGTCGAGCGTGCCCTCGCCGGGAAACATGAGGTCGAGCCGCTGCGCGACGTTGTCGAGGCCGATGCGGTTGCCGGCGCCGCGCAACGGCTGCGAGGGATCCCGTGGATTGTCGATGGACAACTCGACGAACCGCCCGTCCCGGCGACCCCGGACGACGATCGTTCCCCCGGACGCGAGCGGCTCGATGCCGTGGTACACGGCGTTCTCGAGCAAGGGCTGCAGCACGAGGGCGGGGACCCTGGCGTCACGCGGAAGTCCGTCGAGCTGCCAGTCCACCTGCAGCCGGTCCCCCAGCCGCAACCGCTCGATGCGCTCATAGGTTCGCGCGATCTCGATTTCCTGTTCGAGCGGGATGCGGTCGCGGACCTCGCGCAGCGACACGCGGAACAGGTCCGCCAGGTCCGCCACGGCCTCCTCGGCGCGCGCGGGGTCGGTGCGCGTCAGCGCGGCGATGGCGTTCATGCTGTTGAAGAGGAAGTGCGGCCTGATGCGCGCCTGCAGCGCGCGCACGCGCGCCGCGGCCTCGGCCTCGACGTTGCGCTTCCACTGCTGCGAGACGTAGAAGTAGCGCAGTGCGAGGCCACCTGCCACCGCGCCGACGAGCAGGTTGCGCCAGAGGAAAGCCGCGTGGTCGCTGCCGAGCTCGGAGCCTTCCATCCCGAGCAGCCGTCCCGAAGTCGTCGCGAGCCACCAGGCCGCTTCGGTGATCACGACGGTGACGAGGAGCATCAGCCCCAGGGCCAGCGTGCTCCCCCGGCGCACATCGAACTGCTGCAGCCGGGGCCGCGAGACGCAGAGCACGGCCGCCGACCCCATGCCGGCCCACAGCAGGAACAGTGAAGTTCGGGCCAGGTCGATCCAGAACTTCTCGGCGATGCCGTAGCGTGCGAGGGTCAGCAAGACGGCCACGAGTTCGGCGATCAGCACCACCGCCAGCACGTTGCCCGCCGCGCAGAAATCCGGCAGGTAGAACGGCGCCGGGGCGTTCGCCTTGCGCGGCGGGGGCAACTGCTCAGCCCTCCCCGTCGCCGTTCCCGTCCCGGAACATGGAAGACTTCAGGCGGTGGATCGAGGAGATGTCCTCGTCGCCGAAGCCCTCCGCGATCAGCCTGCGATAGTGCAGCAGCGTGGTCTCGACGACCGGCAGGTGGGCACCGCGTCGTCCGGCCATCTCCCGGCAGATCTCCAGATCCTTGTAGTGGAGGCGGACCCGGAACCCTGCCGGGTACTCGCCCCTCGCCATGAAGGGCGCCCGGTTCACGAAATACCAGCTCGACCCGGCACCCTGCCCCAGGACCTCGATCACCTTCTCGAGCGGAAGGCCCTCCGCGTCGGCGAACGCCATGGCCTCGCCGACCGCCTGGATGATTCCTGCGCACATGATCTGGTTGGTGGCCTTGGTGGCCTGTCCCGCCCCGGTCGGGCCAATGTGGGCGACCGTCCGTCCGAGCGTCTCGAGCACGGGCCGGGCGCGCTCGAAGGCTTCGGCGTCGCCGCCACACATGATGGCCAGCGTGGCGTTGCGCGCCCCCTCGACGCCGCCGCTGACGGGACAGTCGAGGAAGGCGCCTCCGGCACCGTCGACGATCGCGGCCGCCCGCCGGGCCGTCGTCGAGCTCACCGTGGAACAGTCCGCGACGATGGTCCCGGGACGCAGCACAGGGGCGATGCGGGCCACCAGCTCCATCACGTCTGCATCCGCCGACACGCAGAGGACGACGACGTCGCAGTCGGCTGCGAGCGACTCGGGGTCGGAATAGGCCTTTGCGCCGGCCTCGCTCGCGAGCGCCTCGGCCCGGGAGGGCGAACGGTTCCACGCGCCGGCCAGGAGGCCCGCCCGCGCAAGGTTGGCCGCCATGGGCAGGCCCATGGCGCCGAGTCCGATGAATCCGACTTTCATGATCGGCCTCCTTGCCGGCGCTCAGTTCCGGCGAGGCCTCATTCTGCCTGATCGGGCGGGGCGGCCCTCAGTTGCAGAAGTCCTCGACGGCCTGCCTGGCCTCGATGCGCGCCTGGGTCAGCTCCTCGTCCGTGAGGTACTCCCGCTCGCCGTTGGGCAGCTGCCGGAACAGTCGACGAGACTCGATGTAGGTCTTGTAGCGCCCCTGAGCCTGCTTGCACTGCTCGGCCCGTACCGTCGCCATGTCCGCCTCCACGCTGCTCACGACGTCGCGCGACGCCCGGCCGTCGTCGAAGCCGGAGGACGTGCCGTCGGATGCCTGGGAAGGGGGCTGCGCGTCCGCTACGGTTTCCTCGATCATGTCGCGCTCGAAGATGCCGAGGACACGCGCGCCGGGCATCTCCGGCGGCCGGTCCGTGTAGTGGACCTGGCCGCTGGTGTCGAGCCACTTGTAGACCGTGTCCGCGGCGGCGACGGTCGAGAGGCCGGCGATCATCAACGTGACGAGAGCGCTGCGAAGCATGTGGATCACCCCAGCCGGCTTCCCGGCTTCCTGATCAGATACCGTGGCCGCCGGCGGGGCCGGGCGGTGCCTCCAATACACTACGTCAAGTCTGCCGCGACCGTCAGCTAAAACCCTTGACGGCGTTCACATTTGACCGGGCGACGACCGTTCGGCGGCATCCTGCGGCGTTGCGGGAATGATCGCCCTGTCGCGCGCCCAGAAAAAGAGCGGGCGCCTTGCGGCGCCCGCCCGAGGAGCCTGACAGCGGGGGGCCGGTCAGGCGTTGTAGGCGCGTTCGTCGTGCAGGGCGAGGTCGAGTCCCTCGGTCTCCTGCTCGCTGGACACGCGCAGCCCGACCGTGGCATCGACGATCTTGAGGATCACGAAGCTCAACACGCCGGTGAACACGATCGTGAACAGCACGCTCTTGGTCTGCACCCAGACCTGCTGCGGGATGGTCACGCCCTCCGCGAGGCCGACGCCTCCCAGCGTGGCGGCGAAGACGCCGGTGAGGATCGCGCCCACGATGCCGCCGACCGCGTGCACGCCGAACACGTCGAGCGAGTCGTCATAGCCGAGCGCCCGCTTCAGCTTGGTCGCGGCGAGGAAGCAGAGGAAGCCGGAGGCGAGCCCGATTATCAGGGCACCCGCGGGGCCCACCGTGCCCGATGCAGGGGTGATGGCCACGAGACCGCCGACGGCCCCCGACACGATGCCGAGCACGCTCGGCTTGCCGTGGCTGGCCCATTCGCTGAACATCCACGCGAGCGCAGCGGCCGCCGTGGCGATCTGGGTGACTAGCATCGCCATGCCGGCCGTGCCGTTGGCGGCAACCGCGCTGCCGGCGTTGAAGCCGAACCAGCCGACCCAGAGCATGGACGCGCCGACGACCGTCAGGGCCAGGCTGTGCGGCGGCATTGCCGTCGTCGGATAGCCCTTGCGCTTGCCCATCACCAGCGCCGCGACGAGACCCGCGATGCCGGCGTTGATGTGGACGACCGTGCCGCCGGCAAAGTCGAGCACGCCCCAGTCCCACATCAGCGCGCCGTCGCCGCTCCACACCATGTGCGTCATCGGCGCGTACACGAAGGTGAACCACAGCGCGCGAAGGTGGCGAAGACGGACTCCGGGATGGTGCCGACCAGCGAGTCGACCGAGATGCCCGACATCATCGCCAGCCCCAGCCCGCCCACGAACGAGCGCAGGTTGACCGTTCCGGCCTCCATCCCCGCCGTATCGAAGGCCAGGCTGTAGCCGTAGACCATCCACAGCACGGAGATCAGCGCCGTGATGGCGAAGCACTGCATCAGCACCGAGAGCGCGTTCTTCTGGCGGACCATGCCGGCATAGAACAGCGACAGCCCAGGGATGGTCATCAGCAGCACGAGCGCCGTGGCCACGATCATCCAGGCCGTGTCGCCCGTGTCCAGGGCCGGGTCCGCCTCGGCGGCTGCCGCGGCCTCGGCCGCCAGGGCGTCCGCCACGACCTGCTGGACCACAACCTCGATGTTGGTGGCCGCCTCGACGGCCGCCGGGTCCGTCTCCTGTGCCAGGCTAGGTCCGGCACCGAGCAGCGAGACGGCGACGGCCAGGAGTGCGAACAGCGCCAGCATGCGCCGCCAGGGCGCGGCCGTGGCGACGGCGCGGTTCGCGCGTGGGTGCCGCGCGGGGGCGGCTTGCGGCGGGGTCAGTGTCAGCATACTCACGTTTCTCCTCCAGCAGTCAGCGTCTTCGTGTTGATCCTGCGGGCGTCCTGGCCGGGCGAGGTCGCCTGACTCAGAAGGCGGCCCCGCCCGTTTCACCGGTCCTGATCCGTATCGCCTCCGTGAGGCTGGATACGAGCACCCTTCCGTCGCCCTGGCGGCCCGTCCGGGCGATGTTGCAGATCGCCTCGGTCACCTGATCCGCCAGGGCATCCTCGACCACGATCTCGACCCGAAGGCGGGGTCGCCATTCGCTGCGGTACTCCGACCCCCGGTAGACCTCCGTCCGGGGCAGGCCAGAGCCGTGTTCCTCCCACCGCGGTCCGTACGTCCTCCAGGCAATGAGGACGGACTACCGCGGTGATCAGCTTCATGGCCTTTCTGCCTCCTCGCGCCAGTTTCCGGGGGGCTTCACCGCCCGGATCCGCTATAGCCTTGGCAGTCGGAGTGCAGCTTCCGTGCCACGCATGCAATGTCGGCCATTCAAGGGCTTGTGCAGCCCCGGACCCGTGGACCAGGCCCGCGGCGCACCGTTTTGGCGCAGCCCCCGGCGGGGACTGCGTGATCGCAGGGCATCCCTTGACCCGCTCGGTGCGGGGACCGAAGCTTGGCCGGGGAGGGCAGCCGCACATGAATTTCGATCCCAAGACCCTGGACGAGCTCGCGCGGCGGCTGGCGGAGTCCGTGCCGCCGGGCCTTTCTGCGATGCGCGAGGAGCTCGAGCAGAACTTCCGCTCGGTCCTGCAATCGGGCCTCAGCCGCCTCGACCTCGTCACCCGCCAGGAGTTCGAGGTCCAGTCGGGTGTGCTGCGACGTACCCGGGAACGGCTGGACCAGCTGGAGGAGCGCCTCCGGCGCCTCGAGCCGGGGGCCTAGCACCCGGGGGGCGCGCGCCGCGGTCCGGGCGCCGCGGCACGTGAGTCTCGCCACCGCACATACGCGTGCCCAGGTCGGGCTCGTGGCACCCCCGGTCCGCGTGGAGGTCTGCTGCGGCGCAGGCCTGCCCCAGTTCGCCATGGTCGGTCTGGCGGAGACGGCCGTGCGCGAGAGCCGCGACCGCGTCCGGGCCGCCATCCTGAACTCCGGTCTCGAGTTTCCGCCCGGGCGGATCACGGTCAACCTGTCGCCGGCCGACCTGCCGAAGGAGGGGGGGCGGTACGACCTGGCGGTTGCCGTGGGTATCCTCGCCGCTTCGGCTCAGCTTCCTGACCGCCGGCTCGCCGACGTCGAGTTCTACGGCGAGCTGTCGCTGTCGGGAGAGCTGCGCCAGGTGCCCGGCCTGCTGGCGGCCGCCTGCGCCGCGGAGGCGTGCATGGCGCCCGGGGTCGCGGTGCACGCGGCACCCACCCTGCTGGCACTGGTCGTGGCACTGCGCGGGCCAGGGCCGCTGTCCTACGAGGGCTCGAGGCCGCTCGGGTCCGGGCGGGCCCCAAGCGTGCACGATCTCGCGGACGTGCGGGGGCAGGAGACGGCCAAGCGCGCCCTCGAGATCGCGGCCGCCGGTTCGCACTGCATCCTGCTCAGCGGACCGCCGGGGGCTGGCAAGAGCATGCTGGCGCAGCGGTTGCCGGGCCTGCTGCCGCCGCTCACGGAGTCCGAGGCCATCGAGACCGCGATGGTCCATTCGGTCTCGCGCGAGCCGCCGCCGTTCGAGCGATGGCGCGAGCGGCCGTTCCGGGCGCCGCATCACTCGGCCTCGGCTCCCGCCGTGATCGGCGGCGGAAGCCGCCCTTCGCCGGGCGAGGTGTCCCTCGCGCACCACGGCGTGCTGTTCCTCGACGAGCTGCCCGAGTTCAACCGTACGGTGCTGGAGTCCCTGCGTGAGCCGCTCGAGACGGGCGTCGTCAGCGTGGCGCGCGCCGGTTACCGTGCCACCTTCCCGGCCAGGTTCCAGCTGGTGGCGGCGATGAACTCCTGTCCCTGCGGTTACGCGGGGGACGAGTCCGGCCGGTGCCGCTGCTCAGCGGCGCAGCTCCAGCGCTACCTGGCCAGGCTGTCGGGCCCGCTTATCGACAGGATCGACCTGCACGTGGCCGTCCGCCCGGTCCCCTACGAGCGGCTCCGCGGAGCAGCGAGCGCGGCTTGCGGGAGTGCGCAAACGGCCTCGCGGGTGGCGGAAGCCCGGGCCCGTCAGCTCGCCCGCGGCGCGCTCAATGCGACGCTTTCCGTCCGCTCGCTCGAGGGTGCCTGCGCGCTCGGCGCGAGGGAGCACCAGCTGCTGAACGAGGCCGCGGCCCGTCTCGGCCTCTCGGCGCGCGCCTGCCATCGAGCGCTGCGCGTGGCGCGCACCGTCGCGGACCTGGAAAAAAGCGAGCGCGTCGGGACGGGCCACCTCGCGGAGGCCCTGGGGTACCGGTGCCTGGACCGGCTGGCGGCTGGCGAGCCGCTGCGCGCTCAGGGAGCGTGGCTGCTGCAGGGACGGGAGCGTACGTGACCCTCGTCCCGGGCCCGCCGGGGACGAGCTGCAGTGAACCGAAGGAGGCTCAGCGCGCCTGCTCGACCATGTAGTCCGTCGCCTCGGTGACGAGCTCGTCCGGCAGGTCCGGTCGCCCGCCCTTGGCCGGCATGTACCCGGCCTGGCCCTGGAAGCCCTGCAAGGAGTGCTGGTGCAGCAGGTCCATGCCCTTGGCGAGGCGCGGCCCCCAGGCCTCCCTGTCCCCCGTCTTCGGGGCGCCGCCGATGCCCGCGCTGTGACAGGCCGAGCAGACTGCCTTGTAGGTCTCCTCGCCATTGGCCGGCAACGAGGCGACTGCCGCCGGCTCGCTCCCGGCGCCACTCGGCGGCTCGATGGCGAGCGCGGAATTGTCCTGCCCTGCAACGGCCACCTGGCCGAACGGCTTGATCCTGGCCGCGACGTCGCGCTGCAGGAGCGGATCGGCGGCTACGTGGGCCTCGGTCATCCCGCCGCCCAGCATCCGGGCGAAGATGAACAAGCCGATGGTGATGGCCACGAGGATGCCCAGCACGGCGCTGAACACGTTGAAGAAATGATCGTCCTGCTTGCTCACGCGAATCCCCGCGGATCGGCACCGAAACCGGAGGCGGAGTATAGCGGTTCGTGCGGGGACGGAGAAAGGCTCCGATTGGACGCGCATCCGGCTGCGCCGGTAGAATTCCGGGGCTCGGCGAAGCCCTTGCCGCCGGGCCATTTCCGCGCCCGTAGCTCAGCTGGATAGAGTGACGGTCTCCGAAGCCGTAGGTCGTGGGTTCGACTCCCGCCGGGCGCGCCAATCACGCAAGAGCCCTCCGTCAGGAGGGCTCTTGTCTTTTCGGCGTGCGAAGCGGCCGGCTGCCCGCACGGCTGCCTCTCACAGCCAGCCGCGGCGCCGGAAGAAGAGGTAGGGCAACACCGCGGAGACGACCATCAGCAGCAGCGCCAGGGGGTACCCGAGCCGCCAGTCGAGCTCCGGCATGAAATGGAAGTTCATGCCGTAGATGCTGGCGATCAGCGTCGGCGGCAGGAACACGACGGCCGCGACCGAGAAGATCTTGATGATGTCGTTCTGCTCGATGTTGATGAGCCCGAGCGTCGCCTCCAGCATGAAAGTCGTCTTGTTGTTGACGAACGATGCGTGATCGGAGAGTGCGAGAACGTCGCGCGACAGCGTCTTGAACCGCGACCGCAGGTCGGGCGAGAGCGCGAGCGCGCTCGACTGCTGCACGAAGGTGAGCAGCCGGCCGAGGCTGACGAGGCTCTCGCGGGACTTCGAGATCAGGTCGCCGATGCGGCCGATCCGCTGCATCACGGCGCGCATGTCGCGTGAGACGTTCCGCCGACGGCCAGTGGAGGCGAAGATACCGGCGGACAACTCGTCGAGATCCGCGCTCACGCGCTCGAGGATGTCGGCGCTGCGCTCGATGACCGACTCGAGCAGGCCCGCGAGGATCATCGAGGCGGAACTCGACGCGGCCGCGTGGCGCTCGGCGTAGGCCGTGAAGCGCCGGAACGGAAGCGGGTCGTGGTAGCGGTTGGTGATCAGCTTGTTGCGGACGAGGATGAAGGTCACCGCGGCCGCCTCGGGACGGTCGGTATCGATGCGCGTCACGATCGTGGCCGTCATGTAGAGCGCGCCGTCCTCCTCGTACAGGCGGTTCGACGTCTCGATCTCGCGCATCTCCTCGCGCGTGGGCACCTCGATCTCGAGAAACTGCTCGACCGCCCGCTCCTCCTCGAGGGTGGGCTCGACGAGGTCGAGCCACAGGCAGTGCTCGGGAATCACCGCCGGCGGAGGGTCGAGACGGGTCAGTCCGCGGGGCTCGGGTACGAAGCAGTTGAGCATGGCGCGCTCCAGGCTCCGCTGTTGTAGCACAGTCAGGACGCGAAAGCGCCCGCAGGAAAGGGACCCTGCGGGCACGGTTCGCCGGCCGGCGGCGGGGGCTCAGCGCGCGGCGGCGCGCTCGCGCTCGGCCAGCTCCCCGACCACTGCAAACAGCGGCTCGACGCCCCCGGCCATGCTGACGTCGGTCTGGTACTTGCCCTGGACCACGACCATGGGCGTATGGTCGGCGAGGTAGCGGCGCGAGAGGTTCTCCGCCTGCCGGATCTTGCTCTCGGTGGCGAAGGAGCGATACACGCGGCCGAACTCCTCGGCGCTGACGCCGTGCGTCGCGAGGAACTCGCGCACCTTGTTCTCGGTCGCCGTCGCGTCGATCCGGTTACCCGCGATGACGGTCAGCGGATTGCGATTGACGTGCAGCTCGCGGAACACGGCGAGGTGCAGCTCGTCGAGCTTGCCGAGCGCCTGCAGCGTGTAGAAGAGCCGTGCGTCCTCGCGGGTCACCTCGTTCCAGACGACCGGCATGCGCACCACATCGACGTAGTCGGGCTTGCCCTGCTTTTCCCAGGCCTCGATCCGCGGCTCGAGCGTGAAGCAGTGGCCGCAGCCGTACCAGAATATCTCGGTGACCTCCACCCGGCCGGGCTCGACCGAGACGGGCTGGGCGACCGGCAGCAGCGCGTAGTGCTGGCCGGCGCGGAATTTCGAGGGAGATGCCGGCGTCGGAGCGGGCGTGTTGGCCGCAACGGCAGCGGCGATCGGGCTGACGGCCGAGGTGGCCTCGTCCACGGTCTCGCCGTCGCTGGCGAGCTCGGCCACCGCCTCCCCTTCCGCCTTGGGCTGCGCGGACGGCTCCGATGGCTCGACCGGTGTGGTCGTCGCGGCCGGGGGGGCCTCGGCCGTCTGCCCGGTGGGGGTTTCCTTGCCGCCGCAGGCAGCTAGCGCGATCGCCAGGACGGCGGTCAACAGGAGTCGGTTCATGCGGGACCTCCCGGTACTGAATCCCAACTTGGAGCGGCCCGCGGGCCGCGAAGTTCAAAATCGGCCGGCCGGGACGTAACCGGTTCCTGCCGTCGGCGGCGTCAGCGCAGTCCCTGCATGTAGGAGGCGACTGCGCGCATTTCCTCGTCCGAGAGCTTCGCCGCCACGGTCTGCATGATGTCGTTCGAAACCGCCGTGCGCTCGCCGGTGGCGTAGGCCTTGAGCTGGTTGTAGCTGTAGAGCGAGTGCTGCGCGCGCGTGGCCGGGTATTGGGCTGGGCCGTTGCCCTTGCCTTGCGGGCCGTGGCAGGCGATGCAGGCCGGCAGTCCGCGGGACGCGTCCCCGGCCCGGTAGAGCCGCTCGCCCTGCGCGTACAGCGACGGATCGGCCTCCAGCCCCTGCACCGGCTGGCGCGAGAAGTAGGCGGCGAGGTCGGCCATGTCCTGGTCGCCGAGGATCAGGGCGTTCGGCATCATGACCGGATTGTTGCGGACACCCTGCTTGAAGAGTTGGAGCTGCGACTCGACGTAGCCGGCGTGCTGGCCCGCCAGATTCGGCCACTCGGGATTGATGTTCTGGTGGCCGTTGAGCCCGTGGCAGGCGCCGCAGACCGCAGCCTTCTGAGCACCGGCTTCGGGGTCTCCTTCCGCCGACAGTGCGACGGCGGGCGAGAGCAGGGGCATGAGGCCGATCGCGGCGATCCACTTCTTCATCTGCAGCAACTCCGTTCGGGGCGAGAATCCGGCGCGAGGCCGATTGCGTTGGACGGGCCGGCTCCGAGCCGGGCATTATACGCAAGCCTTCCGGGCCTTCGTCCATCTCCCCCGATGTCCGCCTTTCCTCACGCCAGGTTCCTCACGAGCGCGCACGATCCTGCGGACTTCTGCGAGGATCTGGGGGCCGAGGTGGCGTTCGCGGGGCGGTCCAACAGCGGCAAGTCGAGCGCCATCAACGCCATCCTGGCCCGCCGTGATCTGGCACGGACCAGCAAGACGCCCGGGCGGACGCAGCTGGTCAATTTCTTCGAGCTCGTCCCCGGCGAGCGCCTGACAGACCTGCCGGGCTACGGCTACGCGAAGGTGCCGCCCGCCCTGCGCGAGCACTGGCGCCGCCTGATGGAAGCGTATTTCCGGTCCCGGACCTCGCTTGCGGGGCTGTTCATCGTGATGGACGCCCGGCGGCCGCTCACGGAGACGGACTGGCAGATGATCGAGATGGCGGGAGTCCGCGGCTCGCGCGTGCACGTCCTGCTGTCCAAGAGCGACAAGCTGGGCGGGAACGCGGCGCGCGAGACGCTGCGCCGCGTCCGGGCAGAACTCGGCGAGCTGGCCTCGGCGCAGCTGTTCTCGTCGGTCAGCAAGGCCGGGGTCGACGAGGCACGCGCCGTCCTGCGGCGGATGCTCGCGCGCCGCGGACCGGAGCGGCCGGAGGAGGTCGCGGAGCCGCTCGTCCAGCCCTGGGAACAGCGCGGGTGAGAGGCCCGGCACCGCGTCGCCGGGCCTTCGGACCTTGAGCACCCGCAACCTGAATCTCATGCTGCGGCCGCGGTCGGTCGCCGTGATCGGCGCGTCGGACCGGCCCAACAGCGTCGGTGCCACCGTGATCCGCAACGTGCTCGAGGGCGGGTTTGACGGCCCCGTGTGGCCGGTGAACCTGCGACACAGCGTCGTGGCGGGGCAGAAGGCCTACCGCACGGTCGACAAGCTGCCGGAGCCGGCCGACCTCGCCGTGATCTGCACGCCGCCGCAGACGGTCCCCGGGCTGGTCGCCGAGCTGGGCACCTACGGGACGCGCGCCGCGGCGGTCCTGACGGCGGGCCTCGACGACGAGCATCTCGACGACGGCCGCACGGCGACGCAGGCCATGCTGGATGCCGCCCGGCCCCACTGCCTGCGATTGCTCGGTCCGAATTGCGTCGGACTGCTGGTGCCCGGCATCGGCCTGAACGCCAGCTTCGCGCATGTCAACGCGAGGCCCGGTGAGCTCGCCTTCATCTCGCAGTCCGGGGCGTTGACGACGGCGATGCTCGACTGGGCGCGAGCCAATCAGGTCGGCTTCTCGCACTTCCTGTCGCTCGGCAACTCCGCAGACGTGGACTTCGGCGACCTGATCGACTACCTCGCCTCCGACCCGGACACGCGCGCGATCCTGCTGTACATGGAGGCCGTGAGCTCGGCGCGCAAGTTCATGTCCGCGGCGCGCGCTGCCGCACGCAACAAGCCGGTCATCGTCGTCAAGGCGGGGCGCAGCCCGGTCGCCGCACAGGCTGCCGCCTCGCACACGGGCGCGCTGGCCGGTTCCGACGACGTCTACGATGCGGCGTTCCGCCGCGCGGGCATGCTCCGGGTCGACACCACGCGCGCGCTGTTCGATGCCGCCGAGACGGTCGCACGGATCCACGGCGTCGAAGGCGACCGCCTCATCATCATGAGCAACGGCGGCGGTCCGGGCGTGATGGCGACCGATGCGCTGGTCCGCGGCGGGGGGCGTCTCGCGACGCTGACACCCGAGACGATCGGGGCCCTCGACGCGGTGCTGCCGCCGACCTGGTCGCGCGGCAACCCCGTGGACATCATCGGCGACGCTCCGGCGGAGAGATATCCGGCGGCGCTCGAGCCCCTGCTCGAGCAGGGCGACGCCGACGCGGTGCTCCTGATCCACGCGCCGACGGCGATCGTGCCGGCCGAGGCCGTCGCCCGCGACTGCGCGCCGCTGTTCGCCCGCAAGCGGCGGCCGGTGCTCGTTTGCTGGATGGGCGCCGACGCCGTGACCATGGCCGACCACATGTTCGCGAGGGCGGGGCTGCCGACCTTCGCGACGCCGGAGGAGGCGGTCAACGGCTTCCTGCAGCTGGCGGCCTACCACCGCAACCAGATGCAGCTGCTCGAGACGCCGCCCTCGGTCGCCGAAGACTTCGAGCCGGATCCCGCCGCCGCCCGGGCCGTGGTCGAGACGGTCCTCGCGCAGGAACGCGGGCTGCTGACCGAGCCGGAGTCCAAGTCCGTGCTGGCGGCCTACGGCATCCCGGTGGTCGAGACGCGCCTCGCCGCGTCACCCGAGGAGCTGCCCGGCATCGCCGAGGAGCTCGGCTACCCGGTTGCATTGAAGATCGTCTCGCCGGACATCACGCACAAGACCGACATCGGCGGTGTCGTGCTCGACATCAGCACGCCCGAGCTGCTGCTGGCGGCGGCCGAGGCGATCCTGGCGCGCGCGAGGAACCGGCGCCCGGAGGCGCGCATCGAGGGCCTCGCCGTGCAGCGCATGATCGAACACGACGATGCGCACGAGCTGATCGCGGGCGTCGCGACGGACGCGACTTTCGGGCCCGTCCTGCTGTTCGGCCAGGGCGGTACCGCCGTGGAGACGATCGCCGACCGCGCGATCGCCTTGCCCCCGCTCAACATGGCGCTGGCGGCCGAGCTCGTCGGCCGCACGCGCGTAGCGCGGCTGCTGGACGGGATCCGCGGCCGTCCGGCCTCGGACAGGCGCGGTATCGAGCTCACGCTGGTCAAGCTCTCGCAGCTCATCTCGGACCTGCCCGAGGTCGTGGAGCTCGACATCAACCCGCTGCTCGCGCATGCGCACGGGGTCGTCGCCCTCGACGCGCGCGTCCGCGTCGAACGCGCGGCGACGAAGGGCACGCAGCGCTTTGCGATCCGGCCGTACCCGAAGCACCTGGAGACGACCATCGAGTTCGAGGGCCGGTCATTGCTGCTGCGCCCCATCCGGCCCGAGGACCGGCCCCGGCACGAGACCTTCCTCGCGAAGAACACGCCGGCCGACATGCACGCGCGGTTCTTCCGGATGGTCCGGCAGCTGCCGGCCTCGGAAATGGCCCGCTTCACCCAGATCGACTACGAGCGCGAAATGGCGTTCATCGCGGTCGGGGAAAACGAGCAGGGCGTCGAGGAGACGCT
>Ga0111152_1032_pt1 | contig 30196 bp, 24 predicted proteins | sample DeeMarSeWOR28_12_FD_80254 | JGI IMG/M metagenome (GOLD analysis project Ga0111152, IMG submission 80254) | Gammaproteobacteria bacterium SG8_30
ATCCTGATGGCCGTCCTGAAACTGCCAAACACCATCCATTCCCGTTACCACCTGGTTTCGGGCTGCGGACTATTACTGATGTTCGCCTTGCTGTGTGCCCGATATTGGTCGCATGGCGGTGGTCGGCGGGCTGCCGCTGCGGTGGTGTTGCTTGGCTGGTCAGCGGGCCAAGTGGAGTTGATGGTGGATTTTCGCCGCTCCGGGCGCGGCGATTTCCTACCGGCGATCCAGGCGGCCTCCTTGCAAGTTGACCCATCCGGCGCGCCGGTCACTGTCGGCGTGGACAGCGAGGCAAGGGGACTGTTCCTGCTGTCAGACGCTGCACGCCGGGCAGGCCTTGCATTCTCGTTTGTCCCGCGAACAGCGTACTGCCTTCAGCCGCCCGCCCTTTACCTACAGACCGGTCGTGGCACAACGAATCCCGCCCTTATCGTCGTCGCCGAGCAAGGTTGCGCAGCGAACTATTCGCTACTAGCACGTGTGGATAGCTCCCGGATCAACGGCATGCCCGGTGCAATCTATCGGCTGGACAACACGGCCATGAACCCGCCCCTTGGTCACTGAAACCGACGCCACCCCAGGAAACTCGCCGACCAACGGCCCCCGGCTCGCGTGGTTCAGGTCAAGGGCGTCAGTCGTATGTCGCATGGTCTCGCGCCTTCGGTACCAGGTCGACAAGCCCGGCGAGAAAACCCATCTGCTCAAAGATGACGTGCGTCGTGCCATCTCTATGACGTGTCTCAAGCGTACAGCGGATGTGCACGCCCCCGGTAAGCGCGAATCGCTCCGTCGCGATCCGGTACGTGATCGAGTGTCCGGACAGCGTGCTGATCGGCGCCTCCCTCTGGGCTCGGGTCGACTGCGAGACAAGCATTTTGATGTCGCGCGCAATCAGTCCCGCTCGCTCAAGCCCGCTGACGATCCGCTCGGTGACCGTCCGCACCAATACCGCCAGCTCATCCGAACTCGGTGCCGGTACCGCGACGAACCGGATCGCCCCGTCGGCGACGGCTTTGCGATACACACCGTCCGGCACCAGCATGTGGAAGTGGATGTCCAGATTGAGCGCACTCCCAAATCGCTGAACTAGCGTCACCGCACCCATCGCTCGCGTCCCTGCGATGCTTTGACATCGATGAGCGTAAGTAGCAGCAGCAGCGGGCACCCTCTTTCGGTCGCGTAGAATCAAGAGCTTAGATCGGCTCGTCCGGCTCCCCGCCTCGTGCGTGAAGAAGCGGGGCAGCATTCCAAGACTCTCGTCGCGTAATGAGTTCACGGGCCGGTGCTACACTCGTGGCCGTTTTGCGGGCGGCAGAAGCTGACCGGAGGCCTGTTTGAACCAGCCAGCCGCAGTGCCGATGATCGTGGTGACCCGGCACCAGGACCACGTCGAGATGCTGAACAAGGCCCTGCGCAACGCCGGGCATCCAGTGCATCTCAGCTGGCTACCGGATGCGAGCGACCTTGGCGACGCGCTCACCCAGATCGCGCCCGAGATGCTGATCATCTTCGGCGACGAAGGCATCATCGACCTGCCGGCCGCGATGCACTTCCGCGGCAGGCTAGCGCCCGACGTACCCGTGCTCATCGTCCGCGAGAGCATCGACGAGCGGGCGATCGCAGCCGCGCTCGGCCTCGGCGCGCAGGACGCGGTCAGCCTGCGGGACCTCGACCGCGTCGCGCGGGTCGTAGCGCGCGAACTGACTGCGCACAGGCTGGAGCGGGCGCTGTCCGGAACCGTTTCGAGCATGCGCGAGTACAAGCGGCAGCTCCACGAGTTCATGCAGGGCTCAACCGACGCCATCGCCCAGGTCCAGGAAGGCATCATCGTCGAGGCGAACCCGGCCTGGCTCGAGCTCTTCGGTCACGAGAGCCCGGAGACCATCGTCGGCACACCGCTGATGGACTCCTTCGATGCCGAGTCGCACGCGGCGCTGAAGGGCGCGCTCGTCGCCTGCCTGCGGGGCAAGTGGTCCGACCATGCGCTGCGCGTGTCCGCAGCCCTTCCCGACGACACGACGATACCGATCGAGCTGCATCTGGCGGCCGGGGACCACGAAGGCGAGCCCTGCGTGCGGGTGTCGGTGGCCTCGGACGGTCGCGACCGTCACGAGATGGAGAAGAAGCTAGCGGAAGCCGTGCAGCGCGACCCTTCGACCGGCTTCCTGCACCGGCGCTACTTCCTCGAGGAGCTTCGCAAGGCGCTCGCCGCGCCGCTGCGCGGTGGCGTGCGCTACTTCGCCTACATCGAGCCGGACAAGTACGACAGCATCCTCGAGGAGGTGGGCGTGCTGACGGGCGAGGACTTCCTAGTCGAGTTCGCCCAGAAGCTGCGGGAGCATCTCCAGCCCTCCGACATCGCGGGTCGCTTCGCCGGCAACGGCTTCATGGTGCTCGTCCACCGCGGCAACGATCGCGACGTCGTCGCCTGGGCGGAGCACGTCGTGCACAAGGCCGGCGGTCACGTGTTCCAGGTGGGGGACAATTCCCTGTCGACCACCTGCACGGTCGGACTGGGCCAGATCCCTGCTTCGCTTCCGGATCCCTCCGGCCCCGCCTCGGACGCGTTCAACGCCAACCGCCGAGGTCGCGCGCTGGGCGGCAATCGCGTCCATACCCTCGAGCACACCGACACGATGCTCAAGCTCAAGGCCCTCGAGAAATTGTGGGCCAAGCGCATCAAGTCGGCGCTCATGGAGAACCGCTTCCGGCTGGTGCAGCAGCCGATCGCCAGCCTGCTCGGCGACGAGCGCGTGATGTTCGACGTGCTGGTACGGATGCTGGACGAGCAGGGCGACGAGGTGCTGCCATCGGAGTTCATGCCGGCTGCCGAGAGCAACGACCTCATGAAGAACATCGATCGCTGGGTGATCGGTGCCTCGATGTCCTTCTGCGCGTCGCGGCGCCCGGGTTCGCTGTTCGTGCGCCTCTCCAAGACCAGCCTGTCGGACCCGTCCCTGGTCGCCTGGTTGTCGAACCAGCTGCGGACCACGCGGATCGACCCGGCCCACATCGTCTTCCAGGTCAGCGAGGAAGCGGCCGGCCAGCGCCTGCGCGAAGCCGCCGCCCTGCACGGCAAGCTCAAGGAGCTCGGCTTCCAGTTCGCCGTCGAGGGCTTCGGCAGCGGCCGCGACACCGAGGCACTGCTGGCGCACCTGCGACCGGAATTCGTGAAGATCCACGGCTCGCTCATACAGGGGCTGGCGACCGACCAGGAAAAGCAGGCGCGCGCCAAGGAGCTGGTCGACATGGCCCGCGCGGTGCAAGCCACGACCATCGCCGAGCGCGTCGAGGACGCGAACACGATGGCCGTTCTCTGGCAGCTGGGCGTCGAGTTCATCCAGGGCTACTTCGTCAACGCGCCCGAGGACGTCGTCCTCGGCTGACCTCGGGCGAGCGCACGCCGGGCCCGGCGTGCGGCGTGCCGTCTTGCTCGGGGGTGTCCCCCGCTCGCTCCGGGTCGATCTTAGTCGCTCGCGAGGGGCACCCACCTCGCGTCCGGCACGCTCTTGAGGCGCTGCCAGCGTTCCCGCCTCGCGGCCGCGGTGGCGCGGGAGTCCGCGAGACAGAGCGAGTATCGGGGAGCGAATCGAGCGGACACCGCGCCGGATCCCGGCCGCGAGGCGCGGCAAGTCCCAGGCAAGACGGCACGCCGGATTCCGTCGCTCGAAAGGCGAATCAGGCCTCGGCCTCGACCCGGTCGACTTTGCGCCAGCCTCGCGGCAGCAGCGCGCCCCGCTGGCCCCTCTGGCCGCGGTAGGCGTCAAGGTCCTTCCAGGAGAGCGTCATCTTGCGCTCCCCGCAGAAGACGAGCAGCTTGCCGCCCTCGCCCACCACGGCGACCCCGACCATCAGTTCTTCCCGGGCGCGCGCCTTCCTGCCGGGAATCCCGAACAGCAGGTTGCCCCGACCCTTCTCCATCTCGGGCAGCTCCCCGAGCGGGAAGGCCAGCAGCCGGCCGTCGCTGTTGACGGCGCATACGAGCGCCCCGTCTTCCTTCGGCACGGGCACCGCAGGCAGCACCTTCGCGTTGTCGGGCAGGTTGAACACCGCCTTGCCCGCGCGATTGCGCGCGTACAGGCTTTCGAGCTTCGCAATGAAGCCCTGGCCGCCGTCGCAGGCGAGCATCCAGCGATCGCCGGGCTCGCCGATCATGCCCGCCGCAAAGCTCGCGCCGTCCGGAGGATCGAGCCTGCCCGACAGCGGTTCGCCCTGCCCGCGCGCGCCGGGCAGGGTGTGGGCCGCCAGGCTGTAGGTCCGGCCGGTCGAGTCCAGGAACACGGCCTGCTGGGTGCTGCGGCCCCGGGCGGCGGCCTGGAAGCCGTCGCCCGTCTTGTAGGACAGCTGCGTCGGATCGATCTCGTGTCCCTTCGCGGCGCGGACCCAGCCGGCCTTGGACAGGACGATCGTGACAGGCTCGCTTGCCACGAGCTCGGTCTGGTCGATGGCCTGGGCGGCCGCGCGCTCGACGATCCGGCTGCGGCGGTCGTCGCCGAACTCCTCGGCGTCGCGCTCGAGCTCGGCCCGCACCAGCTTGCGCAGCCGCGCCTTGCTGGCGAGCGTCTTCTCGAGGTCGGTGCGCTCGGCGGACAGCTCCGCCTGCTCGCCGCGGATCTTCATCTCCTCGAGGCGTGCGAGGTGCCGCAGCTTGGTCTCGAGGATCGCCTCTGCCTGGATCTCCGACAGGTCGAAACGTTGCATCAGCACCGGCTTCGGCTCGTCCTCGGTCCGCACGATGCGGATCACTTCGTCGAGGTTGAGGAAGGCGACCAGCAGGCCGTCGAGCACGTGCAGGCGCGAGGTGACTTTGCCGAGCCGCCACTCGAGCCGGCGCCTCACGGTCGTCTGCCGGAACTCCAGCCACTCCACGAGCAGCGCCTTCAGGCCCATCACGCGCGGCCGCCCGTCGAGCCCGATCATGTTCATGTTGACGCGATAGCTGCGCTCCAGGTCCGTCGTCGCGAACAGGTGCGCCATCAGCTGCTCGACGTCCACGCGGCTCGATCGCGGGGTTATCACCAGGCGTATCGGCTGCTCATGGTCGCTCTCGTCCCGGAGATCTTCGACCATCGGCAGCTTCTTGGCCCGCATCTGGGCGGCGATCTGCTCGAGCACCTTGGATCCCGACACCTGGTACGGGAGCGCCGTCACGACGATCTCGCCGTCCTCGACCTCGTAGACGGCGCGGGCCCGGAACGAGCCGCTGCCCGTCTCGTACAGCTGCGCGAGTTCGGCACGCGGCGTCACGATCTCGGCGCCCATCGGGAAGTCCGGTCCCTGCACGTGCTCGCACAGCTCGGCCGTGGTGGCCTTGGGCTCCTCGAGCAGCCGGATGCAGGCGCCTGCCACCTCCCGCAGGTTGTGGGGCGGAATGTCGGTGGCCATGCCGACCGCGATGCCCGAGGCACCGTTGAGCAGGACGTTGGGCAGTCTCGCGGGGAGCACCAACGGCTCCTCGAGCGTCCCGTCGAAGTTGGCGGTCCAGTCCACCGTGCCCTGGCCGAGCTCGGACAGCAGCACCTGCGAGTACGGCTTGAGCTTCGCCTCCGTGTATCGCATGGCAGCGAAGGACTTGGGATCGTCGGTGGACCCCCAGTTGCCCTGCCCGTCGACGATCGCGTAGCGGTAGGAGAAGTCCTGGGCCATGTGCACCATGGCCTCGTAGCAGGCGGAATCGCCGTGCGGGTGGTACTTGCCGATGACGTCACCGACCGTCCGGGCCGACTTCTTGTGCTTTGAGCCCGCAGACAGGCCGAGCTCGCTCATCGCGTAGATGATGCGGCGCTGCACCGGCTTCAGGCCGTCGGCCAGCTGTGGCAGCGCCCGGTCGAGGATGACGTACATCGAGTAGTCGAGGTACGCCTTCTCGGTGAACGTCTTGAGCGGCCTGCGCTCGATGCCTTCGAAGTCCAGTTCCTGTTCCTGCATGGTCGTTCCTGAACGGGTGCTCACACTTCCGCCAGATTCCCCTTCGTCTCCAGCCATTCGCGCCGGTCGGCGGATCGCTTCTTCGCCAGCAGCATGTCGAGCGTCTTGTCTGCGTCGTCCTTCGCTTCCACGGTGAGCTGCACCAGCCGGCGCGTCTCGGGAGCCATCGTCGTCTCGCGCAGCTGCACGGGGCTCATCTCGCCGAGGCCCTTGAAGCGTGTCACCACGGGCTTGCCCCGCACGCCCTCGGCCGCGAGTCGGTCAAGGATGCCCTGCCGGTCGTGCTCGCCGAGCGCGTAGTAGACCTGCTTGCCCACGTCGATCCGGAACAGCGGCGGCATCGCCACGAACACGTGACCCGCCAGCACCAGCGGCCGGAAGTGGCGCAGGAACAGGGCGCAGAGGAGCGTGGCGATGTGGGCACCGTCGGAGTCTGCATCGGCAAGGATGCACACCTTGTGGTAGCGCAGTCCGGACAGGTCGGTCGAACCGGGCTCGACGCCGATCGCGGTGACGATGTCGGCGACCTCCTGCGACTGCAGGATCGCACCGGTGTCGACTTCCCAGGTATTGAGGATCTTGCCGCGCAGCGGCATGACGGCCTGGAACTCGCGGTCGCGCGCCTGCTTGGCCGAACCGCCGGCCGAGTCGCCCTCGACCAGGAACAGTTCGCAGCGCGACGGGTCCTGCAGACGGCAGTCCGCCAGCTTGCCGGGCAGCGCCGGGCCGCTGACGACGCGCTTGCGCGTGATCTTCTGCGCCGCCCGCGCGCGCTCCTGGGCATTGCCGATCGCGAACTGGGCGATGTTCTCGCCGGCCTCGGGATGCTGGTTGAGCCAGAGGGTGAAGGCGTCCTTCACGACGCCCGAGACGAACGCCGCAGACTCGCGCGAGGAAAGCTTCTCCTTGATCTGGCCGGCAAACTGCGGGTCCTGCATCCTGACCGACAGTACGAAGCTGATTCCCTGCCAGACGTCTTCGGGGGCGATCTTGAGCCCGCGCGGCAACAGGTTGCGGAACTCGCAGAACTCGCGGATCGCCTCGGTCACACCGGCGCGCAGCCCGTTGACGTGCGTGCCACCCTCCGGCGTAGGAATCAGGTTCACGTAGCTCTCGGCCACCTGCGACTCGGTCTGCGGCGCCCAGCAGAAGGCCCACTCCGCGTGCTCCGCGCCGCCCTTCAGGCTGCCGGCGAAGGGCTCGGGCGGCAGGGTCTGCGCGTCGCCGAGTTGCTCGGCGAGATAGCCGGCGAGGTCGCCGGTGAAGAACCACTCTTCGCTGTCGCCCGTCGCCTCGACGGTCAGGCGCACGCGCAGGCCCGGGCACAGCACCGCCTTGGCCTTGAGCAGGTGCCTGAGCCTCGGGATCGCGAAGTTGACCGAGTCGAAGAACTTCGGGTCCGGCCAGAAGCGGACCGTCGTGCCGCTGACGCCGCGCTTCGCCTTGCCGACGACCTCGAGCTTCGAAACCGTGCGGCCGTCCCGGAAGGAGATGTTGTACTCCTGCCCGTCGCGGCGGACCCACACCTCGAGGTTCTTGGAGAGTGCATTGACCACCGACACGCCGACGCCGTGCAGGCCGCCCGAGTGCTGGTAGGTGCGGTTGGAGAACTTCCCGCCTGCGTGCAGTCGCGTCAGGATCAACTCGACGCCAGGCAGCTTCTCCTTCGGGTGAACGTCGACAGGCATGCCGCGCCCGTCGTCCTCGACCTCCAGCGAGCCGTCCTTGTGCAGCGTGACCGCGATGTTCCTGCAGTGACCCGCGATCGCCTCGTCGACGCTGTTGTCGACGACCTCGTGCGCGAGGTGGTTGGGGCTGCGCGTGTCCGTGTACATCCCCGGTCGACGGCGCACGGGCTCGAGGCCCGACAGGACTTCGATATCGGAGGCGGTGTAACTCTGCGTCATCGGGTTCCGGGTCGTCACGTCAGGAGGCCCATCGAGGGCGCGCGCATTCTACCAGTCCCCCGACCCGCACGATGACGTTCGGCCGCGACCCGCCGTGCCGGCTTGGCCGGATCGCAAGGCGCGCCGGATTCGCACGCATCGAAAGGCGTGCTGGCTTTGCTCGGATCGTCCGGCGTGCCGTCTTGCTCGGGGGTGTCCCCCGCTCGCTCCAGGTCGATCTTAGTCGCTCGCCGGGGGACACCCCGTCGCGTCCGGCACGCCTGAAAGGCGCAGGGCAGGTCGGGCGTGCTGGCGGCGAGCGGTGTTCCCCAGCCCGCGAGTTTCGAGAAAAGTGGACAGCTCGACCACTCTCGGCCCATGACGGACGGCCGGCGCAAGGAGCGCCGGCCGCAGTGACGGAACGAAGCGTGGGTCCGCGGGTCAGTCGAGGTCGCGCGCCAGCGAGGCGATGGACTCCGCCGACAGGTTGACGGAGTGGCCGTAGGCCGGGTGGTCGATGCCGACGGTCACCTGCGTCCCCGAGCCGAGCGCATCGCGGGCGTGAGCTCGAAGCGCAGCCAGTGTACGGAGGAGGTCTTCTCCTCGGTCTCGCGCTCGAGATCCTCGTCCGCAATCGCGAACACGCGGTCGAAGCCGGCCACCTGCACGTAGCACTTGCGCTCGATGCCCCTCATGCGCGCGAGCGCCGCCTTGCGCTCCTCCGCATCCGGGTACTCGATCATGAACGTGGCCGGGATCAGCGGGTTGTACGAGTCGAGCTCGTCCTGGATGCCTTCCGGCTCGAAGATGCGCTCGACGCGCAGCATCTCCTGGATCTGGTACTGGATGGTCAACCGGTCCTCGAACACCCAGGTGGAGTTCGGGCCGATCGGGATCGTGCGCAGCTTCTTGTGCTCGATGACGCGGCTGCGGAAGTCGCTGCGCTGGCGCGCGTACTGCTCGAGACTGAAGAGGTCGCCCGCCTTGAGCGGGCCGCGAAGCCGGATCTCGTTGCGGCTGCCGGTGGTGGTGTTCATCCGTGTATTCCTCAGATTCCGTAGGCGTGGCGAAGCAGGCTGAGCGGGTGCTCCGGGCCGCGACCCTTGTCGGCGAGCCCGTGCTCGATCTGGTCGCCCGCCATGGGGCAGTCGCTCGCGTAGTGGTCGGCCTTGGCCGACTCGACGCGCTGCACGACCGGGCGTCCGATCTTCACCGAGGTCTCGTGGAACTCCTTCTTCACCGCGTAGGTACCGTTGTGGCCCGAGCAGCGCTCGATGACCTCGATCGTGGTGTCCGGCACGAGCTTCAGCGCGTCGCGCGTCTTGAGTCCGATCCGCTGCACTCGCAGGTGACAGGGCACGTGATAGGCCACCTTGCCGAGCCGGTTCACGAAATCCGTGCGCAGCTTGCCGCCCTTGTGCCGGAGCATCAGGTACTCGAACGGGTCGAAGGTCCGCTCCTGGACCTTTCGCACCTGCTCGTCGTCCGGATACATCAGCGGCAGCTCCTGCTTGAACATGAGCGCACAGGAAGGCACCGGCACCACGATGTCCCAGCCCTCATCCACGAGCTTCGCGAGCTGCGGGACGTTGACGTTCTTGAGCCGGTCGACGGCCTCGAGGTCCCCGAGCTCGAGCTTGGGCATGCCACAGCACTTCTCGGTGCCGAGCGTAGTCACGGAAATGCCGTTGTGGTTGAAGACGGCGACGAGGTCCTCGTCCATCTGTGGCAGGTTTCGGTTGCCGTAGCAGGTGGCGAACAGGGCGACCTTGCCGCGAGTCTCGCCCGTCGGGACCGCCTCGAGCGCGGGCTTCACGCGGCGCGCCTCGCGCTTGTGGAAGGAATCCGAGTGGTAGGCAGGCAAGGGCGCGCCGGCGTGCACGCCGAGCGTCGTCTCGAGCAGCCTGCGGCCGGCCTTGCTGCGATTCGTCGCGTTCACGATCTCGGATACCACGGGGATGCCGGCAAGCGACCCTACGAGGTCCGTGGAGGTCAGCAACTTGTCGCGGAACTTGGTCTTGCCCTTGCGGAACTGCACGGCCTTGGCGCGCAGCATCAGGTGCGGGAAGTCCAGGTTCCAGGGGTGCGGCGGCACGTACGGGCACTTCGACAGGTAGCACATGTCGCAGAGGTAGCAGTGGTCGACCACGTCCCAGTAGGCTTCCCTCGGGACACCGTCCAGCTCGCCGGTGGGCGACTCGTCGACGTGGTCGAACAGGACCGGAAAGGCGTGGCACAGGCTCACGCAGCGGCGGCATCCATGGCAGATGTCGTAAACGCGCTCGAGCTCCTTGAACAGCGACGCCTCGTCGTAGAAGTCGGGGTTCTTCCAGTCGAGTGCGTGCCTCGTCGGGGCCTCGAGGCTGCCCTCGCGCCCGCCGGTCATCTGGTCGCTCACGGTGCTGCTCCCCAGTGTCCAATGCGTCCCGGGCGGGCCGGGCGGGAAGGACTCCCGCCCGATCCCGGGTTGGTGAACCAGGAGGCCGCGGATCAGCCGAGCTGGTCCAGCGCCTTCTGGAAGCGGTTGGCGTGCGAGCGCTCGGCCTTGGCCAGCGTCTCGAACCAGTCGGCGATCTCGTGGAAGCCCTCGTCGCGGGCCGTCTTGGCCATGCCCGGGTACATGTCGGTGTACTCGTGGGTCTCGCCGGCGATCGCCGCCTTCAGGTTGTCTGCGGTCTGCCCGATCGGCAGCCCCGTGGCCGGGTCGCCGACCTGCTCGAGGTACTCGAGGTGGCCATGCGCGTGGCCCGTCTCGCCTTCCGCCGTCGAGCGGAACACGGCGGCGACGTCGTTGTAGCCCTCCACGTCCGCCTTCTGGGCGAAGTACAGGTAACGGCGATTCGCCTGGGACTCGCCCGCAAAGGCTTCCTTCAGGTTGTCTTCGGTCTTGCTGCCCTTCAGGTTCACGGTCTTTCCTCCTACCGGGGTGGAAGCAAAAAAATTCGGAGTTTCAACGGTGTTGTCCCGGTTTTAGACACGGTCTAACACTGAGCGGAATCTTCCAACGATCCCGGCCACAAGTCAACTTCGTAGAGCATTCGTCCAGCGCCGGGGCTGGACGCTGCTTCCGTTGACCCTGCTCGAGACGCCTGTGTAACTTAGCCCCCCCGGCCAGCCGGCGCATTGCTACATATCGCGTGAAAAAGAAGGCCAAGTCCGTCGATTTCGAGGCCGCCATGGCCGAGCTGGAGGCCATCGTGGAGCGCCTCGAGCAGGGCGAGCTGCCGCTTGAGGAGTCCCTCAGGCAGTTCGAGCGTGGCGTGGAGCTGACCCGCAGTTGCCAGGCAGCGCTCAAGATGGCCGAGCAGAAGGTACAGGTACTGACGACCGGGACGGGCGGCGACCGCGCGCTCGAGGATTTCGAGCCGGAAGACGACTGAGGCCCTGCGCGTTGACCCGTTCCCCGGACTCGCTGCAGGCTCTCCTGGCGCAATACCAGGCGCGCGTCGAGGCGGCCCTCGAGCGTTACCTGCCGCCGGTCTCGAGGTCGCCGGCGCGCCTTCACGAGGCCATGCGCTACGCCGTGCTCGGCGCCGGCAAGCGCATCCGTCCGGTCCTCTGCTACCTGACCGGCGAGGCGGTCGGCACGCCACCACTGCGGCTCGACGGACCGGCTGCGGCGGTGGAGATGATCCACGCCTACTCGCTGATCCACGACGACCTGCCGGCCATGGACGACGACGACCTGCGGCGCGGCCGCCCGACGACCCACCGGGCCTTCGACGAGGCCACGGCCATCCTGGCCGGCGACGCCCTGCAGGTGCTCGCCTTCGAGGTGCTGGCCTCGGACCCGGCGATGACGCAGGACCCGAGCGCCCGCCTCGAGGTGATCCGCCTGCTCGCGGTCGCGAGCGGGACACAGGGCATGGCCGGCGGGCAGGCCCTCGACCTCGCGGCGACCGGCCACGCGCTGGAACTGGCGGGCATCGAGGACATGCACCGGCGCAAGACCGGAGCGCTGATCGCGGCGAGCGTGGACATGGCGGCGGCCGTGGCACCGAGCGTCGAGGCCGGCGCGCGGCAGGCGCTGGGGCGCTACGGCCGCGCGCTCGGGCTCGCATTCCAGATCGTCGACGACCTGCTCGACGTGGAAGGGGACGCGGAACTGGTCGGCAAGCCGGTGCGCGCCGACGCGGCCGCCCGCAAGCCCACCTACCCCGTGGTGGCCGGCGTCGCGGCCGCGCACGCCCGTGCCGAGGCGCTCTGCCAGGAAGCACTCGATGCGCTGGCCCCGTTGGACGGGCGCGCGGACATGCTCCGGCAGCTGGCCCGGTTCATCGTGGAGCGGCGACAGTAGGGCCGGGGGCGGACAGGAGTTAGACTGCGTCCATGAACGGGCAGGACCGGTATCCGCTGCTGCACTCCATCGACGCTCCGGCGGCGCTGCGGCGGCTGGAGGAGCGAGACTTGCCGCAGGTCGCGGCCGAGCTGCGCGACTATCTCGTGCAGGCGGTCAGCCAGCAGGGCGGGCACTTCGCCGCCGGACTGGGCACGGTGGAGCTCACCGTGGCGCTGCACTACGTCTTCGACACGCCGCACGACCGCCTCGTCTGGGACGTGGGCCACCAGGCCTACCCGCACAAGGTGCTCACCGGACGCCGCGACCGGCTGCCCACCATCAAGCACCGCGACGGCCTGGCCCCGTTCCCGGCCCGCTCGGAGAGCGAGTACGACACCTTCGGCGTCGGCCACTCGAGCACGTCTATCAGCGCCGCGCTCGGCATGGCCATCGCCAACCGGCTCGAGGGCGGAGACCGGCGGGTCGTCGCGGTGATCGGCGACGGCGCGATGAGCGCTGGCCTCGCCTGGGAAGCGATGAACCACGCGGGCAGCCTCGACGTCGACCTGCTGGTCATCCTGAACGACAACGACATGTCGATCTCGGAGAACGTCGGCGCGCTTTCGAACTACCTGGCACGAATGCTCGCCGGGCCGATCTACGGCCACCTGCGCGAGAACTCGAAGAAAGTGCTGCGCCGCATGCCGGCGGCCGCCTGGGAGCTGCTGCGCCGCTCCGAGCTGCACGCTAAGGGCATGGTGCTGCCCGGCACGCTGTTCGAGGAGATGGGCTTCAACTACATCGGCCCGCTCGACGGTCACGACGTCGGGTCGCTGGTGACGACGCTCGCGAACATGCGCAAGCTGCGCGGCCCGCAGCTGCTGCACGTGGTCACCCAGAAGGGCAAGGGCTACGCCCCTGCCGAGGCGGACCCGATCAAGTGGCACGGACCGGGACCGTTCGATCCGGCCAGCGGCAAGATGCGCAAGTCCAGGGCCTCTGGGCCCAGCTATTCGCAGGTCTTCGGTCAGTGGCTGTGCGACATGGCCGAGCGCGATCCCCGGATCCTCGGCATCACGCCCGCGATGCGGGAGGGCTCCGGTCTTGCTGAGTTCGAGAAGCGCTTCCCGGACCGCTACTTCGACGTGGCCATCGCCGAGCAGCACGCGGTGACGCTCGCGGCGGGACTCGCCTGCGAGGGAATGCGCCCCGTGGTGGCCATCTACTCGACCTTCCTGCAGCGCGCCTACGACCAGCTGATCCACGACGTCGCGCTGCAGGGTCTGCCGGTCACCTTCGCCATCGACCGCGGCGGGCTGGTCGGCAGTGACGGGGCCACCCACCAGGGCGCCTACGACCTGTCCTACCTGCGCTGCATCCCGCACATGGTCGTCATGGCACCGGCCGACGAGAACGAGTGCCGCCAGATGCTCTATACCGCCGTGACGCTCGAAGGGCCCGCCGCGGTGCGCTATCCGCGCGGCCAGGGCCCGGGTGTGCCGGTCGAACGGCAGATGACCGCCCTCGAGGTGGGCACGGCCCAGATCCGGCGCGAGGGCGGCAGCGGGCTCGCAATACTCGCCTTCGGCACGCTCGTGGCCGCCGCCGAGCGAATCGGCGCCGAACTCGACGCCACGGTCGTGAACATGCGTTTCGTGAAGCCGCTCGACGAGGAGACCGTGCTCGACGTCGCACGGCGCCACGCGGCGCTCGCCACGCTCGAGGACAACGCGGTGGCCGGTGGCGCCGGCACGGCCGTGCTCGAGTGCCTGCAGCAGCACGGCCTCGCGCTGCCCACGCTGTCTCTCGGCATTCCGGACCGTTTCATCGAGCACGGCTCGCGCGAGGACAACCTCGCCTCGGCGGGACTCGACGATGCCAGCCTGCGCGCGGAACTCGGCCGCTTCTGGCTGCGGGAGCGGCCGCAGCGACCCAAGCCCGCCGCCGGGTCCTGAGGGCAGCAGGCCCGGGCATGGTGTAACCTCGCCGAATCCGTCGGGCGCGCCCCGCCGAAACACCGCCGGGCGCAGCAGATCTGCCCGGCCCGCGGCCAGATCCTTCCGGGAAGAGCAATGAACACGTTGACTGCAGAGAAGCCGGTCGTCGCGACCATCGAGGACGTGCAGGGGCAGGCCGACACGCGCCGGATTCCGATCAACAAGGTCGGCATCAAGGACGTCTTCCACCCTGTCAGGATCCGCGACCGCTCGGGCGGCGAGCAACACACCGTGGCCCGCTTCAACATGTACGTGTTCCTGCCGCACGACTTCAAGGGCACGCACATGTCCCGGTTCGTGGAGATCCTGCACCGCCACGAGCGCGAGATCTCGGTGGACTCCTTCCGGCTCATGTTGGCCGAGATGACGGACTACCTCGACTCCGAGGCCGGCCACATCGAGATGTCCTTCCCCTACTTCGTGATGAAGCGCGCCCCGGTCACAGGGGTCGAGAGCCTGATGGATTACCGCGCCTGCCTGATCGGCGAGCATCGCGAGGGCCGCACGGAGATGCACCTCAGGGTCACGGTACCGGTGACGAGCCTCTGCCCGTGCTCGAAGGGCATCAGCGACTACGGCGCCCACAACCAGCGCTCGCACGTCACGATCACGGCCCGGCTCAACGACCACGTCTGGATCGAGGAACTGATCGACATGGCCGAGCAGGAGGCGTCCTGCGAGCTGTTCGGAATCCTGAAGCGGCCCGACGAGAAGTACGTCACCGAGCGTGCCTACGACAACCCGAAATTCGTCGAGGACCTGGTCCGCGACATCGCGGTGCGCCTCAACGCGGACCCTCGAGTCGAGGGATACCGCATCGAGGCGGAGAACTTCGAGTCGATACACAACCACTCGGCGTATGCGCTGGTGGAGTGCGAGAACAGGGGTGAGCGGTGAGGGGAAGGAGCTGAGGCCGGAGGCGCAGACGGCCGCTGGAGCGGCAGCGGTCGGACCGGTCAACCCGAGGCGGCGCTTGCCTCGCCGCCCTGCAGGCGGCCGATCAGGGACTTGAGGAAGACCTTGTTGAAGCGCAACTGGCAGGCCGGCGAGGCCTGCTCCAGCAGGGTCGAGCTGACCTGCAGGATGGTGACCTCCGAGTCGGCGAGGATGGTGGCCTGGCGCTTGGCGCCGCGAACGTAGCTCGTCTCCCCGAAGCAGCTGCCGGTCTCCAGACGGCCTACCGTCTTGCCCACGCGCTCAACCCGGCACTCGCCCGAAACGATCACGTAGAAGCGATCGTCCATGGCGCCCTCTTTCACGATGGCGTCGCCGGACGAGTAGGTGTGCCAGGACCCGGCGCGTAGCACTTCCAGGATCTCCGGCGAGGAGAAGTCGTGGAAGAACTTGAGCTTGCGCAGCAGCCCGAAATGCTCCTTGTGGTCGATGCTGGCGGCGAGGCTGCATAGCTGCGTGTGGACGCGGGCGAGCGCCGCAGCGAACTCCAGGGCGTTCCGGTAGCGGCTCGCCGGCTCCTTGTGCATCGCGCCGGCAATGACCGCCTCGAGTTCCGGCGGGATGTCCTTGCGCAGCGTGTGGATCGGCGCAGGCGTCGCGTAGACGATCTGGTGCAGCAGCTTCGCGAGCGTCCCTGCACGGAACGGCCTGAAGCCGGTCAGCAGCTCGTACATCACGGCGCCGAGCGCATAGACGTCCGACTGGCCCGTGATCTCGAGGCCCTGGACCTGCTCCGGCGACATGTAGCTCGGACTGCCGGCGATGCCCTCGATGCGCGAGATGTCGGCGTCGGTCAGGATCGCGATCCCGAAGTCGATCAGCCGCAGGTCGCTGTCCGTCGTCAGCATCAGGTTGCTGGGCTTGATGTCGCGGTGAATCACGCCGCGCGAGTGCGAGTAGTGCAGCGCCTTGGCGCACTTGAACATGATCCCGGCGACGTCGTCGATGGGCAGCAGGTTGTCGGGCCGGGTGTAGGCGGCCAGCGTCCGGGCGCCGTGCACGAACTCGGTGACGACGTAGTAGAGACCGTCTTCCTCGCCGGCGTCGAAGATCGGCATGATGTTCGGATGCTGGAGCATGCCGACCATGTGCGCCTCGGACAGGAACATCTTGCGGGCCACGCGGGCTCGCTCCTCGTCCTCGGTATCGACGCGGTAGACCTTGATGGCGACGTCGCGCCCGAAGTAGGAATCGTGCGACAGGTAGACGGTGCCGCTCGAGCCGCGACCCACCTCGCGAATGACGTCGTACTTGCCAAGCCGCTCGGGCGCCGGCGGTTCGACGACGGCGCCGGGCCGCCGCAGGATCGGTAGCGTGGCACTCAAGGCGGATTGACCTTCTTCTTCCCGGTCGCCGGCCGGATCAGGCCTGCAACCGCACACCCGTGGAAGGGTATTCGGTCGAAACTAGGCGCTTCCGTGAACCACGTCGCGCTTCGTCAGGGGCTGGGCCGCGGGCTGGCGAAGTGATCGAAACCCGCGGCCAGCTCGCGAGGAGCGGGCTCGCCGTCGATGATCACGCCCCGGCCCGTGCGGAACTCGCCGATGCGCGCCAGGCCGACGCCGGCGCCCCGACCGAGGGCCGCCGCGTCGGTCCCGGGAGGCAGCGCGAACAGGAGCTCGTAGTCGTCACCGCCGGCTAGCGCGAAGCGGCGCGCCTCCGGCGGCGTGACTGCGGCGCGGAGCGATCGCGAGCACGGGAGCAGGGTCGAATCGACGGCGGCCCCCACGCCGCTCGCCGCCGCGAGCTTGCCGAGGTCGGCGACGAGCCCGTCGGAGACGTCGATGCAGGCGGTGGCGACGCCGCGCAACACCAAGCCGAGGGCCACGCGCGGCTCCGGACGGCGGAAGCGGTCCAGCAGCGGTCCCACGACGGCCTCGGGGCCTTCCAGCCTGCACTCCATCACGGCAAGCCCGGCCGCAGCGTCGCCCGGGGTGCCGCTCACCCAGATCTCGTCGCCCGGGCGCGCACCCGTGCGACGCAGGGCCTGGCCCGCGGGCACGAATCCGCCGATGGCGACGGTCGCAGCAAGCGGACCCGACGTGGTGTCTCCGCCGACGAGCGCGACCCCGAATCGCTGCGCCAGGCCGTGCAGGCCCGAGGCGAATTCGCGCACCCAGCGCTCGTCGCCCGAGGGCAGGGTCAGCGTCAGCAGCGCCCAGGCGGGCTCCGCCCCCATCGCGGCCATGTCGCTCAGGTTGACGGCCAGCACCCGGTAACCGACGTCCTCGGCCGAGAGTCCGTCGGGGAAGTGCCGGCCCGCGACGACCGTGTCGGCAGCGAGTGCGAGCTCGAGGCCCTGTGGCGGCCTGACGAGCGCCGCGTCGTCACCCACGGCCAGGACCACGTCGTCCCGTCGTGCGCCGAGGCGGCTCAGGTAGCGCTCGATGAGCTCGAACTCGCCCATTGGGTCGTGCCGCGGCGCGGTCCGGCCGCTGCGATCAGGCCGCGCCGCGCTCGGGTCCGCGGTGCACCATCGACGCCCGGTCGAGCACCGCGTTCACGAACTTGTGGCTGTCGGTTCCGCCGAAACGCTTCGCCAGCTCGACCGCCTCGTTGATGACCACGCGATAGGGGACATCCCCTCGACGCATCAGTTCCCACAGGCCGACCAGCAGGATGCCGCGCTCGACCGGGTCCAGCCGCTCCGGCGGAATCTCCCCGTGACGGCGGAGCTCCTGGTCGAGCGACTCGGACGCCTCGGTGATCTGCATCAGCCCGTCGCGGAAGTAATCGCGGTCCAGCTTGCCGAAGTCGTCGCCGGCTGCGAACTGCTGGTAGACGTCCTGCCACGGGTAACCGGAAAGCTGCCACTGGTAGAGGGCCTGCATCAGCGCCCTGCGCGCGGCGCTGCGTGCGCGCGTGGCCGCATGGCGCGAGATGGACACTCAGCTCTCCAGGCGGCGCAGCAGGTTGACGAGCTCGAGCGCGGTGACCGCGGCGTCGGCGCCCTTGTTGCCGGCCTTGCCGCCGGCCCGGTCCACCGCCTGCTCGACCGTCTCGGTCGTCAGTACCCCGAAAGCGACAGGGATCCCGGTCTCTGCCGCGACGCGGGACAGGCCCGCCGCGCATTCGCCGGCGACGTAATCGAAGTGGGGCGTCTGGCCGCGGATGACTGCGCCGAGCGCAATGATCGCGTCGTGACGGCGACTCGCCGCGAGGCGCCGGGCGACGAGCGGCATGTCGTAGGCGCCCGGGACACGGACGATCTCGACCTGCTTGTCGCTGGCGCCGTGGCGCCTGAGCGTGTCCAGCGCGCCGCGCACCAGTCCCTCGACCACGAACTCGTTGAACCTCGAGGCGAGGATCACGAACCGCTGGTCGCGCACCTGCAGGTCGCCCTCGATGACGCGGGGGTAGTCCATCGGCAAAGTATACCAACTGCCGGCACGGAGCCCGGGGCCCGATCAGGCTGCTGTCGGCGGACTCCGCGGGCCCCGCCAGTTCCGTACGCTCAGTCCACGTACTCGGTGACCTCGAGGTCGAAGGCCGAGATGCCCAGCATCTGCTTCGGCGAGGACAGCACCCGCATGCGGTGCACGCCGAGGTCCTGCAGGATCTGCGCCCCGACGCCGTAGGTCCGAAGCACGGTGCCACCCGGCTGCGACGGTGCGGACTCCTGATGCGAGCCGGCGGTCTCCAAGGCCTTCACCGATTCCATGATGTCCCGCGGCGACTCCAGCTGGCGCAGGATGATGACGATTCCGGAAGGCTCGGACGCGATGCGCTGCATCACCGAGCGCAGAGTCCAGCCGCTCTCGCCCTGAACTCCGATGACGTCCCGCAAGGTGTCCTTGAGGTGAACGCGCACGAGCGGCGGCGGCGACCCCGTCGGGTCGCCCTTCACCAGAGCCGCGTGGACGGTGCGGTGAACGTGGTCCTCGTACCAGCACATGCGGAAGCGCCCGAACTCGGTGTCCACGTCCTGGTCGGACACACGCTCGACGGTGCGCTCGTTGTGCAGCCGATAGCGGATCAGGTCCGCGATCGTGCCGATGCGCAGGTCGTGCTCGCGGGCAAAGCGCTCGAGGTCCGGTCGGCGCGCCATCGTGCCGTCCTCGTTGAGGACCTCGACGATAACGGCAGCGGGCTCGAAGCCGGCGAGCCGTGCGAGATCGCAGCCGGCCTCCGTGTGCCCCGCCCGGGTGAGCACGCCGCCCGGCTGGGCCATCAGCGGAAAGATGTGCCCGGGCTGGCGCAGGTCTTCCGGCTGAGCGTCGCGCGCCACGGCCGTCCGTATCGTGTGCGCCCGGTCATAGGCCGAGATGCCGGTGGTGACGCCTTCCGAAGCCTCGATGCTGACCGTGAAGTTCGTGAGGTGGACGTGGTCCGTCTCACCGACCATCAGCGGCAGGCGCAGTTGCCGGCAACGCTCCCGAGTCAAGGTCAGGCAGATCAATCCACGGCCGTAGCGCGCCATGAAATTGACGTCCTCCGGCCGGACGCGTTCCGCCGCCATCACGAGGTCGCCCTCGTTCTCGCGGTCCTCGTCGTCCATGACGACGACCATGCGGCCCCGCCGCAGGTCCCCGAGCAGCTCGTCGATCGTGTTCAAATTCAAGGTGTGCTTCCGATTTCGCGCCGCGCGCCGGAGTGGGCTCCAGGGCGGCCGCCGAGACAGTCACTTTACGGGTTTTCGCGGGTCCCGTGCCATGCCGGCAACATCGAGAGGCATCGGAGTTGCGCCCGCCGCAGCCGCCTTTCGCCGGCCGCTAGGACAAGGCGGACTAGTGCGGATGGCAGGCCGCCGTGGCAGCAGGCACCATCCCCGGTGCAGCCGGGACCGGCTGCACAGGTCGTGAAGGATCCGGATTCATTCATCCAGGAGGGAACCATGAACACTGCACTCAGGTGGGAGCCGTTTCGCAGGGTCGACGAGCTCTTCAACGCGTTTACGCCACTCTTCGGGCGCCTCCCGTTCGCCTCCGGCACCGTCAGCAACGAGCCCGACCTCGGCTGGATGCCGATGACCGACATCCTCGAGGGAGACAAGGAGTTCCTCGTCAAGCTGTACCTGCCCGAGATCCCGCGCGATGCGGTCGAGGTTTTCGTGGACGAGGGAACACTGATCATCAAGGGCGAGCGCAAGCTCCTGCGCGCGAAGGACCTGGAGGTCCTGCGCAGCGAGATCCGCTACGGGCCGTTCGAGCGGCGTTTCATGCTGCCCGACACGGTCGATCCGAAGCTGGTCAGGGCGGACTTCAAGGAAGGCGTGCTGCTGGTTCACCTGCCGAAGATCGAGCAGAAGGTGATCGAGCCGAAACGCATCGCGATCCAGTAGTCGCCGACAGGGAGCCGCGCCTTCCAGGGTTGCGGCAGGCCGGCGGTCCGCGCCTGCGTGCCGCCGGCCTCGTACGTCAGGTCGTGGCGCCGAGCAGCCGCTCCACGTAGCGGGCGATGATGTCGACCTCGAAGTTGACGCGGCGACCGGGGACCAGCGTCCCGAGGGTCGTCACCTCGAGCGTATGGGGGATCAGGTTCACGCCGAAGATGCAGCCTTCCACCTCGTTGACGGTGAGGCTCACGCCATCGACGGTGGCCGAACCCTTGGGCGCAACGTAGCGCGCGAGCGGCTCGGGCACCCGGAAGCGCACCCGGCAGGACCTGGCGTCCCCGCGCACGTCGACGACTTCGGCCACTCCGTCGACGTGCCCCGTGACGTAGTGCCCCCCTAGTGGCTCCCCCGCGCGCAGCGCGAGTTCGAGGTTCACGGGGTGCCCGGGCGCGAGGCCGCCCAGGATCGTCTTGTCGAGCGTCTCACGGGACACGTCCGCGGCGAATGCACCGGGCGCGAGGCGAGTCGCCGTCAGGCAGGCGCCGCTCACCGCGATGCTGTCGCCGACTTTGCAGCGGTCCAGGTCGAGCCCGCCGGTCTCGATCACGAGTTCGACGTCCCCGCCGCGGGGCTCGAGCCCGCCGACGCGTCCGACCGCCTGCACGATGCCGGTGAACATGGCTGCCCTCCTCAGTGCGCGGGTCGCAGGCGGATCCGCAAGTCCGGCCCCACCCGGCGCGTATCGATGATCTCCAGCCGGCCTCGATCCGCCATGCCGACGACTGGTCCGATCACCAGCAACGGCCGGGCCTGCTCCCCCAGCACCACCGGGGCCTGGTAGAGCAGCATCTCGTCGACGAGACCCGCCTTCCACAATGCCCCGGCCAGCGTCGGGCCGCCCTCCACGTGCAGTTCATTGACCTCGAGCGCGGCGAGCCGCGACAGGGCTGCGTGCAGGTCGACCCCGCCGGTCGCGGCCGGGGGAAGCCACTCGATCCGTGCGCCGGCCGACTCGAGCGCCCTGGCGCGGCCCGGGTCGGCGCCCTGCTCGGCGAGCAGCACGGCCTCCCCCGGCGGCGCGAGCACGCGCGCCGCGGGCGGCGTCGCCAGCGACGAGTCGACGACGACCCGCAGCGGCTGCCGGCTCGCCTCGGGAAGTCGGACGTCCAGCCGCGGGTCGTCACGCAGCACCGTGCCGGAGCCGGCCAGCACGGCCGAAGCACGGGCGCGCCACCGGTGCACGTCCTGCCGGGCTGCCTCGCCCGTGATCCAGCGGCTCTCCCCGTTCGCGAGGGCCGTACGCCCGTCGACGCTGGCCGCGAGCTTGACCCGGACCCAAGGGCGCCCCCGCTCCATCCGCGACAGGAAGCCGGGGTTCAGCGCGCGCGCCGCCGCCTCCAGCACCCCGCCCGACACCTCCACCCCCGCGGCGGCGAGTCGGGCCGCGCCGCCTCCGTTCACGCGGGGATTCGGGTCGTGGCAGGCGTAGACGACGCGGCGCACGCCTGCGGACACGAGCGCATCCGCACAGGGAGGCGTCCGTCCGTGGTGGCTGCAGGGTTCGAGCGTCACGTAGACGGTGGCCCCACGAACGTCGCCCGCAGCCGCCGCAATGGCCGCCAGCTCGGCGTGGGGCCCGCCCGCGCGCTCGTGAAACCCCTCGCCGAGCACGGCCCCGTCGCGCACGATCACGCAGCCGACCCGCGGGTTGGGGTCCGTGGTGTTGAGACCCCGGGCGGCGAGCTTGAGCGCCCGCGCCATGTGGCGTGCGTCGACGGCCCCGGACGTCATCGCCTGGTCTTGCCGGGACCGCTGCCGGGCAGCAGCGGGAGCTGCCCCGTGCCCGGGTCGCGCAGCCGTGACAGGTCGAGCTGCTCGAGCTGCGCGCGGAACTCGTCCACGTCCTGGAAGCGGTGGTACACGGACGCGAAACGCACGTAGGCCACCTCGTCCATCTGCCGGAGCTCCTCCATCACGAGCTCGCCGATCGACCGCGAGGCCACCTCACGCTCGCCGAGGCTGCGCAGCCGGTGACAGATGCGCTCAACGGCTGCCTCGATCGCGTCCCGCCCGACCGGTCGCTTCTCGAGAGCCTTGCGCATGCCGGCCCGCAGCTTGGCCTCGTCGAAGGGCTCGCGGGTCTGGTTCCCCTTGACCACCTGGGGCATCACGAGCTCCGCCGTCTCGAAAGTGGTGAAGCGCTCACCGCATGCCAGGCACTCGCGGCGCCGGCGGATCTGGCGGCCCTCTCCGGCTAGCCGCGAGTCCGTGACCTTGGTTTCCTCGTGACCGCAGAACGGGCAGTGCATCGCCGCCCCTTGCCGTCAGCGCTAGCCGTAGACCGGGAAGCGCCCGCAGATGTCGAGCACGGCGGAGCGCACGCGCTCGACGACGTCCGGATCGCCCATGCCGTCGAGGACGTCGGCGATCCATCCGCCGACCTGCCGGCTTTCCTCCTCCAGGAATCCCCGGGTGGTGATGGCCGGCGTACCGATGCGCAGGCCGCTCGTCACGAACGGCGGCCGGGGATCGTTGGGGACGGCATTCTTGTTGACCGTGATGTGGGCCCGGCCGAGCGCGGCATCCGCCTCCTTGCCCGTGTACTCGCGGCCGATCAGGTCGAGCAGGAACAGGTGATTGTCGGTGCCGCCCGACACGATGCGATAGCCGCGCGACTGCAGCGCCGCCGCCATGGCCCGGGCGTTGCCGATGACCTGCTTCTGATAGTCGACGAACTCCGGCTGCAGCGCCTCGAGGAGGGAGACCGCCTTGGCAGCGATCACGTTCATGAGCGGGCCGCCCTGCGTCCCAGGGAAGATCAGCGAGTTGAACTTCTTGTGCAGCTCGTCGTGCGGGCGCGCCAGGATCAGGCCGCCCCGCGGACCGCGCAGCGTCTTGTGCGTCGTAGTCGTCACGACGTCGGCGTGTGGCACCGGGTTCGGGTAGACGCCCGCCGCGACCAGGCCGGCCACGTGCGCCATGTCCACCATGAACCAGGCACCGACCGCATCGGCAATGGCCCGGAAGCGTGCCCAGTGGACGACGCCGGAGTACGCCGAGAAGCCCGCGACGATCAACTTCGGCCGGTGCTCGTGGGCGAGCCTCTCGACCTGGTCGTAGTCGATCTGGCCGGTCGCCGGGTCGAGCCCGTACTGGACGGCGCTGAACACCTTGCCCGAGAAGTTGACCTTGGCACCGTGAGTCAGGTGTCCGCCGTGGTCGAGGCTCATGCCGAGCAGCGTGTCGCCCGGCTTGAGCAGCGCCAGATACACCGCTGCGTTGGCCTGCGAGCCGGAGTGCGGCTGGACGTTGGCGTAGGCGGCACCGAACAGCTGCCTGGCGCGGTCGATGGCGAGTTGCTCGGCCACGTCGACGTGCTCGCAGCCCCCGTAGTAGCGCTTGCCCGGGTAACCCTCGGCGTACTTGTTGGTCAGCACCGAGCCCTGCGCTTCGAGCACCCGCGGACTCGCGTAGTTCTCGGATGCGATCAGCTCGAGGTGTTCCTCCTGCCGGCGCCTCTCGGCCTCCATGGCAGCGCTCAGTTCGGGGTCGAAGTCGGCGATATGCATGTCGGGACCGAACATCGGCGGGAGTCTCCGGTTGGCGCAGGGAAGCGTGAAATTGTAACCCGAAGCGCCTGCGGTCACAGCGGGCGCCGTGCCGCACGGCGGGGCCCGATCGGTCAGCCGGCCTCGACGAAGGCGCGCAGCACGCGGCTCCAGGCGCGCGCGAGGTTGCGCCGGTTGTAGCCGCCACCGCCGAGTCCGAGCACCCGGCCGCGGGCGTGACGGCCCGCGATCTCCACGAGCCGCGTGGCGGCATGGGCGTGCGCCTCCTCGCTGAAGCGCAGGTGCGTGATGGGGTCGCCCTCGAGGCTGTCGGCGCCGCACTGGAAGATGACGAACTGGGGCTGGTGCTGCTCGAGGTGCGCCTCGACGCGCTGCCAGGCTTCGAAGAACTCGTCGTCGCCCGACCCTGGCATGAGCGGGATGTTGAGCTTGGTGCCGCGTGCCGGACCCGTGCCGGTCTCCGCGGCGGAGCCCGTGCCCGGGTACAGGAAGCGCCCGTCCTCGTGCAGGTCGGCGAAAACGAGAGACGGATCGTCCTCGAAGCCGTAGTAGACCCCGTCGCCGTGGTGGGCGTCGATGTCGACGTAGGCGATGCGCGTCAGCCCGTGGTTGCGCTTGAGCGCCTCGGCGACAACGCCGCAGTCGTTGAACACGCAGAAGCCGGCCGCGTGGCTGCGGGAGGCATGGTGCAGCCCGGCGATGGGCACGAACGCGCGCTGCACGTCGCCGCGCATCAACGCTTCGGTGGCCACGAGCGCCGCGCCGACCACGGAGGAGGCCGACTCGAAGATGCCGGGCATCGCCGGCGTGTCGCCGGCATCGAGGTAGCCCTCACCTGTCCGCGATCGCGACCGCACCAGTTCGATGTAGGGAGGGGAGTGAAACCAGCCGATTTCCTCCACCGTGGCCTCGCGCGGCTCGAGCGAAACCACCGCGTCGAGCAGGCCGTCGGACTCGACCTCCCGCATGAATACGCCGTGCCGGTCCGGGCCGAAGGGATGCCCCTCGCCGAATCCGTAGCGCGCGATCTCCTCGCCGTGCACGAGCGCCGTGCCCTTGCTGCTCGAACCCAAATCCGGCTCCTCTCCCCTGTGTCGCGAGCGTAGCACAACGCCCGTCCGCGCCACGCTGGCACCCGCTGTGCGCGTCGACCATAATTCGCGGCCCTGTCGACGCCTACGGATGGCCCGCAACATGGCCCAATTCATCTACACCATGAACCGGGTGGGCAAGGTCGTGCCCCCCAAGCGCCACATCCTGAGAGACATCTCCCTCTCCTTCTTCCCCGGCGCCAAGATCGGCGTGCTCGGGCTGAACGGCTCCGGCAAGTCGACGCTGCTCAGGATCATGGCGGGCCTCGACACCGAGATCGAGGGCGAGGCGCGGCCGCAGCCGGGCATCAAGATCGGGCACCTGCCGCAGGAGCCGCAGCTCGACCCGGGCAAGGACGTGCGCGGCGTGGTCGAGGAGGCCGTCGCTCCCGTGAAGGAAGCGCTCGGCCGCCTCGAGCAGGTTTACGCGGCCTACAGCGAGCCGGATGCAGACTTCGACAAGCTGGCCTCCGAGCAGGGCGAACTCGAGGCCTTCCTGGCGACCGTGGACGGGCACAACCTCGATCGCCAGCTCGACATAGCTGCCGACGCGCTGCGTCTGCCGTCCTGGGAGGCGAAGGTCGAGCACCTCTCGGGCGGCGAGAAGCGGCGGGTCGCGCTGTGCCGGCTGCTGCTGTCGAAGCCCGACATGCTGCTTCTCGATGAGCCGACCAACCACCTCGACGCCGAGTCGGTCGCCTGGCTCGAGAAGTTCCTGGAGCAATACCCGGGCACGGTCATCTGCGTCACCCACGACCGCTACTTCCTGGACAACGTGGCCGGCTGGATCCTCGAGCTCGACCGGGGCCACGGCATTCCCTGGCAGGGCAACTACTCCTCGTGGCTGGAGCAGAAGGAGCAGCGCCTCGCGGTCGAGGAGAAACAGCAGGAAGCGCTGCGCCGCACGTTGCAGCACGAGCTCGAGTGGGTGCGCGCCAACCCGAAGGCGCGCCAGGCGAAGAGCCGGGCCCGCCTGCGCCAGTTCGAGGAGCTGTCCTCGTCCGAGTACCAGGCCCGCAACGAGACCAACGAGATCTACATCCCGCCAGGGCCCCGCCTCGGCGACCTCGTCATCGAGGTCGACGGGCTACGCAAGGGTTTCGGCGACCGCCTGCTGATCGACGGGCTGTCCTTCAGCCTGCCGCGCGGCGGCATCGTCGGCATCATCGGCCCCAACGGGGCGGGCAAGACCACGTTGTTCCGCATGCTGACCGGCGTCGAGAAACCGGATGCGGGCGAGATCCGCGTCGGCCCGAGCGTGCAGCTCGCCGCGGTCGACCAGTCGCGCGACTCGCTCGACCCTGGCAACACCGTCTGGCAGGAGATCTCCGGCGGGCTCGACACCATCAAGGTCGGCAACTACGAGACGGCCTCGCGCGGCTACGTGGGCCGTTTCAACTTCCGGGGATCCCAGCAGCAGCAGCGCATAGGCGACCTGTCGGGCGGCGAGCGCAACCGCGTCCACCTCGCGAAGCTGCTGCGCTCGGGCGGCAACGTGCTGCTGCTCGACGAGCCCACCAACGACCTCGACGTGGAGACGCTGCGCGCGCTCGAGGAGGCCCTGCTGAGCTTCCCGGGATGCGCCGTGGTCATTTCCCACGACCGGTGGTTCCTCGACCGCATCGCGACGCACATCCTGGCCTTCGAGGGCAACAGCGAGGTCGTCTGGTTCCAGGGCAATTACCAGGATTATGTAAACGACTACAAGCGACGGAAGGGCGTCGAGGCGGACCAGCCGCACCGGATACGGTTCAAGCCTTTACACGGGTGAGCCGTGACTTCGCCAACCGCTACCCTCGGCCTCCCCCGCTTGCGTTAGACTTAATTCAGGCTCTGAAGGGAAGGCCCGCGATGTCGGTGATGATCGATTCGAGCGGTCGCCTGCATCACGACCAGGATCGCGGGCTGGCGTTGCGTTGCCCGCACTGCAACGTGCTCGCGCACATCACGCCGGTGTCCGTACCGGACTTCAACCAGGTCCAGCTGCACAAGCCGAGCCACGTCGGCATCGTGTACCGGTGCGAGTCCTGCAATTCCCCCATCTTCCTGAAGTTTCCGGTGAAGCTCTACGCGGGCAGCCGGATCGAGCTGAGCCCGAGCTTCGTCGAGCTCGAGCGTCCGCGCGAGAAGTTCGGCTTCACCTACCTGCCGGAGGACGTGGAGTTCCTTTTCAAGGAAGCCCTCGCCTGCTTCTCGAGTGGCTGCTTCATCGCCTTTGCCGCCATGAGCCGCAGGACCGCCCAGGCGGCCTTCGCCGACCTCGGCGAATCGGCGAAGCTGCGGCTCTACGACGAGGTGAGCGCGATCCGGCACATGGCCGAGATCGAAGAGGCCACGTTCGCCGGGGTCCGCAAGACCATCTTCGGCAGCGACGCCGAGCCGCAGCCGAACCTGCCTACGCTCGACGCCTACGAGGCCGGCGTACTGCTGGAAGTGATGAAGGACATGCTCTACCAGGCCTATGTCCGCCGCGGGCGGCTGCAGCAGGCACTGATGGTCCGTCGTCACTTCTCCGAGGATCCGCCCGGGCCGCATCTCGAAGAGGAAGAGGACGAGGGGCCGCGGAACGTCGCACCGCTCGGCCAGGCACGCTTCTGAGCGTTTCGCTGCCAGGTTCGGCCGGGCCAACGGCCCGGCCGACGCCCGACTGTCCGGCCGGGCGCCGCGTCAGCCCAGCCAGCGTCTCGCACTACGGAACATGCGCATCCAGCCACCGTACTCGCCCGCCTCGCGCGGGTGCCAGGAATTCTGGACACTGCGGAACACGCGCTCGGGGTGCGGCATGGTGACGGTGACCCGCCCGTCGCGGGTGGTGAGCCCCGCGATGCCTTCCGGCGAGCCGTTGGGATTCGCGGGGTAGCGCTCCGTGACTGCCCCGTGGTTATCCACGAAACGGATCGCAACGAGCGAGCGCGCGGCGGCGAGGGCTTCCGCGTCGGTGAACTCGGCCCTGCCCTCGCCGTGCGACACGGCGATGGGCAGGCGCGACCCGGCCATGTCCCGGAGGAACAGCGACGGCGACTCGCACACCTGCACCATCGACAGCCTGGCCTCGAACTGCTCGGAGCGATTGCGGACGAAGCGCGGCCAAGCCTCCGCCCCGGGGATCAGGTCCTTCAGCGCCGACAGCATCTGGCAGCCGTTGCAGACTCCGAGCGTGAACGTGCCCGGCCGGTCGAACCAGCCGGAAAACGCGTCGCGCGCGCGGGCGTTGAACAGGATGGACTTGGCCCAGCCCTCGCCCGCGCCCAGCACGTCCCCGTAGCTGAAGCCGCCGCAGGCCACCAGCCCGTCGAAGTCCTCCAGCGTGAGCCGGCCTTCCAGCAGGTCCGTCATGTGCACGTCGATCGCGGCGAACCCGGCCCGATCGAGCGCGGCCGCCATCTCGACCTGGCTGTTGACACCCTGCTCGCGCAGCACCGCCACCCGCGGCCGGGCACCGCCGGCAATCATCGGCGCAGCGACGTCGTCCGACGGATCGAAGCTGAGGTGCCAGGAGAGCCCGGGGTCGGCCGCGTCGACCCGTGAGGCCTGCTCCTCGTCGGCGCACTCCGGGTTGTCCCGCAGCCGCTGCATCTGCCAGCTAGTCTCGGACCACGCCGCGCGCAGCCCGGCGAGCGGTGCATCGATCCAGGTCGCACCGTTCGCCCGCGCCACGAAACGCGCGCCCGGAACTACACGCCCGACCCGCCTCGCGCTTGCGCCGAGCCCGTGTTCCGCCAGCAACGACAGCGCCTCCCCGAGTCCTGTCTCCGGGACCTGCAGCAAGGCCCCGAGCTCCTCCGCAAAGAGCGCAGCGGGAACGGAGCCGACCTGGCCGAGGTCGAGCTCGACGCCGCACCGCCCCGCAAAGGCCATTTCGAGTGCGGTGACGGCGACGCCCCCGTCCGAACGGTCGTGGTAGGCCCAGAGCAGATGGCGATCGGAAAGCTGGCGGATCGCCGCGAAGAACCCCTTGAGGCGCTCCGGGTCGTCCACGTCGGGGGGTACGTCGCCCAGTCGCCCGTAGACCTGTGCCAGGCAGGAGCCCCCGAGCCGGTCGCGCCCGCCCCCGAGGTCGACCAGCACGAGTGCCGTGTCACCGGCATCGCGCCGCAGCTCAGGTGTCAGCGTCCGCCGCACGTCGCCCACGGGTGCGAAGGCCGAGACGATGAGCGACACGGGCGCGACCACGGCGTGATCGCCTCGCTCATCCGACCAGGCCGAACGCATGGACAGCGAGTCCTTGCCCACGGGAATGGCGATGCCGAGCGCGGGGCACAGGTCCTCGCCAACCGACCGCACGGTATCGAACAGGGCGGCATCCTCCCCGGGCTGGCCACAGGCTGCCATCCAGTTGGCCGACAGGCGCACGTCGGCGAGCCGCCTCACGTCGGCCGCCGCGATGTTCGTGACGGCCTCGCCAATGGCCATCCGGCCCGAGGCAGGCCCGTCGAGCAGGGCGACCGGCGTCCGCTCCCCCATCGACATGGCCTCGCCCGCGCAACCGACGAAAGCGGCGGCCGTCACGGCGACATCCGCGACCGGCACCTGCCACGGACCGACCATCTGGTCGCGCACGACCAGACCGCCGACCGTGCGGTCGCCGATGGTCACGAGGAAAGTCTTGTCCGCCACCGCCGGAAGGCGCAGCAACCGGTCCAGCGCCTCGGCCGGATCGATGCCGCTCGCGTCGAACCCGTCCCCGCCCCGCAAGAGGCGCCGCACGTCACGCGTCATGCGCGGCGGCTTGCCGAGCAGCACGTCCACCGGCAGGTCCACGGGGTCGTTGGCGAAGTGAGGGTCGTGGACCTTCAGCACGCCGTCGTCGGTGATGCGGCCGACCACGGCAAAGGGACAGCGCTCGCGCCGGCAGAGCGCTTCGAAACCGGCGAGCCGGTCCGCCGCGATGACGAGCACGTAGCGCTCCTGCGCCTCGTTGCACCAGATCTCGAGCGGCGTCATGCCCGGCTCGTCGTTGGGCACTGCGCGCAGGTCGACTTGGCCGCCGCGCGCGCTGTGCGCCACCGCCTCCGGCACCGCATTCGACAGTCCGCCGGCGCCGACGTCGTGAATCAACAGGATCGGGCTGTCCTCTCCGAGCGCCGCGCAGCGATCGATCACTTCCTGGGCCCGCCGCTGGATCTCCGGGTTGCCGCGCTGCACCGAAGCGAAGTCCAGATCCGCCGAGCTCGCACCGCTGCCGACGGACGAGGCGGCCCCGCCGCCGAGGCCGAT
>Ga0111152_1025_pt1 | contig 26470 bp, 20 predicted proteins | sample DeeMarSeWOR28_12_FD_80254 | JGI IMG/M metagenome (GOLD analysis project Ga0111152, IMG submission 80254) | Gammaproteobacteria bacterium SG8_30
CCACCCGTAATGTAACCGCGTAAATAGACGGCGGACGCACCAGGTACATATAAGCCCGGGAGCACGAACCCGTCATCGACGAAAGCTCCGTCCTCGGTAATGTCGCCGACCAGCACAACGGCATCACCAACGAGGGCTTTCGCGAGAAACTCTTGAGCTTGAGGCACAGCCGTAACGATGAAATGAGTGCCGAGCACTTTAATCGTTGAATTGTCTACGTCTGCGCCATCAAGGCGGCCAACGGCAAGCACTCGCTCACCCAGAATCTGCTTGAGCAGCCGAATGTCGGCCGCTTCTGATGAGAGACCATGAGCAGACTGCATGTCGAGATGCTCATGCGCGGAAGATTTCTCAGCGACACTCGGACTCGAGGCTGCTACAAGAACCGCCGCAATAGCTACGGCAAGAAGCTTCTTCCCTTCGCTAGTCATGACTGCCCACCCCACTTAAATCCCCGTTTTTCAGCATGTCGGAACTAAAGCTCAACCAAGCTTGCATCGGCATTTCCAAGTACTTCAGCAATCGTCCGCTTGTCCTCTGGTTCGTCTCGGTAAAAGTACATCCCAACTCCGAGCTTGACCGAACTCTCACCATGTTCGCTGTCCGGTTGCCGGTATCTCGAGGACTTGTAATCGATCTCGGCAATAACTGTTTCTAGGTACTCCCGAATTTCTCTCTGAAAGGCGTCAACATCCTCGGGTCTAAGCCCAAGATCCGGATAGACGACTCTTTCTAACCGTCTCTCCTTCGTGTCACGAAGGGACAGGTTGAAATCGACTGTCTCGACGTAACGCCTAACCGCTTGTGTGAAGATCTGGATCATCTCCGGGGTCATTTCGGTAGGAATGTAGGTTCGCTTCAGTACACGTACTGTCCTGCCACCTTCGAGAACTCGTGCAGCTCCAACCCTAACCAAGACATCCAGCATTTCGAGCGTCGGCACCTGACCCCCGTGGTCCCGAACAAGCTGTTCGAAAGTTCCGGCAGGATCAGGCCCCTCCACCGGCAGATCTCTCGGAAATCCGTATGGACCCATGAACCGCGGATCTGAGTGCCAGACCTCCAAAACCCGGGCTGCGCGACTTGCGTTCGTTTCTCGAGCTCGCCGCCTGAGGTGCTCATCTCGAACGATCGATGAAATTTCCTTTCGAGTCAGACCGGTGCTGATGGCTATCCGAGCCAGGGTCACCGGACGTCCCGCCTCTGACCCCTCGCGTGCGGCTACAGACACGAAAACGTCTCGAAGAACCTCCGCTAACTCTCTGAAAGTAATGCCGTTTCTCAGGAGAATCCTAACCAGAGGGGTCATCAGCGACCGGAATGCCGACAAAAACTCTCTCTTTAGGTCGTAAGTAACTGACATTACTTAATCTAGTTCAATTCGACAATAAGCGAAGATTAGCCCATTGCTCAGCGGGGAGGCGAGCAAATTATGGTCTGACACCGTCTTAGACGGGACGGGGAGACCCAAAAACGGCGGCTTTAGATGAACAATATCTTGTAACTATTTGTTTTAAAAAAGTTCACGATTGGTTCTTGGCCTCAGCGCCAATCAGGCTTTCTTCGCATCGTTGACAAAGACATACGCTCCGGCGCCAACCTGTAGCGTGCCGTCGCTCTCGCCGGCAATTCGATGCCGAACAAGCCACTCATCCACTGAGTCAACGAAGTTTTGGCCCCGTTCCGCCACCAATCGCTGGAAGACCGGCAGCAACGGTCTCGGCAGCAGGGCGTAGCAAGCCCTCTCGAATCTACCGCTAGAGTTGTCCCGCTTGGCACAAACGTTGTACTCAACGGACCCAAGGAACCCGCCCAGATGGGACAGAACTGTCCGAGGCGCGATGGCTCCACTCCCTTGGCCTGCGCAAGCCAGTACCGATTCCGATGCCAGTTGGAGCTTGCCATCGGACCGTAAACGTACAGCGCCGAGTGCGAGCACATACCGCAATATCGAGTCAGACGGGCGCCCAGGAGCCGCGACTCGTACCAATTGCTCAAATGATGGTTCCTCTCCCGTCAGCGCTATCGGGCGAGGCATTCCCTTGGCGTCAAGGAACTTGATATCGCGTCGCCAGTGGAACACGACATCAGTGCAGGCGATATGGTGCTCAGGCGAATCATCTAGCGCGTTTCCGCAGGAATCGTTCGTTACCATTTTAGCTGCACGACTGACTAGACTGGCTAGTTCGTCTGCATTGATCCCGCAGCGCAGGAGGATTCGGAAAAAGCTCTGAACAAGTGCCTCCGCTAGAGCGACATCGCTGGCGCCCTGTAATTCACACGACATTGCGCGGTTGCTCATACTGCCCCCCTCTTCTCTTCGATCAGATTCAAGCATTGCGTCTTTTTTGGTGTCATGCTGCTATAGAATTTGCCTGGTTTATTTAGAAATTCGCCTATCCCTTAAAAACCGGCGTTCGAGCAGAATATATTTGAGTCGGATTCAGGTCATCGCGCCACGATACGCCCAAGCGGGAACCGTGAACTAGACCCCTTCGTAGCTCTCTGAGCCCGCTCCGACGGATCCGCTGGCTTCTTAGGTCACTCCTCGCAGCGTTGATTTGTCCAATTTCCTAATTCGCCAAGCATGCGGGCGCCTGCTGAGCTCGATTACTCGAGTCCTTCTGCGACAGGGCCTTACCGCCCACCAGTTTTCGCGCTGGGCCGACGAGGCATTTGTAAGGGAGGCGGCACTCGTTCTAGCCGAACAAGGCGTGGAGCCTAGTTTTTCCAGAGTTGCCGCCTTGACCGGAATTCACCGGCACGCGGTCAGCCAGCTGATGAGGTCTTCCGGGGAGACGGCCGGTGACACGGTGGAAGAGAAGGAGTACCAGCGAAACAGGCTGGCCCGTGTATTGACGGGATGGTTCGAGGATCCAGCCTACACGGACAAGTCTGGCCGCCCACTGGTGCTGCGCCTCGAGGGTCCTCCGCCCTCCTTTTCGGAGCTCGCACGGGCGTACAGCGGCGATATCTATTCTGGAATCATTCTGGATGAATTAGTTCGGGTCGGCGCCGTGCGAATCCGATCTGACCAGTGTGTCGAGGCTCTCTCCCGCCGCTATACGACGGGCGGCGCCGATCCAGAATCGCTTCGTCACGCGGGCATTGTGGCCGGCGATATCCTGGCGACGCTGGAGCACAACATGACGGTTTCCATCGACGAGCGCCTGTTTGAGGACGAGTCGATAGCATTGAACCTTCCGCGTGAGGCAGTACCCATGCTGGCCCGGCTCCTCGAGCGGCGGGGCGCCGCATTCCTTGATGACCTCGATGGCTGGCTCGCCGAAGCAGAAAACAAGGGACAAGCTGGCTCCACGACGCCCTCCGACACGGTCCGGGCAGGAGTACGCCTGGTAATGATCGTGGAAGACGGCAGGGAGACCGTGCCCCCGGGCGTCGTTGGCGAGAACAAAGGCACCTAATGGCCTGATGCCCGGCCTTCAGTTCGCAATCAGGGCCTGGAAGGCCTTTTCGTCCAGGATAGGGATGCCCAGCTTTTCCGCCTTCTGGCGCTTCGACCCCGGATCGCTGCCTGCGACAAGGTAGTCCGTCTTGGCGGACACGCTGCCCGTCGCCTTTCCGCCGAGGGCACGAATGCGATCCTGGGCCTCCTCGCGCGTCATGCCGGACAGCGTTCCCGTAATCACGAAAGTCTTTCCGGAAAGCCTTCTCTCCGCTGCCGGCTTCTTGGGCGGGGATGCCCACTCAACGCCGCTGCGACGGAGCGCATCGATGACATCCCGGTTATGCTGCTCGCGGAAGAAACCATGGATGTGCTGGGCGACCACTGGCCCGATGTCGGGCACTTCCTCAAGCTTCTCCATCGACGCCTCGGAAATCTCCTCCAGGCTAGCAAAGTGGCCGGCAAGCGCGTGCGCGGTCGCCTCGCCGACGTCCCGGATTCCCAGCGAATAAAGGAAGCGCGCGAGAGTCGTCTTCTTGCTCTTTTCGAGCGCATCGACTAGGTTGCCGGCCGACTTTTCGCCCATCCGGTCGAGACCGGCGAGCCTGTCGGCCGTGAGACCGTAAAGATCCGCGGCATTCTTGACGTATCCCGCGTCCACGAGCTGGTCGATCAGCTTCGCTCCCAGCCCCTCCACGTCCATTGCGCGACGTGAAGCGAAATGTCTGAGGGACTCCTTCCGTTGAGCGCCACAATAGAGACCACCGCTGCAGCGCGCCACGGCCTCGCCCTCCGGCTTGACGACGGCTGAACCACAAACGGGGCAAGACTCGGGAAGCCTGACGATCCGCGTGTGCAAGGGGCGCCGTTCGGCCAGCACCTCGACCACCTCAGGGATGACGTCACCAGCCCTGCGAATGACGACGGTGTCGCCGACGCGTACGTCCTTGCGGTGCAATTCGTCTATGTTGTGCAAGGTCGCGTTGCTGACTGTCACCCCGCCGACGAACACCGGCTCGAGCCGGGCTACGGGCGTCAGGGCGCCGGTTCGGCCCACCTGCCACTCGATGTCCCGGATCGTGGTCATTTCCTCCTCGGCCGGAAACTTGTGGGCAATCGCCCACCGGGGAGCACGGGCCACGTACCCGAGCTCCTGCTGCAGCGAGAGCGAATCAACCTTGTAGACGACACCGTCGATCTGGTAACCGAGCGACGGCCGGCGCACCAGCATCTGGCCGTAGTAGTCGAGAAGCCCCTCCACCCCCCGCTTCACCGTCGCCTCGGGAGCGGTCCGCAGTCCCCACTTCCTCAGCGACCCGAGGATCTGACTGTGCCGTTCAGGCAAGCCGCCGCGCTCGATCAATCCCACGCCGTAGAAGTAGACCTCCAACGGTCGCTCAGCGGTGACACGCGGATCGAGCTGGCGCAGGCTGCCGGCGGCCGCGTTGCGCGGGTTGACGAAGGTCTTCTCTCCCCTCTCCTGCGCACGCCTGTTCATGGCCTCAAAGCCCGCGATGGGCATGAAGACCTCGCCGCGCGCCTCGAGCACTCCCGGCCAGCCTTTGCCGTGCAGCCTCAGGGGCACGGACTTCACCGTTCGGACATTGTGCGTAACGTCCTCGCCGGTGGTTCCGTCACCGCGGGTCGCAGCCTGCACGAGCACGCCGTCCTCGTAGACGATGCTGACCGCCAGCCCGTCGAGCTTGGGCTCGCAGGCATACTCGATCGGACCGTCGTGGTCCAGGCGATCGCGGACTCTGGCGTCGAAAGCCTCCACTTCTTCGGGCTCGAAGGCGTTGTCCAGCGAGAGCATCGGCACTCGGTGCCGGACCTCGCCGAACGCGGACAGCGCGTAGGATCCGACCCGCTGGGTTGGAGAATCCGGTGTCAAGAGCTCGGGGTGAGCGTCCTCCAGGGTCTTGAGCTCGCGCACCAGCCGGTCGAATTCCGCGTCGGGAATCTCCGGATCGTCGAGCACGAAGTAGCGGTAATTGTGATGCTCGATCTCGGCACGCAGCTCGCGAACCCGCTGCTCGATTTTGCTCGCGGAACGGGTCACCGGCAGGACACCCGATTGCCAGCCGATCGCTCAAGGCGCCCGGAGGCGGCGTATTACGTGCTCGAAGTGCACGACTTCCTCGCGCAGGTTCAGGACACGCTGGGCCGTCAGAGAACTGCCCTGCTCGTCCTGCAGTTGTCCGGAAAGCCGCTGGGCGAGCCGTCGCGCCGTGGCCAGCATCATGTCGAAGGTCGTGCCACCGTCCACCGGACCGGGCACCACCGCAAAGATCGATATTCCGGGGAAGCTCATTGAAGGCATGCCTTCCCGGTCGAACGAGCCGGGCTCGATCATGCTCGCCACGTAGAAGATCGATTTGCCATCATCCCGCTCGCGATGGAAGATGGAGTACTTGCCGAAGTGCAGCCCTTCGGACTCCAGCGCATCGATCACGGCATCGCCCGACCAGCGCTCGTCCTTGCAGACCAGCCGGAGCGCGACGATCTTCTGCCGCTGGGGAATGCTCGTCTCGCCTGAAGTCTCCGTTTCGGCTTCGGGCTCGGCTGCGGTTTCCGCTTCCACACCAGCCTCCTCACCTGCGGAACCGGCCGTCGCCGGTGCGTCCTCCGCAGCGAGTTCGTCGTCTTCCTCGAAGTCGGGCTCCAATGACGGTGCGGCCGGTTCGCGGCCTCCGTCGAAGAGCTTGTTTCGCTCGAGCGGCTGGGTCCTCAACCATGGCTCCCGCTCCTCGCGATTCGGCTCTCCGCCAGACGAAAGGTCCTCGAGATCCTGCGGCCGCTCGTCCAGGTGCTGCTGCATCGCACGATACGGGACGCGTATCGGCACTTCCTCCCGGACCGGCGACTTGCCGAGTTCCGGTTCTGTGTCCTCGGGAAATTCGACGACCGGGAGCTCGCGAGGGCGCTCGCGGCGGCTTGCGCGTATGGGCGGCAATTCGTCCGCCGTCCCGCCCGCCTCGACGGCTGTCTCCTCTCCCAAGGTGGGCTCGCTTCGGCCGGGCTCCTCCTCGGACCTACTATCTTCGGAAAGATGATCCGCCTCATCGCTGCGCCGGCGCCACTCCCACCACCAGATCCCTGCCAGCAGCAGGACACCGGCCGCAATCAGGATCCAGCGCAGTTCGGGCATCGGCTTCTCTCCGCTCAGCCGGTGGCCATCCGGACGGCCTCGTCCACGTCCACCGCGACGAGACGGGACACGCCCGGCTCATTCATCGTCACGCCGATGAGCTGACCTGCCAGCTCCATCGTCGACTTGTTGTGCGTGATGAAGATGAACTGCACTCGCTCCGCCATGTCCCGCACGATGTCGCAGAAGCGACCGACGTTGTTGTCGTCGAGCGGTGCGTCGACCTCGTCCAGCAGGCAGAACGGGGCGGGGTTCAACTCGAAAATGGAGAAGACCAGTGCAACGGCCGTCAGCGCCTTCTCGCCGCCGGAGAGCTGGCTGATCGTCGAGTTCCGCTTGCCCGGCGGGCGTGCCATCACGGCCACGCCCGCGGTGAGTGTGTCCTCGCCGACCAGCTCGAGATAGGCGCTCCCGCCTCCGAATAGCTTCGGGAACTTCTCCTTGAGCCCGGCATTCACCCTGTCAAAGGTGTCCTGGAAGCGGCTGCGGGTTTCCCGATCGATCTTGCGGATGGCCTCCTCGAGCGTGGCGAGCGCGTCCGTCAGGTCGGCGAACTGGCGGTCCAGGTACTCCTTGCGCTCGCTCTGTTCCTTCAGCTCGTCGATGGAGGCCAGGTTCACCGCTCCCAGACGTTCGATCCTGCCCTGCACATCGACGAGCGATTCTTCCCAGGCCGGGACCGTGGCCTCGGCGGGCAGCTGCGCGCGCACGGCCTCCAGCTCGAGGCGGGTGGCCGCGAACTGCTCGAGGAGCGACTCGCGACGCACCCGCGCCTCCTGGGCACTCATCCGAACCTGATCGAGCCGTTCGCGCTGGGCGACCACGGCCGCGTCCCGCCCGGCGCGCTGCTCCTCGCGCTCGCGGACTCCTGCCTCGGCCTCGTCCACGGCACGGCGAGCCTCGGTCAACTCGCGCTCCACCAGAAGGCGGTGATCCAGCGCCTCCTGCAGACGCGTTTCCAGTTCCCGCAGTGGCGACTCACCGGACCCCAGCTGCTCGGAAAGGTCCTTGCGGCGCGCCTGAAGCTGCTGAACCTGCGCGCTGATCCGGTCGAGGCTGGTCCGCAGCGATGCCAGCGTCGAACGCTGCGACTCGACCTTTATCGCCAGCTGCTGGGCAGCCGCCACGTCGGCCTGCGCGTGCCGCCGCGCCTGCTCGAGTCGCGTGCGAAGCGAGTCGCGCTCCTGCTCGAGCACTGCTCTCTGGTCCTCCGTCTGCTCCATCTCCGCAAGCCCGGCCTGCAGGCGCTGGCGGGCCTCCCGGATCTCGGCGTCGTCGGATTCGATCGAGGCTGCGGTTTCCGCCGTTTCACCCTTCAGTCTCTCGAGACGCTGCGCGGCCTGTTCGGCTCGCGAGCGCATGGCCTCGAGCTGACCACGGAGGTTCGCATGCACGCGGTGGGACTCGTTTGCCAGGGCGAGGCACTGCTCACGCTCGTCCTCCAGCCGCAGCACTTCCGAACGGCTCGCCTCGTTAGCATCCTGCGCCTGGCGGAGTCGCGCCTCCGCACTCCCCACGAGTTCGCGCAACGATCGCAGTTCCCCTTCGCGTTCGATCACGCCGTGATGCTCGTCGTCTTCCGAGCGCGACACGCGCAGCCAGTTCGGCCCGATCCAGATGCCGTCGCGGGTGACGACGGACTCGCCCGGTCCCAGGTTTCGACGACGGACCATCGCCTCGCCCAGCGTGGAAGCGGCCCTGACACCCGCAAGCAAGGGCAAGGCCGATGCGGGCGCGCGCACGAGCGATGCCAGCGCGTCGGAGCCACCTTCCAGACCCGTCGCAGGCGCCTCGCCCCCGACGAACGTGATTTCCCCTCCGGCAAGCTCGCCGACCAGCTCCGGGACGCCCTCCAGTCGGTCGACGCACACGGCCTCGAGATAAGAGCCGAGCACGGTCTCCACGGCGCTCTCCCAGCCCGGCTCGACCTGAAGCAGCCGTGCCAGGCGTGGCAGGCCGTCCATGTCCTTGCTGCGGAGCCAGTCCACCGCCGTGCCGGAAACCTGACCGAGGGCGGCCCGCTGCACGGCCTCGAGCGAGACCAGCCGGGAACGGACGCTCTCGAGGCCCGAGCGGGATGACTCCAGTTCCGCCGCAGCGGAGCCCGCTCGCGTGCGGGCGGCCTGCAGGTCGTCCGTCGTCGCCGCGAGTCGTCGCTGGGCGTCGGCATGCCGCTGCGACGCCGCAGTCTCCTCGGATTCGAGGCTTTCGAGCCGGCTCGCCATGTCGCTGCCGGACAGGACCGAGTGATCAGCGTCCAGCCGCTCGCGCTGCGCCACCAGGCGCGACAGGCGCAACTCCAGCTGCTCCACGCGTGTTCTTTCCACGAGCGTCTTGCGGGAGGCCTCGCTGGCACGCGCGCCGAACTGCTCCCACCGTTCCTGCCAGTCGGACATGGCCTCCTCGGCGCTCCGCAAGGCCTCGTAGGAGGTCCGCTCGACGGACCGGGCATCTTCGAGCTCGGGCTCGGCCGCCTCGAGGCCGGCAACCAGCGTGTCGACCTGCTCCTGGTCGCGCTTCAACAGCGCGTTCGACTCGACCAAGGTCGACTCGATCCCCTCCAGGTCCGTACGCTGCCGTTGCCGCAGCTCGCGGGCGTGCTGCAGCGACTGCTCGGCGCGGCTCGCCTCTGCTCCCGCCTCGTAATAGCGGCCCTGCACTGCCGAGAGCACGTCGCTGCGCTCGGCATGCAGGGCGCGAGCCTTCTCGATGTCCGCCTCTATCGACCGCAGCTCCGCGATGGCCGCCTGCAGCGCATTCTCCCGTTCGCGAGCCAGGCTGTCCTGTCCGGACAGGTCGGACTCGAGCTCGTTCAGCCGCAGTGCGAGAAGCTCCGCCTGAAGGGCACGCTCGCGCTCCTTGAACTCCCGGTAACGCCGCGCCACGCCGGCCTGCCGCTGAAGATGCCGAATCTGCTTGTCCACTTCCTCCCGCAGGTCGTTGAGGCGATCCAGGTTCTCGCGCGTATGGCCGATTCGGTTCTCGGTCTCGCGCCGGCGTTCCTTGTACTTGGAGATGCCCGCGGCCTCCTCCAGGAAGGCACGCATGTCGTCCGCCCTGGCCTCGATGAGCCGGGAGATCATGCCCTGCTCGATGATTGCGTAGCTGCGCGAACCGAGGCCCGTGCCCAGGAACAGCTGGGTGATGTCCTTGCGACGGCACTTGGACCCATTGATGAAGTACGTGGACGTGCCATCGCGCGATACCTGACGCTTGAGCGACACCTCCGCAAAGCTGGCGTAGGCGCCGCCGATGGCACCATCCGCGTTGTCGAACACGAGTTCCACAGACGCGGTACCGACGGGCTTGCGCCCCGCCGAGCCGTTGAAGATGACGTCGCTCATAGAGTCGCCGCGCAGATGCTTGGCCGAGATCTCGCCCATGACCCAGCGCACGGCATCGATGACGTTCGATTTCCCACAGCCGTTTGGACCGACGACGCCAGTCAGGTTGCCGGGAAAGTGCACGGCGGTGGGATCGACGAAGGACTTGAAGCCCGAGAGCTTGATTCGTGAAAGGCGCATCCTGGCCCTGCAAAGGAAGTGGAGTCGCCGGTAACCGCTCGTGGCCCGGCAAAGCACTCTAGTGTAAATTATCGTCCTCACTTTGACGACGATCCTCAGGCCGTTCCGTGGCAAGCAGCGAACCGCTCGGCAGCCAGATCAACCGTCCATCGAGCGAGCTCGAGACCTTCCCCAATCCGGCGCCTGAACGCGACTACACGATCCGGATGCAAATCCCGGAATTCACTTGCCTGTGCCCGAGAACGGGGCAGCCGGACTTCGCCACGCTCGAACTGGAGTACGTCCCCGAGCGGCTCTGTGTCGAGCTCAAGTCCCTGAAGCTTTACATCTGGTCGTTCCGCGAGCAGGGCGCCTTTCACGAGGCGGTCACCAACGAGATCCTGGACCGGCTCGCGGGAGCCCTGTCGCCGCGATTCATGCGGCTGACTGCCCGTTTCAATGTCCGGGGCGGCATCTACACCACCGTCGTGGCGGAGCACCGGGCCGCCGACTGGTCTCCGAACGCCCCGGTCCCGCTGCCCTGAGCTCCCAGGAGCCGGTTTCCATAAAAGCCGAAGTTAGAGCGCTCCGGCAGTTGCCGGGACCCGATTTGGAGGTCTTTCGGGAAGCCAGGACCAAAAGCTGGCTGACTTTGCTGGACGGCCGCGGTCCGGTGGCTATAATCCGGCGCTCCCTTGATCACGGGACAGGAGTCTGTGATGCCCGCAAAGAAGTCCGGCTCGAAGTCCGGCAAGGCAGCCGCAAAGCGCAAGACCGCGGCCCGTAGCAAGCCCGCAACCCGTGCCAGGGCGACCGCGGCGCGCAAGAAGACTGCGACCCGCAGGTCCGGATCCGCCGCGGTGCGCAAGCCCGCGTCCGCAAGGAAGACGCGCGCAAAGACTGGCAAGAGCGCCGCCAAGGCGACGCGCGCAAGCCGCTCCTCCAGGCCGGCGTCGAAGTCCAGAAAGAAGAAGAGCGTCGCCGCCCAGGCGAAGACCACAGCCGCAACGCGTCGCGCGCCTTCGAAACCTGCCCGGAAGAGCCCTCAGAAGGGGGTTGCCAAGCCGGCCAAGGCCAAGCGGCCGGCCGCCCGCAAGACGGCGCCTGCCAAGGCGGCCAAGGTCAAGGCTGCGAAGCCGGTGAAGGTTGCAAAGCCGGTCAAGGTGGCAAAGCCCGCCAAGGTTGCGAAGCCCGCCAAGGCGGCAAAACCGGTCGCGAAGTCCCGCCCGACGCGCGCCAAAGGCGCGCCTTCCGGCAACCTACCCAAGGCCCCTCGTGCGATCCCCGTGCCTGCCAGGGCGATGGCTGTCGAGGAAGCACAGGTCGAGGAAGACGAAGAGGAAGCAGAAGCCGGTCACAGCCTGTTGCTCGGGCCACGCAACGTCCAGCCCTACATACCGCGCAAGGGCGAGACCTACATGAGCAAGGATCAGCTCGGGCACTTCCGGTCGATCCTGTGGACCTGGAAGCGCGACCTGATGGAAGAGGTCGACAGGACCATGACGCACATGAAGGACGAGGCAGCCAATCCGCCGGATCCCAACGACCGGGCCACGCTGGAGTCCGAGTTCGCGCTGGAGCTGCGAACCCGGGACCGGGAGCGCAAGCTCATTCGGAAGATCGAGGAGGCGCTCTCGAGGATCGAGGACGGCAGCTATGGCTACTGTCTCGAGACGGGTGAGCCTATCGGCGTGAAACGCCTCGAGGCGAGGCCTGTCGCGACGCTCTGTATCGAGGCGCAGGAACGCCGCGAACGTCGCGAGCGCCAGTACGGCGACCGGGACGACTGGTATCGCTGACCCCGAAGGCCGACCTGCGGGAGGCGCATCGGGCTCCAGCCAAGGGAGCGGGCGCCCACTCCGAGGTGCCGAGGCAGTAGGAAGATTTGCGCCATCCCCAACCGGAGACCTGCATCTCGGGTCGCTGCTGACGGCGGTCGGTAGCTACCTCTGGGCGCGTGCGTCGGGTGGCAGGTGGCTGGTACGGATTGAGGACCTCGATCCGCCGCGGGAGGTCTCCGGCGCCGCAGGGCGAATCCTCAGGACTCTGGAAGCCTTCGGGCTGGAATGGGACGGCGAAGTAGCCTTCCAGAGCCACCGCACGGACTTGTACGAGAGCGCGTTGGCGAGTCTGGCCAACGAGGGGATTGCGTACGAGTGCTCCTGCTCACGGGCGGAGCTTGCCATGCTGGCGCCGACAGCGGACGGCGAGCCGGTATATCCGGGGACGTGCCGCGCAGGCGCGGGTCGACCCGATCGACCGACGTCGATTCGCTTCCGGCTAGCGGACGGGCCCTCCCGAGTCTCCTTTCTGGATCTGGTCCAGGGACACTTCGCGCAGGATGTTTCGACGTCAGTCGGAGACTTCGTTATTCGTCGAAAGGATGGCTTCTTTGCCTACCAACTGGCTGTCGTCGTGGATGACGCGAGCCAGGGAATCTCCCAAGTCGTTCGTGGCTCCGACCTCCTGGACAACACACCACGGCAGATCCTCTTGCAGCGGGCGCTAGACCTGCCGCAGCCGGACTATGCGCACCTTCCTCTGGTCACCGAGCCCGACGGCTCGAAGCTCGCCAAGCAGAGCAGGTCGGTGCCGATTGACCCGTCCCGGTCCGGCATCCTGCTGTTCCGGACGCTGCGAATGCTCCGGCAGCATCCACCCGACGACCTAGCGAACGAGGACGTACGAACGCAGCTGCGGTGGGCCATCGGGCATTGGAACCCGGAGAGACTGCGCTCCGTCAGGTCGATCGGCGCCTGATGTCGACTTGGGTCCGGACCTGATTTGGCAGTAAGGTAGGGGTCTCAGGCGTCGCCCCGCGCCGGGGACGCGGCTTCGCTGGTGTCGCGGGCGGGCGCCTACTCCCGGGAGCGCGTCATGAGCCAGCCCCGCGTCATCAAGAAGTACCCCAACCGTCGCCTCTATGACACGAGCGACAGCCGCTACATAACGATCGCTGACATCCGACGGCTCGTCCTCGACAAGGTCGATTTCGTTGTGCTCGACCAGAAGACGCAGGACGACATCACGCGCAGCATCTTGTTGCAGGTCATCGCCGAGCAGGAGCACGAGGGCGAGCCGATGATGAGCCAGGACTTCCTGTCGCAAGTGATCCGCGCCTACGGCGGCACGATGCAGAGCTTCGTCGGCAGCTACCTCGAGCAGAGCCTCAAGCTGTTCATGGCGCAGCAGCAGCAGATACGGGATCGCATGCGCTCCATGGTCGGAATGGAGCCCTTCGCCGGGGTCGCCAGCCTCGCCGAGCGCAACCTGGCGCAGTGGACCTCGCTGCAGGAGCAGATGCTGCAGAACATGCTTGGACAGGGCCGTAAGGCCGGGCCGACACGCGACGACAATACGGGCGACTGACCCGGCTCGTGGCTGCTGAGGCGAAGAAAGGGCCACCAGGGCCCTTTCTTGAGTTCGGCGTCGGGCAGGGCCTCTACGAATCGGCCCGCCCTTCGGCTGGGTCACTCGACGCCGCGCATGCTCAACCGGATGCGACCCTGCCGGTCCACCTCGAGGACCTTCACCCGGATCACATCGCCCTCCTTGAGCTTGTCGCTGACGCGCTCGACCCGCTCGTCGGAGATCTGTGAAATATGCACCAGGCCGTCGCGCCCGGGGAGGATCGTGACGAAAGCACCGAAATCCATCAGACGCGCGACCCTGCCCTCGTAGACCGAGCCGACCTCGACGTCCGAGGTGATCATCTTGATGCGACGCTCCGCCTCGCGGCCGGCAGCACCGTCGACGGCGGCGATCTTGACGGTACCGTCGTTCTCGATGTCGATCGTCGTGCCGGTCTCCTCCGTGATCTGGCGGATCACCGCCCCGCCCTTGCCGATGACGTCGCGGATCTTCTCCGGATCGATCTTGATCGTGATGATCGTCGGAGCCCACTCGGACATCTGCGGCCGCGGCTTGTCGAGCACCTTGTTCATCTCGCCGAGGATGTGCAGGCGGCCATCGCGTGCCTGTCCGAGGGCTACCTTCATGATCTCGGGCGTGATGCTCGTGATCTTGATGTCCATCTGCAGGGCGGTGATGCCCTCTGCGGGTCCGGCAACCTTGAAGTCCATGTCGCCGAGGTGGTCCTCGTCACCCAGGATGTCGGTGAGCACCGCAAAGCGGTCGCCTTCCTTGACCAGTCCCATGGCAACGCCGGCGCTGGGGGCCTTCACCGGCACGCCCGCGTCCATGAGGGCCAGACTGGTCCCGCAGACGCTGGCCATCGAGCTCGACCCGTTGGACTCCAGGATCTCCGAAACCACCCGCAGCACGTACGGAAACTGCGTGAGGTCCGGCATGATCGCGTTCACGCCGCGCCGGGCGAGGTTGCCGTGACCGATCTCGCGGCGCTTGGGCGAGCCCATGATGCCCGTCTCGCCAACGCTGAAGGGCGGGAAATTGTAGTGCAACATGAACGGCTCGCGCCGCTCGCCGGCCAGCGCGTCGATGATCTGCGCGTCCCGGCCGGTGCCGAGCGTGCACACCACGAGTGCCTGGGTCTCGCCACGGGTGAACAGCGCGGAGCCATGGGTCCGGGGCAGCACACCGACCTCGACCTTGATCGGGCGTACGGTCTTGGTGTCCCGCCCGTCGATTCGCGGCTTCCCATCCAGGATGCGGCCGCGAACGAGCCTGTATTCCAGCCAGAAGAGCTCCTCCTCGACCTCCTCCTTGGAGAAGGCCGGCGCATCGCCTTCGCAAAGGGCCGTGATGGTCGCAGCCTTGACCTCGGTTACGCGAGCGTGGCGCGCCTGCTTCTCGACGACGGCGTAGGCCTCGTTCATGCCGGCCTCGGCCTGGGCGGCGACAGCCGCCTTCAGAGCCTCGTTGGCGGGCGGTGCGCTCCACTCCCACTTCGGCTTGCCCGCCTGCGCCACAAGCTTCTCTATGGCGTCGATGGCGGCCTGCATGTGCTGATGCCCGAACAGGACGGCGCCAAGCATGACGTCCTCGGACAGGCAATTGGCCTCGGACTCGACCATCAGCACGCCCTCGCGCGTGCCCGCTACCACGAGGTCGAGGGCCGACTCGGACTTGGTCTGGGTCGTGGTCGGATTCAGGACGTATTCCCCGCTGACGTATCCGACACGGGCCGCACCGATCGGTCCCTGGAACGGCACTCCCGACAGCGCCAGCGCTGCCGAGGCACCCAGCATCGCGGGAATGTCGGTATCCACCTCCGGGTTGACCGACAGCACCGTCGCCACCACCTGGACCTCGTTGTAGAAGCCGTCCGGAAACAGCGGCCGTATGGGCCGGTCGATCAGGCGCGAAGTGAGCACCTCCTTCTCCGAAGGCCGCCCCTCGCGCTTGAAGAACCCACCGGGAATCTTGCCGGCTGCGTAGGTCTTCTCCTGGTAGTTGACGGTGAGCGGGAAGAAATCTCGGCCGGGCAAGGCCTGCTTCCTCGCGACGGCGGTGACGAGCACCACGGTGTCCGACATGGTCACGAGCACGGCACCGTCGGCCTGGCGCGCCATGCGCCCGGTTTCGAGGGTTACCGTGTGCGCGCCGTAGGTGAAAGTCTGCTGGGCAACGCTCACGCTTGCTTCCTTATAGAATTCGGGATCCGAATGGATCGGCCGTTCCGTCCCCGACTCTCGGGGTCGCGGCCGACACTCGCCGACTGAAACGGGATCAGCGGCGCAATCCCAGTTCGGCGACGATCGCTGTGTACCGCTCCGGGGCGTTCGCCTTGAGGTAGTCGAGCAGACGGCGGCGCTGCGCCACCATCTTCAGGAGACCGCGCCGCGAGGCGTGATCGCCCTTGTGCGACGCAAAGTGGTCGGTCAGCCCGCTGATCCTCTCGGACAGCAGGGCAATCTGGACCTCGGGCGAACCGGTGTCGTCGGGGCTGCGGCGGAACTTGCTGACGAGTTCCGACTTCTGCTCGGTCGTGAGTGGCATTGCGGACAGACCTTCTAGATAACTCAGTAACTTACCCTTGAGCGAAGCCGGGCATTTTAGCCGTCGCGGGACGCCGCCTCAAGCACGATCTACGACCACGTCGCGGCCTCCAGATCCACCATGATGCGCACCGGGGCGAGCCGGCGCCCCTCGGGCGTCATCTGGCCCACCCCGAGGAACCGTCCGGTCGGACCGTAGAGCCGGACCAGTGACCCCGGCGGGCCGCTGACGAACACGGCCTGCCCCTGGAGAAGGTACGCCTGCTCGATCTCCCCGAGCGTCACCGCGGGCCAGTGGTCGAGAGCGATGTCCGGCCCGAGCAAGACCTCGTCGAGCGCAGCCTCGCCCCCGCTGGCCGCGAGCTCCTCGAGCTCTTCCAGCGTCCAGAGGCGCTCGTCCCGGAAGCGTCCCAGCTGGATGCGACGCAGGGCCGAGACGTGGGCCACCGTACCCAACCTTGCCGCGATGTCCTCCACGAGCGTCCGAACGTACGTGCCCTTGCTGCAACGGACCTCAAAGCGGAGATGTGACCCGTCCCAGCGCGTCACGTGCAGCTCGTGGATTCGGACCATGCGCGGTTCCCGCTCGACCTCGATGCCCTTTCGCGCCAGGTCGTACAGTCTCCTGCCGCCGCGCTTCAGTGCCGAGTACATCGGCGGAACCTGTTCGATCGGACCGAGGAAGCCCGTGCAGGCTGCGCGCAGCTCCTCCAGCCCCAAACCCGCAGGCACCAGGGCGGTCGCCGAAATCGTTCCCTCGGCATCGCCGGTGTTGGTGGAACTGCCGAACGCCGCGGTCACCAGGTAGGTCTTGTCCGCGTCGAGCAGCATGCCGGAGACCTTGGTGGCCTGCCCGAAGCAGACCGGCAGGAGGCCGCTCGCCAGCGGATCGAGACTGCCGGTGTGTCCGGCCTTGCGGGCCCGGAAGAGCCGTCTCGCCCGCTGCAAGGCGGCATTGGAAGACAGCCCGGTGGGCTTGTCGAGCAGCAGGATGCCGTCGACGTCACGCCAGGCCGGCCGGGGGCCGGCGCTCGCAGACAACCTCGCCACCATCACTCGTCGTCCCGTGAGGTCTCGTGACGCCGCTCGTCCTCGGCCAACGCCTCCGCGATCAGGCTCGACAGTCGGGCACCGTGTTCCACGCTTTCATCGATGCGGAAGTCGAGCTCCGGCGTGACCCGCAGGCGCATCTCGTGACGCAGCGCTCGTCGCACGTGCCCAGCGGCTCCGCGCAACCCCGCGAGATATTCGTTCGCGTCTCCCTGCCCCGCAAACGGGGTGAAGAACACGCGGGCGTGCGTGAGGTCGCGAGACATTTCCACCGCGGTGACCGTCAGGAGCCCCACGCGCGGGTCCTTGACCTCACGGCGCAACAGGTCGGGCAGCAGCCTCTTCAGCTGCTCCTCCACGCGTCGCGCCCTCGCAAATTCCTTAGGCACGTTCCTGGCAGCCCGGGTCGCGCCCGCTCAGAGCGTGCGCGCGACCTCGACTCGCTGGTAACACTCGATCTGGTCGCCGACGCGGACGTCGCTGTATCCCTTGACCCCGATGCCGCACTCGGTGCCCGCGCGGACGTCGTTGACGTCGTCCTTGAAACGCTTGAGCGACTCGAGTTCGCCCTGGAATATCACGACGTTGTCGCGCAGCACGCGGATCGGGTTGTTGCGCCGGACGCTGCCGTCGACGACGAGGCATCCGGCAACGGTGCCGAACTTGCTCGAGCGGAAGACTTCCCGCACCTCGGCCAGGCCGACGATCTGCTCCTTGACCTCCGGTGCCAGCATGCCGGTCATGGCCTGCTTGACGTCGTCGATCGCCTCGTAGATGACGCTGTAGTAGCGGACGTCGACGTTCTGGTCCTTCATTGCAGCACGCGCGGCGGCGTCGGCGCGGACGTCGAAGGCGATGATCTGCGCCTTCGAGGCCGCAGCGAGCATGACGTCGGACTCGGTGATCCCGCCTACGCCGCTCGAGATGACCTTGATCCCGATCTCGTCGGTCGAGAGCTTGGTCAGGGCATCCGAGAGAGCCTCTGCCGACCCCTGAACGTCCGCCTTGACCACGAGCTGAATCGTCTGGCGACCTTCTTCGCCCATCTGCGAGAACACGTCCTCGAGCTTCTGTCCGGCCTGCTTGGCCAGCCTCACGTCGCGGAACTTGCCTTGCCGGTAGAGCGCGACCTCGCGCGCCTTGCGCTCGTTCTCCACGACGAGCAGTTCGTCGCCGGCGTTCGGGGGCCCGGACAGGCCGAGCAGCTGGGCCGGGAGCGAAGGCCCGACCGACTTGATGGGCTCGCCGCTCTCGTCGAACAGCGCGCGGACTCGGCCGAACTGTTCACCAGCCAGGACGGTGTCGCCAACCTGCAACGTGCCGCGCTGCACGAGCACCGTTGCGACCGCGCCGCGGCCCTTCTCGATGCTTGCCTCGAGGACCACGCCCGCTGCCGCGCCTTCCGTGGGGGCCTTGAGCTCCAGCACCTCGGCCTGCAGCAGAATCGATTCCAGCAGCTGGTCGACGCCCTCGCCGGTGTGCGCCGAGACGTTGACGAACATCGTGTCGCCGCCCCAGTCCTCGGGGATCACGTTTTCCTTGCCGAGTTCCGAGCGAACCCTCTCGGGGTCCGCGTCCGGCTTGTCGATCTTGTTTACCGCGACCACGATCGGCACTTCCGCCGCGCGCGCGTGCTGGATCGCCTCCTTGGTCTGAGGCATGACGCCGTCGTCGGCAGCGACGACCAGGATCACGATGTCGGTGACCTGTGCGCCGCGCGCCCGCATGGCCGTGAAGGCCGCATGACCGGGGGTGTCGAGGAAAGTGATGATCCCGCGCGGGGTCTCGACGTGATAGGCGCCGATGTGCTGGGTGATGCCACCCGCCTCGCCCGCGGCCACCTTCGTCCGCCGGATGTGGTCCAGCAGCGAGGTCTTGCCGTGGTCGACGTGGCCCATGATCGTGACTACCGGCGGACGCGCCAGCTCCTCGGCCCCCGTCTCGAGGCCTGCCTGCAGCTCGTCCTCGATCTGGTTTTCCTTCAGCGCCTTCGGTACGTGGCCCATCTCCTCGACGACCAGCACCGCGGTGTCCTGGTCGATGGGCTGGTTGATGGTCGCCATCACGCCCATGTTCATCATGGCCTTGATGACGTCCGGCGCCTTCACGGCCATCTTCTGCGCGAGCTCGCCCACCGTGATCGTCTCGCCGATCGGCACGTCGCGCCGGACCGGCTGGGTAGGCAGCTGGAATTCCTGACGCTGGTCCGACTGAACGGTGGCGCGGCGTCCCGAGGCGCGCGTGCGGCCCTTGCGGTGCTTGGCCGACAGGCCGCCGGCGATGTGCAGCTCCTCGCGTCCATATTTCGTCTTCTTGTCCGCGCGGCGTGCCTTTTCTGCCTTCTCCTCGCGCTCGCGGCGCTCCTTCTCGGCCTGCTCCTTGGCCCGCTGCTCGCTCTCGCGTCGCGCAGCCTCCTCCGCAGCGATGCGCTTGCGTTCCTCTTCCTCCGCGCGGCGCTTGGCCTCCTCGTCGAGCCGCACCTGCTCACGGGCCTCGACCTCCTTGCGGCGTGCATCTTCCTCGGCGCGCCTTGCGGTCTCCTCAACCTCGCGCTGCCGATCCAGCTCCTCCTGGGCGGCACGAGCCTGTTCCTCCAGAACGTCCCGCTTGATGTAGGTTCGCTTCGCGCGGACCTCGACCTGAACGGTCCGGGCACGGCCCTGGGCCGCCGCAACCTTGATCTCGGACTGGGCCCGCCGCTTGAGCGTGATCTTGCGCGGCGCCGCGCCCTCCTCCTTGCCGTGCGCCTTGCGCAGGTGCGTCAGCAGTTCCAGCTTCGCATCCTCGCTGATCACGGCGTCGGGCCCGCCGACCTTGATGCCGGCCTCCTCGAGCTGCGTGAGCAACTTGTCGACCGGGACCTTCAGGACCTCGGCGAACTGTGTAACGGTGACGTCAGCCATGCGTATCCACCCCGTGGCCCTTCTCAGGCCTGGTCAGCTTCCTCGAACCAGTGGGCCCGAGCCGCCATGATCAACTTGCCGGCGCGCTCCGGTTCGAGGCCCGGCACATCCTCGAGATCGTCGAGCGACTGCTCGGCCAGATCCTCGCGCGTGCGGACGCCCCGGGCCGCCAGCTCGTAGGCCAGTTCCGTGTCCATGCCGTCCAGCTGCAGGAGATCCTCGGCCGGCTCGGACTCGTCGATCTTCTCTTCGCTCGCAATGGCCTGGGTCAGCAGCACGTCCCGCGCGCGGTTGCGAAGCTCGTCGACCATTTCCTCGTCGAACTCCTCGATGGCCAGCAACTCGGCGGTGGGCACATAGGCGATCTCCTCGATCGACGAGAAACCCTCGTGCACCAGCACGGTCGCCACGTCCTCGTCCACGTCGAGCTGCTTCATGAACAGCTCGCGCAGCTCGACCTGCTCGCTCTCGCTCTTCTCGACGGCTACCTGTTCGGACATGACGTTGAGCCGCCAGCCGGTGAGCTCGCTCGCAAGCCGTACGTTCTGGCCACCGCGGCCTATCGCCTGGGAAAGGCGGTCCTCCGGCACAGCGATGTCCATCGCGTGCGCCTCTTCGTCCACCACGATCGAGGTCACCTCGGCCGGCTGCATCGCGTTGATCACGAACTGGGCCGGGTTGTCGATCCACGGGATGATGTCCACCCGCTCGCCGGCGATCTCGTTGGAAACCGCCTGCACGCGCGACCCGCGCATGCCGACACAGGCACCGACGGGATCGATCCGCGGCTCGAGGCTGCGCACTGCGATCTTCGCCCGCGCACCGGGATCGCGCGCGGCGCCGAGGATCTGGATCAGGCCCTGGCCCACCTCGGGCACCTCGATCTTGAACAGCTCGATCAGGAACTCGGGCGCAGTTCGCGACAGGAACAGCTGCGGTCCCCGGATCTCCGACCGCACCTCGCGCAACAGGGCCTTGATGCGATCCTGGGGACGCACGATTTCGCGCGGGATCATGTGCTCGCGGGGGACGAACCCTTCGGCATTGCCGCCGAGGTCGACGTAGACACCATTGCGGTCGACCCGCTTGACGATGCCCGAAGCCAGGGTCATGGCCCGGTCCTTGTACTCGTCGACCACCTGCGCCCGCTCGGCCTCGCGCACTTTCTGCACGATTACCTGTTTGGCCGTCTGGGCGGCGATGCGGCCGAAGGCGACCGACTCCATCGGCACCTCCACGTGACCGTCCACCTCCGCAGCGGGATCGACGTCCCTTGCGTCTTCGAGCCGCAGCTCACGCTCAGGCACTTCCAGCTCCGTGGAATCGTCGGCGAACACCTTCCAGCGGCGGAAGGTGTCGTACTCGCCGGTCTTGCGATCGATCGCCACGCGCACGTCGATGTCCTCGCCGTGCTTGCGGCGCGTCGCCGAGGCGAGCGCGGCCTCGAGCGCCTCGAAGATGATTTCCCGGGCGACGCCCTTCTCGTTCGAGACCGCCTCGACTACTTCAAGGATCTGCCTGTTCATGTTTGCCTGTTCCGACCAAGGGGCCGCCGTCAGGCGACCAGCCGTGCCTTGCCAATCCTTCCAAGCGGCAGGCGCCATTCGCGCCCATCCACCTCCATCACCAGATCTTCGTCCGCGAGCGCCTTCAGCACGCCCCGGAACCGCCTGCGTCCCTCGACCGGCGCGACCAGCTCGACCCGCGCCTCGCTGCCGAGGAAGCGTTCGAAGTGCGCTCGAGTCCTGAGCGGCCGGTCGAACCCAGGCGAAGACACCTCGAGCTCGTACGCCCGCTCGATCGGGTCGGCCGCATCGAGCACCGTGCCGACTGCCCGGCTGACGACCTCGCAGTCATCGAGCGTCACGTGCGAGTCGTCCGTGCGATCGATGAACAGCCGCAGCAGGGCCCGCCCCGAGGCCGGACTGAAATCGATCTCGAGCAACTCGTACCCTGCTGCTGCAACGACTGGTTCCAGCAGACCCAGCAGCTCGACCTTCGTCGTCACGTCCAACCTGCTCCGTCCGGCACGCCGTCGAAAGGCGGCTCGGGAACAAAAAATGGGCCAATAGGCCCATTTCTCGTTCTTATCCGGGAGTGTCGGCGGCCGTGGCCGCCGGCCCACACCCGACCTGCAGCCTGCCAGGCATGCCGGTCAAACCAAAAAGGCCCCGCGAGCGGGGCCTTCTCTCGAAAACCTCGGTTCCGGGAAGCCATCCCGGGGTCTCGCTACCCCGAAGACGGACTCAAGTCGACCCCGGCCGCGGCGAACTATACCCGATAAGACTCCGATTTCTCAACGGTTTCCGCGGCGCGGCGGGGGAACGTCAGGTTGCATCGGCCAGGCGCTCACCGCTCACGATCAGCCCGTCCTCGTCGGCATAGACCCAGTCCCCCGGATGAAACGTCACTCCGGCGAAGCGTACGCCGACCTCCCGCTCGCCATGGCCCCGCTTTTCGCTGCGCCGCGGATGCGCAGCGAGCGCGAGGATCCCGAGCGAAAGCTGTCCGAGTCGGGCCGTGTCCCGGACGCAGCCGTTGACGATGACGCCCGCCCAGCCGTTCGAGACGGCCTTCTCGGCGAGCAGATCGCCGAGCAGGGCGCACCGAACCGAACCGCCCCCGTCCACCACCAGGACGCGCCCCTTGCCCGGCTCACCCACGGCCTCGCGCACGCGCGAGTTGTCCTCGAGGCAGATGGCCGTGGCCGCGGGCCCCGCGAAGCGTCGCACGCCGCCGAAGTGCCGGAAGATCGGCTCGGCGGTCTGCACCTGCGGGTGTGCGTCGCACAGATCCGTCGTGGCAAATCCCTCGCGCGTGTCGCTCATTCTGCGGTTGCCTTGCGCGCCCGGCCGGCGCCGTCGCCGAGTTTAGCCACGCGGCCTGCCTTGTCCAACAGGGTCGCCTCAGCTGCCGAGGTACTTTTCGAGCGTGCAGTGGAAGTGCCTGATCCGCGCCTCCTGGTAGGCGCCGAGGTGCACGTCGCCGCTCCTCGAGGCGAGCAGGCCCTCCTGGACGTGCGGCAGGTTACTCATGTCCTGGTCGATCACCGCTCCGAGCACGGGCAGTTCTTCGGCCGTACTCCACGGCTCGTCCGGCCCGAGCAGGCGCATGGGGACCGGAGCCGGCCGCGATCGATCCGCCCGGCAACGCTTCAGGATCATGACCTCCATCAGGCACGAATCGACGGCGAGAGCCACGGGCCGCCACCGATACACGATGTTGGGTGCGAATCCGCCCCAGGGCGAAAAGTTGGGAAAGACGTTGTAGACGATCGCGTCGAGCGTCTCCGCGTCTGTGACCCCGTCATAGTCACCGCCGAAGGCGCGCGCGAAGCTGCGGCGGTTCATGGCGCCGAGCACCGACCGTGCGCCTTGGTTGCCGGCGTCGCCCGGCCGGGCCCGGCCGCGGCCCATCAGCGACAGCATCCCGGTCACCACGTCCGCGTCGCCGGGCGCCGACTCGCCGAGATGGGGGCTCGGCGAGCCGAAGGCCGCGAGGTTGCGGTTCACGTGATCCCCATATACGTCGTACTGGGCACTGGCATCGGCGAAGACAGGCAGGATCTGCGGATGGGTTGCCACCACGTGATAGGACTCCATGAAGGCTTCCATCGCGACCTTCCAGTTGCAGCGGATTTCCTTGGCGACGTGCGCCGCCTTGTAGCAGTCCTCCAGTCGCCAGCGTCCGAAATGCGCCGGCAATACCTCCAGGTACTCCTCGAGCGGCATGGCGCCCGGATCCATGTTGATGAACACGAACCCACCCCAGGTGCCGGTCCTGACGGCGGGCAGCGTCAGGTGCTCGTCCCGCAGGTGGGCGAAGTCCCAGCGGCAGGGAATGGAGCGGATCGACCCGTCCAGGTTCCAGGTCCAGCCGTGAAAACCGCAACGGAACGCGCGTCCGTTGCCCGGCTCCGTGGCCAGCCTCCGCCCCCGGTGAAGGCAGGAGTTGTGAAAGGCCCGGATGCCGCCATCCTCGCCACGGACGACCAGCACCGAGCGCCCGACGATGTCGTAGACGACGTAGTCGCCGGCGGCAGGAATCTCCTCTTCCCTGCAGGCGACCTGCCAGACACGCGGCCAGAGCCTCTCGCGCTCCAGCTCGAAGTACTCCGGCGACGTGTACCGCGATGCCGGAACGGGCCGGGTTCCCAGGTCCCGTTCAGACTCGCTGGCGAGCGCGCTCGGTGCACGGTAAGTGTCGGACCGCAGCAGCTCCTGGTAGGACCCGCCCGGGCAGCGCGCCCGGGAAGGGTTGCCGCCTCGAGATCCTTCGCTCACGACCGCAACCGCATCAGGTGCGCTCCAGGAACGGCTCCATCAGCGGCTGGATCCGGAGGGAGGACGGGACGCGGTCCGCGCCGATGCGTCGATCGAGTTCCTCGTGCCAGTGGTAGATCCGCCGTTCCTGGTAGGAGAGGTACATGCCCTTGAAGCCCGCCGTCTCGACGGACTGCTGTATCCGCGGTGCGAACTGGGTGTCCTCCTCGAGGATGCGTTCGAAGTTGGACATGCGGGTCGGCCAGAGTTCGTGACCCTCCGCGCCTTCGGGCGCGAACCAGTGCACGTCGACGGTCATCGAGCGGGGGGTCCGCGGCCAGAACGTGATGAACGGCGTCCCGGTCGACGACGGTGGCGTAACGAGATTCGGGTAGAGGTTATAGGATGGATTCTGGCGCGCGAAGATCTCCTCCGCCGAATCGATCTCCGGCATTCCTGCGGCGCCCGGATCGCGCCACTCGGCACGCCGGTGCGGTGTCACCATCAGCGAGTGGCCGCGGGGCCACAGGACGACGTGCGTGCCCCGGGAGTCGAGGAACCGATCCACGGTCTGCGGGTGGATGGACTTCAGGTGATACGTCTCCAGGAAGGCGTCCAGGAGGATCTTGACGTTGCACGCGATCTCGTAGCTCGCACTCGCGATATGGCGATGGCGCTCGAACTCGAGATGCTCCCAGTGGCCCGGCACGGGCGCTAGCGAATCGCACAGCGGCTCCGCATCGGGGTCCTCGTTCACGAATACCCAGTTGCCGAGCTGCTCGCAGCGAACCTCGGCGAGCCCGAGGCACGATGTGTCCATGCCCGGGAAGTCACGCTTCTCCCGGACCGCCACGAGGCGTCCGTCGAGATCGTAGGTCCAGCCGTGATAACGGCAGAAAAAGCCTTTGGTTTCGCCCTTCTCCGCCTCGACTAGCGGCGCACCCCGGTGCCGGCAGGTGTTATAGAAGGCCCGTACACGCTGGTCCTTGCCCCGGATGATGATGATGGGCGAACCGGTCTTCTTCCACAGGCGAAAACTGCCGGGCTTCGGCAGCTCGTCCGTGTGCAGTGCATAGAGCCAGGATCTCTTCCAGAGGTGACGGGTCTCGAGTTCCAGGAACGCCGGGTCGGTGTACCTGCCACCGGGTATCACAGGCAGGGCCGGAAATCCCTCGGGCGGAGCGTCACGCTCCTGCTCGCGCCGTATTCCCTCGAAAAGACTGCGCTCGACTGACGCTTTCACCGTGTCCCCCGGTGTGAAATGTCCGGTCAACGGGCCTCTTGTTATTCGAAGCCACGGGCGGCAGCATCCGTAAAGGCCGCACGGCCAGACGTCCCAGGCGATCGACAGGAAAGGCATGGCTTCCGGCGCAGACGAACGCGTTCACTTCCGAACCTGCCACCTTTGCGAGGCCATGTGCGGGGTGGAAATCAGGGTCCGTGGCGAGGACATCCTCTCGGTGAGGGGAGACCACGCCGACCCGTTCAGCCGGGGCCACATCTGCCCGAAGGCCGTCGCACTCAAGGACGTTCACGAGGACCCCGACCGGCTGCGCCAGCCGTTGCGGCGAACCGCTGACGGCTGGGAGCAGGTCTCCTGGGACGAGGCGCTCGACGAGGCGGCCCGCCGCCTGGTCGACATCCAGGCCGCACACGGCCGGAGTGCCGTTGCCACCTACTTCGGCAATCCGATGGTCCACAGCTACACGGCACTCCTGTCCGGCACCCTGCTGCTGCGGGCCCTGCGCTCCCACAACCGCTATTCGGCCACGTCGGTCGACCAGTTGCCGCATCACTTCGCGGCGTACCACATGTACGGTCACCAACTGCTGATTCCGGTACCGGACCTCGATCGATTGCAGTTCCTGTTGGTGATCGGCGCCAATCCAGCCGCGTCCAACGGAAGCCTGATGACGGCACCCGACGTCGCTCGGCGGCTCAAGGCGATCCGGCAACGCGGAGGCCGCCTGGTGGTCGTCGACCCGCGCCGCAGCGAGACCGCCCGGCTCGCCGACACCCATCTCTTCATACGACCCGGAACGGACGCGCTGTTGCTGCTGGCACTGCTGCATACGATTTTCGCCGAGGGCCTGGAGCGACCGGGCAAGCTCGAGACGCTCGCGAACGGCTGGGACGCGATCCGTCAGGTCGCAAAAGGCTATTCCCCCGAACAGGTAGAGCATGCATGTGGAATCGGGGCGAGCGAGATCCGTCGCCTGGCCCGGGACTTCGCCGCATCGGACGGCGCTGCCTGCTACGGTCGCATGGGGGCCTCGGTGC
>Ga0111152_1026_pt1 | contig 25932 bp, 25 predicted proteins | sample DeeMarSeWOR28_12_FD_80254 | JGI IMG/M metagenome (GOLD analysis project Ga0111152, IMG submission 80254) | Gammaproteobacteria bacterium SG8_30
CGGCCTGCTCGACCCGGGCCGCCGCGACGCGCAGGTCGGCGTTGTGCTCGAGCGCCTCGCGGACGAGCGCCTGCAGCGACGGGTCCTCGAAATCACCGAGCCTGCCGGTCTCCACGGGGCCGGCGGCCGCCTCGGCCGACCAGGCTGCCGGCGGCACGGCCTGGCCGAGTGCCTCGCCGGCGAGTTCCTCGCCGGCCGGCGGGGATTGCAGTGCGCAGGCGGTGGCCAGCAGTCCGCCGGCCGCGGCGGATGCGAGCCTGCAGAAGCTGCGTGCGATGGTCCCCGGGGCGGTCATCAGTGCAGCTTCGGAATGATGTAGTTGAGCTTGGCGCCGACCCGCAGGATCACCATGCGGATGACGTGCAGGACCGCCAGGCGGTTCGTGTAGATGGCCGCCTCGCCCGACGCGCCCGCGGCGAAGAAGGAGTCCCGGTATTTCTCGTCGACGTCGAGCTTCACCGCGAAACGCCCGGGCGGAAGCGGCTGCAGCCCGGTCTGCGGAAGCGTTCCGGAGATGGGCACCTGGCCCTGGCCTGGCCCTGGCCCTGGGCCCAGATGATGGAGTTCACCTTCGCCTTGATGATCTTCCCCGGCAGGGTCCGGAGCGTCAGTTCGGCCCGGTTGCCGGGCTCCACCTGGTGCAGCTCGTTCTGGTTGTAGAGCGCGACGACCTGGTACTCGTCCTCGACGAAGGTCATCGCGACCATCGCCGGCAGCGGCACGGCGAAGGAGCCGGGCCGCAGCTGCAGGTTGATGATCCAGCCGTTGGCAGGCGCGTAGGTCGTGGTCTGCGACAGCTCCCAGCGGGCGTTTTCGAGCTCGGCCTTGATCTGTGCGACCTCGGCGAGGTCGCCGTCGACCTGCGCGAGCAGGCGCTCGCGGACCTGCGACTCGGATGCGCCCGCCGCCGCGAGCTGGGACTTGAGCTCCATGAGGTCCGCCTGCGCCTTCTGCAGCGCAAACGCGTCGCCGGCCCCGGTGTCGGCGAGCTCCCGGTACTGCCCGACGCGCATGCGCGCGAGCTCTACGCGGGCCGAGACCGCCTCTTTGCTCGACCGCGCCGCATTGAGCTCCTCGTTCAGCTTGCGCGAGGCACCCTCCGCGTTCGCGAGCTGGGCCTCGAGGGTCTTCACCCGGAGTTCGTATGGCGTCGGGTCGATACGGAACAGCACGTCGCCCTTCTGCACGTACTGGTTCCCGGTGACCGGCACCTCGACCACTCGGCCTCGGACCTGCGGGACCACCTGCACCACGTACTTGATGACCCGGACGTCTGCGGAGGATGGCGCGAACACGTTGAGCAGCAGGATCAGCACGGTCATCCCTACGACGGGAATGAGCACGACGACGACCTGGGACCTGATGTTCCAGGGCAGCCACTTGAACTTGATGAAGATCAGCCAGACGAAGAACGCATAGATGGCGAGCAGCAGGGCTTCCATCAGCCAGCCCTCCCCTCGTCAGCCTTGTCGCGGCGGTCTTCGGTCGGCTCGACCGTCGCGGTGCCGGGCGGGCCGTGATACTCGACACGATCCGTCCCGTAGGCCAGCCGGTACATCACGGGCTTGGTGTACGCCCAGAGCCAGGCGAGCGGCCAGAGCAGTCCGCCAAAAGCCAGCGACAGCAGGCACAGCGTCTTGATCGCCGGAGCCTGGGGATGGCCCTTCTTCTCGGCAATTTTCTCTGGCAGCACGTGGATCAGCCAGAAGATCCACAGCACGCCGATCGGGACGACGATGAGCACGATCCAGGAGACCACCTCGGCCATGGTGTCGAGCGCCTCGCCCTCGAGGAACGACGCCCGTGCATCGGGTGCGGCAAGCGCCAGCAGGATCGCGGTGAGCGTGGGCACGCGGGGCGTGATGCGTTCCGCGACCAAGGATCCGATTGCCATGAGCCTCCCCCTTCCGCCGGCCGATCACACGCCGTTATTGGGCGGGGGAGTATAGCGCCGTCCCGCGAAGGAGCGGCGTGGGCGGCCTTCAGGCGCGCAGTAGTTTGAAGGCGGCCTTCCAGTGGTTGAACTTGAACGCGTAGGTGATGAACACCATCGCCAGGGGCTCGAGCAGGCGGGACTGCTCGATGCCGCCGAGGTCGATGGACTCCCAGCCGAAGCGGTGCAGGATGTCCGCGACGGCTTCCCTGGCCGCAGCGTCGTTGCCGGCGATGAACATGGTGGGCGGCCCGCCCTTGAGCTCCGGGTTCACCATCAGCGGGGCCGGCACGATGTTGAAGGCCTTGACGACCCGCGCCGCCGGGGCCCAGGCCTGCACGAGCTCCCCGGCCGAGGTCGTGTGACCCACGGCGAGCTTCGGCGGAACGCCGCCGGAGAAATCGAGCGGATTGGTCGCATCGATGAGGACCTTGCCGGCCAGGTTCGCCGGCCCTGCAAGCTCGAGCGCTGACTCGGTGCCGCTCCAGGCGGTCGCCAGGACGGCGAGCTCGCAGGTGCGCGCTGCCTCCGCGAAGGGAACGACCCGTGCCCCCGGCACCTCGTCGGCGACCTTGCGCGCGCTGTCGCTTGCGGGATCCCGCGTACCGATGGCCACCTCGTCCTGCAGGCCGAGGAAACCCCTGGCGAGCGCCTGCCCGACGACCCCCGTTCCCAATATTGCGACTTTCATGTGGTCACGGCTTCTCCGTCGTTGCGTTTGGATCGACGAGCTCCTGCATGGGCTGGATGCTGCAGGCGAATTCGAGCAGCGTCTGGCCGAGCGTGCCCGGTTCAACCTTCTCCCAGTTCCGCAGGAAAGCCGTGGACTGCTCCGGGTCGTCGTCCTCGAGGTTGTTCCAGCGGAAGAAGAACGTGCCCACCTGGGCGCGTTTCTGCTGGGCACAGTCCCACTCGTCGCGGCTGAGGATGCTGAGGTGCGGTCCGGGACTGCGCGAGTTCTTGTACTCGACCCGCATCCACATGGTGACGACATCGCCCACCCGCCGCGCGTCACGGCGGGTGGCGAAGAACACCTGCTCCGGGTAGGTCTCGATCCACTCCCAGTCCATCCTGCCCTCGAGGTCGAGCTTCTTGACCCACTCGTTGCCGAGTCCCTTCATTGGCACCGTGTAAACCTGAGCGACTGCGGGTGCCGGCAGCGCCGGCACCAAGGTCAGGAACATCGCGGCAAGCAGGCTCCTCGGCATACGACTGGACTCCGGCGCGGCAGACATGCGCGGCTCCCCCTCGTCAGGATAGACTGCGGCGTTCGCGGGGCGTTCCCTGCGCGGCGGCCCCGACGGCGCCGGCGTCGAGCATCCCAGATGGCGAGGCTCCGGGGCAATCCCCGGCGAGCGGTTCGCGGGTTGCCGGCCGCGCCTCCGAGCGCGGCCGGTCCGGCCTTGCTAGCATGCCGCCGACGCGCGCCTCGCGCGGACGGAAAGGGCGGGAATGGATTTCGACGTCGACCTCGGCGCGCTCGACCTGACGAGCGAGATCGCGTACATCGCGCTGCTGTTCGGCCTGTTCGTCGTGCCGCGCATCATCCAGCGCTTCCGCATCCCTGCGGCGATCACGGCCTTTGCGCTCGGGGCTGGAGCCAGCCTCGGCTTCGGGCTGTTCCGCGGTGACGACACGGTGGCGCTGCTCGCCACGCTCGGAATCGTCTCCCTGTTCCTGTTCGCGGGGCTGGAAGTCGACTTCCGGGAGCTTCGCCGGGGAGCGGCGATCCTCGCCCAGCACATCGTCATGCGCATCGTGCTCGTGGGGGGCGCTGCCTGGGCCATCCAGACCTACGAACTGCTCGACTGGCGGCCCGCGATCCTGGTGGCGCTCGCGCTGTTCACGCCGTCGACCGGGTTCATCCTCGATTCCCTCGACAGCCTGGTGCAGGACGAAAAGGACCGCTTCTGGATTCGCTCGAAGGCGGTCGCCGTCGAGATCGTCGCCCTCGCGCTCATGTTCTTCACCCTCAAGTCGACGAGCCTGGAGAGCCTCGCGAAGAGCACCGCCGCGCTGCTGGTCATGATCCTGGTCCTGCCCTGGCTGTTCCGCGCCTTCGCCCGGGTAGTGCTGCCGCACGCCCCCAAGAGCGACTTTGCGTTCCTGGTCATCGTCGCTGCGGCCTGCGCGCTGATCACCCGCAACCTTGGCGTCTACTACCTGGTGGGTGCCTTCGTGGTCGGCGTCGTCGCGCAGCGCTTCCGCTCGCACATGCCCTCCATGCAGTCGGATCACATGCTGCGCGCCGTGGAGGCGCTCGCTTCGCTGCTCGTGCCGTTCTACTTCTTCCACGCCGGCATCGAGCTCAGGAAGGAGGACTTCTCCATCGATGCGCTACTCGCCGGCCTCGTGATGGTCGCGATCGCGGTGCCGATCCGGCTCGCGAGCGTGGCCCTGCACCGGCGAATTGCGCTCGGGGAATCCTTCGGGAAGGCCTTCCGCATCGCGGCGCCGATGCTGCCGACGCTCGTGTTCACGCTGGTGATCGCCGGAATCCTGCGCGACGAGTACCAGATCCCGTCCTGGCTGTTCGGCGGCCTGATCATCTACGCCTTCGTCACGACGCTGCTGCCGGCCGCCTTCACCCGGGCGCCACCGCCGGAGATTACCTTGCCGCCGATCCTGCCCACGGTCGTGCCGCCGACGGCGGAGCAGAAGAGGGGGCCGTGAGGGACTGTCCCCGAAGGGGGCTGTCCCTGTTCCGGGGAGGGGACAGTCCCCTACAGCCAGTCGGGATCAGGAAGGTCGCGGAAGGCCTGGATGAGCGCCTCGCTCCAGCGATTGCGAATCAGGCCGAAGTACTCGTTCCCGGGCTCGATGACCACGTGGCTGCTCACCCGGCACTCGTCGGTCTTCACGGTGACGACGTCGATGGGCATGCCGACCGTCAGGTTCGAACGGATGGTGGAGTCCATGGATACGAGCCCCGCCTTGGCGGCGCGCTGCAGCCTCGCGTCGCGCGTGACGACGCGGTCGATGATCGGCTTGCCGTACTTGAACTCGCCGATCTGGAAGTAGCAGGTCTCCTCGGTCGCCTCGACGAAGTTGCCGGCCGGGTAGACGTTGAACAGCCGCGGCGGCTCGCCGCGGATCTGGCCGCCGAGGATGATCGACACGTTGAACTCGATCTTGAAGGCCTCGAGCGACGCGGCGTCGCGTCGGTGGACGGCCCTGGTCGCGTCGCCGACGCAGCGCGCGGCCTCGAACATGTTGGCGACGTTGTGCAGGTTCGGCTGGCCCTCCGGCACCTCGAGCGCCTCGTGCAGGAGGCTGATGACGGCCTGCGACAGCGAGAGGTTGCCGGCGGTCATCAGTACGAACACGCGCTCGCCCGGGCGCTCGATGATGTGCACCTTGCGGAAGGTGCTGATGTTGTCGACGCCAGCGTTGGTGCGCGAGTCCGCGAGCATCACGAGGCCAGCATCGAGCAGCATGCCGACGCAATAGGTCATGGGAATGTCCTGTGGGAGAGGGCACGCAAGATGCTAGCGGGGCCGGCCAGGTTCGGCAAAGGCCGCCGTCACTGTTGCTGTTGCTGGAAATCGCGCTTCTGTCGTTTCGGCCGGGGCGCCGGCCTGCCGGAGACGTGCACGGCGACGTGCAGGGCCTCTTCGCCGCCGCCGCGGCGGACGCCGCGGACCGGACCCGCGTCCATGTAGTCCCGGCCGACAGCCAGCCGGCAGTGCCGGGGACCGGCCGTCGTGCCGTGCGTGACGTCCACGCTGAACCAGCCGCGGTCGTCGCCCAGCCAGGCGTCCGCCCAGGCGTGGCTGGCCACCGTCGACTCGCCCGTGTGGAAGTAGCCGCTGACGTAGCGGGACGGAATGCGGTGCAGCCGGCAGACCGCGGCGAAGATGTGGGCGTGGTCCTGGCAGACGCCGCGTCCCAGCGCGAGCGCCTCGGCGGCATCGTGCTCGACCGTGGTCACACCGGGCTCCCAGACCACGGCCCCGAGAATGGCGCGGCCCATGTCGAGCAGGCCGTCGGGATCCGCAAGCGCACGCGTCGTCCAGCGCGCCGCGAAGTCGCGCAGCGCATCGTCCGGCGTGGTGAGCGAGGTCTCGGCGAGGAATGCGAGCGGCGAAAGGCCGGACTCCTCGGTGGGCAGCGTGCCTTCCGCGTCGCTCGTGTCGACCCGTCCCTCGGCAAGCAGATGGATCTCCTCGAGCGGCTCGTCGACCGTGATCAGGTGCGTGACGTTGCCGAACGCGTCGAGCTGCTCGATCTGGCGCCCGGGCGAGGACAGCTTCCACCGGAGCGTGCGCTGCCCGGGCTCGGGCCGGGGCGTGAGGCGCACTATCTGCACCGAGTGATCGACGGTGTGGCTGTAGCGGTAGACGGTCTCGTGACGTATGGAGAGCAGCATGGTTTCAGCCCGCAGAGGACACTAGGAAATCCTGGCCGATGCGCCGGCCGAGGTCGCGGATGCGTATGAGGAAGTTCGCCAGGAACTCGTGCAGCCCTTCCTCGAGGATCAGGTCGATGCGCCCGTACAGCAGCAGCGCGTGCAGCTCGCCGGCCCGCCGTATGGTCTCGCCCGACTGGTCGTTGGCCACGGCGGCGAGGTGGGTGGTGAGTTCGTTGACGCAGCGATGCAGGGAGCGCGGCATGTCCGCGCGCAGGATCAGGAGCTCGGCCACGCGGTCCGGGGTGATGCGGTCGCGATAGACCTTGCGGTAGATCTCGAACGCGGAGACGGAGGCCAGCAGCGCGGAGTACTTGTAGTAGTCCACGCTGCCCGCTGCCTCGAGCCCCTCGGGGGCGAGCAGCCGGAGCTGCACGTCGAGGATCCGCGCCGTGCTGTCGGCGCGCTCCAGGAAGGTGCCGATGCGGGTGAAGTCGAAGCCCTCGTCGCGGAGCATGGTGCCCTGGGTCACGCCCCGCAGGAGGTGCGAGCGGAACTTGACCCACTCGAAGAAGTCGATCAGCTCGTCCGTGGACAGCCCCTCGCGTCGCAGCCCGCCGAGCTCCAGCCACGTGGAATTGATCGTTTCCCACTGCTCCGAGGTGAGCGTCCCGCGGACCGCCCGGGCGTTCTCGCGCGCCGAGTGGAGGTGGCTGACGATACTGCCGGGATTGCCCGCGTCGAAGGCCAGGTACGCGATCACGCGGTCCGCCGACACCATGGCGTGGCGCGCCCTGTAGCCTTCCAGCTGGCCGATCATGGCGAGCGTCGCGGCCCAGGCGAGGTCGAGCTGCTCGTCCTGTCGCAGCAGCAGCCCCATCCGCGTGTTCACCTCGAGCATGCGGGCGAGGTTCTCGGCGCGCTCGGTGTAACGCGACATCCAGTAGAGATGATCCGCCGTCCGGCTGAGCATCATCGCTGCAGCACCCAGGTGTCCTTGGTCCCGCCGCCCTGCGAGGAGTTGACGACCAGCGAGCCCTGCCTGAGTGCGACCCGCGTGAGCCCGCCGGGCACGATGCGCACGTCGCTGCCGGAAAGGACGAACGGCCGCAGGTCGATGTGCCGCGGCGCGATGCCTTCCTCGACGAAGGTGGGGCAGGTCGACAGGGCGAGCGTGGGCTGTGCGATGTAGCGCTCCGGGTGCGCCTTGATGAGCGTGCGGAACCGCTCGATCTCGGCGCTCGAGGCCTTGGGGCCCACGAGCATGCCGTAGCCGCCGGCGCCGTGCACCTCCTTGACCACGAGCTCGTCGAGGTGGTCCAGCGTGTACAGGAGGTCCTCCGACTTGCGCAGGATGCGCGTCGGCACGTTGTCGATGATCGGCTCCTCCTCGAGGTAGAAGCGGATCATCTCGGGCACGTAGGGATAGATCGACTTGTCGTCGGCGACCCCGGTGCCGATCGCGTTGGCGATGGTCACGTGTCCGGCCCGATAGGCGGCCAGCAGCCCCGGTACGCCGAGCATCGAGTCGGGCCGGAAGGCGAGCGGGTCGAGGAAGTCGTCGTCGATGCGGCGATAGATGACGTGCACCCGCTTGGGCCCGCGCGTGGTGCGCATGAACACGAAGCCGTCGCGTACCAGGAGATCCTGGCCCTCGACGAGCTCGATGCCCATCTGCTGCGCGAGGAAGGCGTGCTCGAAGTAGGCGCTGTTGTTGGCGCCCGGCGTAAGCAGCGCGACCGTCGGCTCCCGCACGCCCGGGGGCGCCACGCTGCGCAGGTTGTCGAGCAGGATGTCGGGATAGTGCTCGACGGGCTCGACCGCGTAGCGCGCGAACAGCTCCGGGAACAGCCGCATCATCACCTTGCGGTCCTCGAGCATGTAGGACACGCCTGACGGCACGCGCAGGTTGTCCTCGAGCACGTAGAACTCCCCCTCGCCGGCGCGCACGACATCGATCCCGGCGATGTGCGCGTAGATGTCCTCGGGCACCTCGATGTCCTGCATCTCGGGCCGGTACTGGGTGTTGCACAGTACGTGCTCCGGCGGAATGCGGCCGGCCTTGAGTATCTCCTGCTCGTGGTAGATGTCGCTCAGGAAGGCGTTGAGCGCGTTGACGCGCTGCCTGAGGCCGCGGAACAGCTTGCGCCACTCCTGGGCGGTGATGATCCGCGGCACGATGTCGAAGGGAATGAGCCGCTCCGATCCGGCCTCCTCGCCGTAGACGGCGAAAGTGATACCGACCCGACGGAACAGCAGGTCGGCCTCGGCGCGCTTCTGGTCGAGCCGGTCCGCGGGCACGCCCGCCAGCCAGGTGTCGAACCCCTGGTAATGACGCCGCACCCGGCCCTGGCCGTCGCGCATCTCGTCGTAGGACATCGTGGCCATCGCCGGGCGCAACCCTCCTGACATCACTCGGCACTCGGGCGCCCAGTGTAGCGGGTGGCGAGGGCGTCGTGGTTGCCTTGGATCGCCGCAACCCGTTGATTTTCTACGTTTATGCCGCCCGGGCGGCTTGCGCCGCACCGCATCGGTGCAACCCCGGATCCCAAACGGTGCTTTCCGCCGCCAAGGTGTCCTATCAGGAGACCCGCATGACATCACGACCGGCGATCCGGTCCCGCGGCAGCAGCGTGGCCCGGGCCATTGACCGCTGGGTCACGGCTGGGCTAGTCGACGAGGCACTCGCGGAGCGACTCCGGAGCCACGAGGCCGCAGCGCACGCAGGCCACTCGCGCCTGACCGTGTTCCTGTTCGGCTTCGGCGGGCTCGCCGTGGGTGCAGGCATATTGCTGTTCGTCGCCTCGCAGTGGCCCCTGCTGGGACCGGCCGCCCGGTTCGCACTGCTCGTGGCGCTGGTCCTCGGTCTTCACCTCGGGGCGACAGCGGCCTCGCGCTCCTCGGCCGCGCTCGCGACGACCCTGCACGCCGTCGGAACGGCCGCGCTCGGTGCGGGGATCTTCCTGGCCGGCCAGATCTTCAATCTGGCCGAGAACTGGCCGGAGGGGCTCATGCTCTGGGCGCTCGGTGCCGCCCTCGGGCTGTGGCTGCTGCGGGACTGGCCGCATGCCGTGTGGACGGCGATGCTCGTGCCGCTGTGGTTGCTCGCCGAGTGGGGCAGGTACCGGGACTTCGCGATGCCGCAGCCGACGGAGATCGTCGCCGTGGGCGTCGGCTTCGCCATGCTGGCCACGGCCTACTTCAGCGCAGCCTCGGGAAGCGGCGGGCCCATGTGGCGCAGGGCGCTCTCGTGGCTAGGGGTCATCATCCTCGCGGGGGTCGTCTTCGCGCTGCCGGGGCTGCGGTACCAGGGCGAGCTTCTCTGGGAAGGGGAATCTATGCAGCCGGACTTCGGAGTGCCTCAGGTCCTGCTGTGGATCCTGGCCGTAGGGCTGCCGGCCGGCGTCGCATTCGCTGCGCGGCGCAGGGAAGCCTGGCCGGTGCTCGTCGCGGGCGCGCTCGCCTACGTCGTGACTTGGCTCGACGCATCCGAGACCGGCCCGCGTCTCGTGGCCCACCTCCTCTACGCCGGGGCGTCGATCGGCCTGGTGGCATGGGGGCTGAGTGACCGGCACGCCCTGCGGATCAACATCGGCATCATCGGCTTTGCGTCGACGGTGCTGTGGTTCTACTTCGGCAACCTGTTCGACATGCTCGGGCGCGCGCTGGGCCTGATCGTGGTCGGAGTGCTGCTGCTGGCCGGAGGCTGGCTGCTGGAGCGGACGCGCCGTGCGCTAGTCCGGCGGATCCGCGGCGAGGAGGGCGTCTCGTGACTCCCGGCATCCGTGCCCTCGTCGTTGCGCTCGTGCAGGCCTCGATCGTTCTGGCGGTCGGCGGCAAGCTGCTTTACGACCGCACCACGCTGCCCCGCGTCTGGGTCGAGACGGCGGGCGTGGACCCGTACCTGCCAATCCGCGGTCGCTATGCGAGCCTGCGTCTGGTGGTGACGCCGTCGAATCCGCCGGACAGCGCCTGGCTTGAGGAGCGGAAGGAGAAACCGGCGCCGGAAGCCCGGGAAGCAGGACCATCGCCCGCGCCGCCCGGGGAGGCGCCTCTCGCGATTCCGGGCGGAGGGCGCGTCGCGTTTCCTGTCGGCAGCCTCGTCGCCGCGGACGAAGGTCTCGAGGTCGAGCTGCTCAAGGATGCAGAGGGCGGGCCGGACCTCAAGGCGGATGCCTGGGCCGAGGCCGAGACGGACTTGTCCGATCCCGAGGGTCGCTGGGTGCTGTCGATGCCCGTGGCGTTCTTCCTCCCGGAGCACGTCGACGACCCGACCCGTCTGCCGCCTGGCACGCGGCTCTGGGCCGAGGTGACCGTCCCGGAGAAAGGCCCGCCGCGGCCCATCCGGCTGGCGCTGCGCCGCGAAGGCGAAGGGGACATTCCTATTTTCCCATCCGCTCCAAGTCGTTGAATCGGAATGGCAGCGATCGCCTGAGCGGATCCGGCATCCGTCCCGGATCCGGGAGATTGCAGAGCCGGGCCCGGCCCCCAGCATCGCTGCGTCAGCCGAGGATCTGCTCACGCCCGTAGAGCCGCCCGGCCAGGGCCGTCAGCAGCGCTCCGAGGGCGAGCGTGCTCGCGACCGAGATCGCCACGTACAGCCCGGGCAGCGGCTCGTTCCGGAGCAGGCCCTGGATCAGCAGGTGCTGCGACAGGCTGGGTACGGCCATCAGCACGGCGTTTGCTTTCACGTCGAGCAGTCCGGCGACGGCGATGGGCAACGTCGGCACGAGCAGCACGGCGGAGAGCCATGTCTGGGCCTCCTTGTACGTGCGCGTGAAGGAAGCGATCACGGTCAACAGCGCCGCCCCCACGGCTACGAACGGCAAGGTCCCGCCGAAGACGGCGAGCGCCACGCGTGGGCCTAAGTTGGCCGACATGCCGAGTTCCTCGAGCGGCACGCGCTGGATGGAGACAAGCAGGGAGACCATCACCAACGCAAGCGCCAAGGCCATGAACGTTGCCGCGGCGAGGATCTTGCCGTAGATGAGGTGCGAGCGCGGCACCGGCGCGGTGAGCAGCGGCTCGAGTGAACCGCGCTCGCGCTCGCCCGCCGTGGCGTCGATGGCGAGGTACATCCCCCCGGCAAGAGTCACCAAGAGAATCACGTAGGAAAGGATACCGAGCACGAGCGTCGCGCGCGAAGAGGGCGTGGACAGGTCGACCTCGTCGACGACCACGGCCTGCGCGATGGTCGGGGAAATTCCTCGTGCCTGCAGCCGGAGCGCGGCGATGGTGCCGGAATAGGCGGCGAGGACGGCCCGCACGCGATCGGCGCGCCGACCGGCCTTGGCGTTCGAGCCGTCGGCGAAAAGGAGGACGCGTGCAGGCTCGCCAGCTCCGAAGTGCTCGCCGAACTCGCCGGGCAGGAGCAATGCGACCTGCTCACCATCCTGCTCGAGCCACTTCCGGACCTGGTCCGCCCCGCCTTCGCGGAGACTGACGTCGAGGTTCTGTTCGCGTAGGAATTGTACGAGGTTCGGTGCGTTGTCGGAGCCGGCGACGATCACCGGGACCGCCTCGTCGAGGCGTGACACGGACCGCTCCAGCGAAAGGCTCAGGATTCCCATCATCAGCAGCGGTCCGAACACGGGTCCGAGCACCAGGCTCGACATCAAGCTGCGGCGGTCGCGCAGCGTCTCGGTGACTTCCTTGCGGAAGACGGTCAGCAGTGCGAGGCTCATGCCAGGCCCTCCCGTTCGCCGAGGACGCGGACGAAGGACTCCTCGAGTGTCTCGCCGCCGAACTCCTGCTGGATCTGCCGCGGGGTGCCGCTGCCGGCTACGACTCCGCGGTCGATGATGACGATCTCGTCGCAGAGCGCCGCCACTTCCTGCATGACGTGGCTCGAGAAGAGCACGCAGTGACCCTGGTCACGCAAGTCCCGGATCAGCTTCCGCACTGCGCGCGTCGCGATGACGTCCAGCCCGTTGGTCGGCTCGTCGAGCAGGACCGTCCGGGGCGAATGCACCAGGGCGCGTGCCAGCGCCACCTTGGTTCGCTGGCCTTGGGAAAACCCCTTGGCACGCCGGTCGGCGAAGTCCGTCATGCCGAGGCGCTCGACCAGCCCGTCGACGCGGCGCTCGAGCGTGCCGCCCGCCAGGCCGTGGAGCCGTCCGTAGAAGCGGATGTTCTCGCGGGCGCTTAGCTGGGGATAGATGCCCGAGCCGTGCGGTAGCACACCGAGGTGGCGCCGCGCCGCAAGCGGGTCGAGGGCGACGTCGATGCCGTCCACTTCGGCCCTCCCCGCATCCGGCCGCAGCACCGTGTAGAGCATCCGGAGTGTGGTCGACTTGCCCGCGCCGTTCGGCCCGAGCAGGCCGGTGATGCGGCCATCGGCGGCCTCGAGGCTGACGTCGCGGACGGCCTCGACGGGACCGAAGCGCTTGGCGAGGCTCTCGGCACGGATCATGGCGCGCTCCCGTTGAAGCTCAGGAAGAACGGCGCCGGCTCGACCTGGCCGGAGCAACTCGCGTCGAGGCCCCGAGCCGTCCCGGCGTCGAGAAAGTGGCGGACGATGCGCTGCGCGCAGGGCAGGCCGAGCTGGATGTGACCCTTGTCCTTGAAGACGACGAGCAATGAGTCGCGAAAGCCCGCAGCCGCTGCCGCGGCGTAGGACGGGGGCGTCACCGGGTCGAGGCTGCCGGCGAGCAGTAGTGCCGGCACGGCCGAATCGAGCGGATCCTTGAAGCCCGGGTCCATCACACCGCGCGGCCAGACCGAGCACATCGCTTCGAGGCCCTCGAGCATCGTCTCGCCGAGGTAAGACGCACGCAGGGCTTCGCGGTCGAGCGAGCCGGTGTCGAGAAAAGGCAGGTCCTCGGTGCAGACGACGGCGTTGTGCATGCCGTAGGCGAGGCTCTCGACGAGCTCGCCGCGCACCATCTCGGCCTGGGCCGCGAGCGGCGCAAAGTTCCCGCGCTCAGCTGCCTCGTCCAACAGCAGCGGCAGCAGACTCGCAGTGCGATCCGAATAGGAGAGCATGCGCACCGCCAGCGCAAAGTGGCCGGCGGTGAAGCGCGTGGCCGTCGGCGTCGCCTGCACGGGATCGGCCAGGGTGACATCGACGGGCGTCGCCGCGAGCCGGTCCCGCAGCGCATCGAACTGCCCGCCGAGCCGGGGATACCGGGCGGCACAGGCCGGGGTCGCCGCACAGCGGGCGAAGCTCCCCCGCAGTGCTGCTTCGGCGTCGAGCGCCATCGAGGCGCCCAGGGCAAGCGTGGGGTGAACCACCGAGTCCAGCACGACGCTGCGGGCACGATCGGGAAAGCGACGCGCGTAATGCTGTGCCACCCGCGTGCCGTAGGAGCCGCCGTAGAGGTTGATACGCTCGTAGCCGAGTGCCGCCCGCACGGAGTCCAGGTCGCGTACTGCAGCGCTGGTCGTGTAGAAACGCGGGTCGCCGGGCAGGGCGGCCAGGCAATCTTCGGCCATGGACCTGAACTGCGCCGCGGAGACCTCCTCGTCGGCCCAGGCCTCCTCGGGAAACTCGCAGGTCATGGGATTGGAAAGCCCGGTGCCGCGCTGATCGACCAGCACGAGGTCGCGATCGCGACGAATGCCGGTGAGGGCCCCCATCAGCGGCACGAAGGCGTCCCGCGCGCCTTGTCCGGGTCCACCCGCGAGCAGGAACAGGGGATCCGGCCGGGCCTGGCGGCTGATTGCCGGCACGACGGCTACGGCGAGCTCGATCCGGCGACCGGTAGGATCGTTGGGGTTCTCCGGGACGGTCAGCCGGCCGCAGCGGGCCTCGAAAGAGGCGAGGCCGCGCGGGTGCTCGAGCCGGCAAGGCGCGAGCTCGAGCGAGGCCGGGGGCGTGCCTGCTGGTGCCGCCTGACCGGCAACGAGAGGCAGTGCGGCCCCTGCCAGGGCAGTCAGCCCGGTGAGCCATCGCGAAACCTGTCGATGCATGAGCGTGCTCCCGCGGGATCCTTCCCGATCGACCTTGCCGGGCCGGCCGCGAACCGTCGGCGCGGAGCCGATTCTCCGGATTCGGAGGGAGCCCGTCTCCTCCGGGCCGCAATTCTGCGCGAGGAACCGATGCTGCCGGCACCGGCCGCGGTAGAATCGGCGGCCTTTCGTTCCCCCGAATGAGGGCGCGTGCGCGACTACGATGTCATCGTCATCGGCGGCGGTCACGCCGGCACCGAGGCCGCCCTGGCGGCGGCCCGGATGGGCGCGCGCACCCTGTTGCTCACGCAGAGCATCGAGACGCTCGGCCAAATGAGCTGCAACCCGGCGATCGGGGGCGTGGGCAAGGGCCACCTGGTGCGCGAGATCGATGCGCTCGGCGGGGCCATGGCACGCGCTGCGGACGCCGCCGGCATTCAATTCCGCACGCTGAACGCCAGCAAGGGCCCGGCAGTGCGCGCGACGCGTGCCCAGGCGGACCGGCAGCTCTACAAGCGCGCCATCCGCCGCATGCTGGAGAACCAGCCCGGTCTCGAGCTCTTCCAGCAGGAGGTCACCGACATCGAGATCGACGCGGGGCGCGCGCGCCGGGTGGTGACCCGGGCGGGCCTGGCCTTCGGTGCCCGAGCGGTCGTGCTGACGGTGGGCACCTTCCTGGGCGGCCGGATCCACGTGGGGCTGGACAATCACCCGGGCGGCCGCGCCGGGGATCCGCCGTCCAACCGGCTGGCGGCACGCCTGCGGGAACTGCCGCTGCGGGTCGGCCGGCTCAAGACGGGCACACCGCCGCGCCTCGACGGCCGCAGTCTCGACTATGCCGCGATGAGCGTGCAGCCGGGTGACGAGCCGCGACCGTCGTTCTCGTTCCTCGGCAGCGTGCTGGACCATCCACGGCAGGTCTGCTGCTACATGACGGCCACCAACGAGCGCACCCACGAGCTGATCCGCGCGGCGACCGACCGCTCGCCGATGTTCACCGGCAGGATCGAAGGGGTCGGGCCTCGCTACTGCCCTTCGATCGAGGACAAGGTGGTGCGCTTTGCCGACAAGGCCTCGCACCAGCTGTTCGTTGAGCCGGAGGGCCTCGATACGAACGAGGTGTACCCGAACGGCATCTCGACGAGCCTGCCTTACGACGTCCAGGTCGAGTTCGTGCACAGCATCCGCGGCTTCGAGCGGGCACACCTGACGCGGCCCGGCTACGCGATCGAGTACGATTACTTCGATCCCCGCGACCTGCGCCACTCGCTCGAGACGAAGCACGTCGCGGGCCTGTACTTCGCCGGCCAGATCAACGGCACGACGGGCTACGAGGAGGCGGCGGCGCAGGGCCTGCTGGCAGGCGTCAACGCGGTACTCGCCTGCCGCGACGCCGAGCCCTGGTGGCCGCGCCGCGACGAGGGATACCTCGGCGTGCTCGTCGACGACCTCGTCACGCGCGGCGCGACCGAGCCCTACCGGATGTTCACCAGCCGCGCCGAGCACCGCCTGCTGCTGCGCGAGGACAATGCGGACCTGCGCCTCACGCCCCGGGGCCGCGACCTGGGCCTGATCGACGACGGACGCTGGGACTTCTTCCGGGCCAAGCACGACGCGACGCAGCGCGAGGTTGCGCGGCTGGAGACGCAGCTCGTTCGTCCGGGCCAGGTCGACGAGGAGGACGCGCTGCGCGTGCTCGGCGGCCCGGTGGCACGGGAGCAGCGCGCGTTCGAGTTGCTCCGACGGCCGGGCGTCTCCTACGAGGGGCTCGTGTCGCTCGCGGCCGTCGGGCCCGGCGAGCTGCCCGACGACGAGCGCCTCGCTCGGCAGGTCGCGTTGCAGGTCGACGTCGCCGCCAAGTACGCCGGCTACATCGAGCGGCAACGCGCCGAGATCGAGCGTCACCGGCGGGCCGAGGAGACGCGTCTGCCGCCGGACCTGGACTATGTGCGGGTCTCAGGACTGTCGAACGAGGCGCGCCAGCGGCTCGCCGAGGCGCGGCCCGAGACCGTCGGTCAGGCATCCCGGCTGCCGGGCATCACGCCGGCGGCCGTGTCGATCCTGCTCATTTATCTGAAGAAGCGTTCGCGGGCCGCGTGAAGCGGCCCGTGACGGGAGCGCAAGTCATGCGGGGACTCGCGGCGGCATTCCTGGCGGTATCGGTGCTGGCTGTGCCTGCGGCCACCCGTGCGGACGGCCTGCTGGACGACTACCTCGCCTTGCAGGTAGGCAGCTTCACGTCGGAGGCCCAGTCGCGCCAGGACTCCCGCTACGGCGTGGCCATCTGGCATTTCGCCGAGATCTGGAAGGGGGCCGGCGGCAGCGCGGACGAGCGCTGGATGTACACGGAGAGCTGGTTCGGGGACGCCGGGCGCCCCTACATGCAGCGCATCTCCCGGCTGTCAGCGACGACGGACGGAGCGATCACCGCGCGGCGCTATGAGATCCGGGAGGCCGGTCGCTTCGTCGGCGCATGGAAGGAGCCCGGAAGGTTCGCCGGGCTTTCGCCGGAGGATCTCACCGAGCTCGAGGGCTGCGAGACGATCTTCGCTCGGACCGGCGTGGATCGCTTCGAGGGCGGCACGATCGGCGCGCGCTGTCGCAACGCGTACAAGGGCGCCACCTACGCGGTGTCGCAGTCCACGTTGACGCCGGAGGGCATGACCAACTGGGACCGCGGCTTCACGGCGCGCGGCGAACTCGCCTGGGGCCCGGCCGCGGGCGGCTATCGCTTCCGCCGCACCGACGAGACGGACGCCTGTGTCGACCCGGTACGAATGCTCGTGTTCGGAACGATCGACGACCGCGAGAGAATCCGTGACTACGTACGGGCCATGGCGGACTCCGGACTCTACCCGGCGACCGGGGGCTGGTACGAGGCGCTGACCCCGCCGCTCGAGGTGTTCGAAGGGAGCCCGCCGGATACGCGCGGCGTGGCAATAGTCCGCTTCCCGTGCCTGCAGGCGGCCCGGCGATTCTGGCACTCGCCGGAGTACGAGGAGATCCGCAAGCTCCGCGAGGGAATCGCGGAATTCGAGGTCCTGGTGCTGCCCGTGCCGCGGCTGCCGGCGTGGGCGGACTGAACTTGTAAGGAGCTGTGTTCATGTACCGTCTCTACTACGCACCGGGCGCTGCCAGTCTCGCCGCGCACTGGATGCTGATCGATCTCGGCGTCCCCCACGAGCTGCGCAAGCTCGACCTCGGCGCGGGCGAGCACAAGGACCCGGAGTACATGCGCCTCAACCCGAACGGGCTGGTGCCCACGCTGGTCGTGGACGACAGGCCGGTCTACGAATGCGCGGCGATCCTGATGCTGCTGGCCGAGAGGCACCCGCAAGCACAGCTCGAGCCGGCGCGCGGCACCGCCGGGCGCATGGCATACCTGCAGTGGATGATGCACTTGACCAATACGCTGCAGACGGCGTTTCGCGGCTGGTTCTATCCGCACGAGGCGGCGGGCGAGGCAGCCGCGCCGCGCGTGAAGGAATTCGCGCGTTCGCTCATCGAGTCGGCCTGGAACCGGGTCGAGGCGCAGCTCGCCGCGAGCGGCGGTCACATCGCGGGGCCGCAGCTCACGGCCGCCGATTTCCTGGCGACGATGCTCATGCGGTGGTCGCGCAACATGCCGAGACCGGCGACGGACTGGCCGACGATCCGCGGCTACGTAGAGCGCATGAAGGCGAGGCCGTCGTTCCGCACGCTCTACGAGAGGGAGGGCCTGACGGAGTGGGCGTGAACGACCCCGCCGGCGGCGCGAGGTCGAAAGCCAGGTGAGCGCCGGGCGCAAGCTTATCTTGCTTGCCGTCTTCGCCGCCGCCGGCTTCGCCTTCTGGCGTCTCCAGCTGGTCGAGACGGACGATGCAGCGCTGCCCTCCATGTCGGCGATCCCGCTTCAGCTCGAGCGCGGCAACGGGGCCGAGCCGGACTCGCTCGACCCACAGCTCGCCCGCATGGACTCCGCGCTCAACGTCCTGCGCGACGCCTACGAGGGCCTGATGTCGGTCGGTCGCGACGGCAGCGTCGTGGCCGGCACCGCGGAGTCCTGGAGCGTCACCGACGGCGGTCTCACCTACGTCTTCCGGCTGAGGTCGGCCGCGAAGTGGTCGAACGGCGACCGCGTGACGGCCGGCGACTATGTTGCGGCGTGGCGGCGCCTCGTCGACCCGGCGACGGCATCGCAATACGCGCAGATGCTCGAGCCGGTCGCCGGAGCGCGCGCAGTGTTCACGGGCGCAGCGGCGCCCGAGACGCTCAGCGTGGAAGCGGTCGACGACCTGACCCTGAGGGTGCGGCTGGAAGCGCCGGCCGGGCACTTCCTCGCCATCCTGTCCCATCCGAGCACCTTCCCGGTGCACCGCCCGAGCCTGGCGAGACACGGCGGCGGCCTGGCCCGCCCCGAGGTCGCAGTCACCAACGGCGCCTTCACGCCGGTCGAGTGGCAGGTCGGGGCCTGGATCCGCTCGGAGCGCAATGCCTACTACTGGAACGCGGACCAGGTGGGCCTCGACGCGGTTCGCTATCACCACGTTGCCGACCCGATGACGGAGCTGACGCGCTTCCGGGCCGGCCAGCTCGACGTGACCTACACCCTCCCGCCGGGGAAGGTCGAGGCATTGCGCGGCGCATCCGAGGGCGTGCTGCACGTGGCGCCGCAGCTCGGCGTGTACTACTACGGTCTGGCGCTGGATCGCGCGCCGTTCGCCTCGTCGCCCCGGCTCAGGCAGGCGCTTGCCATGGCGGTCGACCGCGACACGCTCGCCGCGAAAGTGCTCGGCGACGGCGAGATCCCGGCCTACAGCTGGGTGCCTCCGGGCGTAGACGGCTACCAGCCGCAGGTCTTCGAATGGTCGGTCCTCGACGGTCCGGCGAGGCGTGCGGAGGCACGGCGGCTCTACGAGGAGGCAGGCTACTCCGCGGATCGGCCGGCCGAGTTCACCCTCAGCTTCAACAAGAGCCCGCTGCACGACCGGATCGCGCTCGCCGTCACGGCGATGTGGCAGGAAGTGCTCGGGGTGCGCGTGGCGCTGCGGGCCGAAGAGTTCCGGGTGCTCAAGCAGACGATCGATGCGCGTGAGGTACAGGCGTTTCGTGGCAGCTGGATCGCCGACTACAACGACCCCTACTCGTTCCTGCAGGTGCTGCGGAGCGGCTTCGGGATCAACCTCCCCCGCTACCGGGACGAGGCCTACGATGCGCTCCTCGACGAGGCGGCCGTCGGCGCAGACGGGGGCAGGGCGGCCCTCCTGGCGCAGGCGGAGAAACGCATGCTCGAAGCAGTCCCGGTCGTGCCGCTCTTCTTCTACGTGTCGAAGCACCTGGTCGCGGCGCGCGTCGCGGGCTGGTACGACAACGTGATGAACGTCACCTACAGCAAGGACCTCTCCCTGGTCGAGTGATGTCCGCCGTCAGCCCGCGAGTAGCACGGCCTCGGCGTGCTCGAGCGCCTCCGGCGTGCCGTAGATGACGACCACGTCGCCCTCGCGCAGCGTCGTCGACGGGTCGGGATCGCGCCCGACGATGCCGTCGCGGCGGATGGCAGTGAACGACACCTCTGCGCCGCGGGCGCTCACGGCATCGAGCGACTGGCCGATCGACCACGCCCCGGGTGGCAGCACGACCGTGTGCAGCTCCTCGCGCAAGGCGTGGGAGCCGTCGATCAGCTGCGCCTTGTCGCTGCGGAAGACGCTGCGCAGCAGGCTGTAGCGGTGACGGCGTATGTCACCGATCGTCTTGACCACCTGGCCGACCGGAACCCGGAGCACGATCAGTGCCTGCGACACCAGCATCAGCGCGGCCTCGAGGGTCTCCGGCACGACCTCAGTGGCTCCGGCGGCCACCAGTTCCTCGAGCCGCGTGTCGTCGGCCATGCGTACGAGCACGGGTACGTCGTCACGGAGCCTGCGTATCGATTCGACGATGCGCACCGACCGGTCGGGGTCGGAGAAAGTGATGACGACCGCGCTGGCGTGCTCGAGACCGACCGAACTCAGTACCTGCTCGTCGGCCGCGTCGCCAAAGACCACCGGGTCGCCGGCCTGGCGGGCCGTTCGGACGCGGAACGGGTCGAGGTCCATCGCGATGTACTCGAAGCCGTGCGCCTCCAGCACCCGGGCGACGTTCTGGCCGACCCGGCCGAAGCCGCAGAGCACGACGTGCTCGCGGTGCGCGAGGGCGTCGGTGGCGGCCTCCTCGCGCTCCAGCTCGGTCTGCGCCGGTCCGCTCTCACGCAGGATCTTGCGCGCCAGCCACTTGTTGTGCCGGATCAGCAGGGGCGAGATCACCATGCTGAGCGTGATGGCGGCGAGCAGGAGCTGCGTGAGCTCCTGGCCGATCAACCGGTTCTGCAGAAGAAGCGCGATCAGCGCAAAGCCGAACTCGCCGCCCTCGGAGAGCACGATGCCGGTGCGCAGCGACTTGAACCAGCCGCCCGCGAAGCCGCGGGCGACCACGGTCACGATCGCAGCCTTCAGCAGCAGGATACTGGCGAGCAGCGCCGTCACCAGCAAGGTCTCGTGCGCGAGCAGCCGTGGGTCGAGCTGCATGCCGACGGTGACGAAGAACAGTCCGAGCAGTATGTCGCGGAACGGCCGGATGCCCGCCTCGACCTGATAGCGGTACTCGGTCTCGGCCAGCATCATCCCAGCCAGGAAGGCGCCGAGGGCGAGGGACAGCCCGACGGCGTGAGTCGCCCACGCCGCTCCGACCGCGACGAACAGTACCGCCAGCGTGAACAGCTCCGAGGTCCGGCTGACCGCGATCTCGTGGAACATGGGACGAAGCAGCCAACGGCCGGCGGCCAGGACGATGGCGAGGGCCGCGCCCGCCTTGGCCACGGCGGTAAGCACCTCCGTGAGCGTGTATTCCGTGCCCGCGGCGCCGATGACGCCGGCGAGTGCGAGGAACGGCACGAAGGCCAGGTCCTGAAACAGCAGGATTCCGAAGGACAGACGCCCGTGGGTGCGATTCAGTTCTCCCTGCTCCGTCAGCTGCTGAATGACGATGGCGGTGGAGGACATGGCGACCGCGCCGCCGAGAACCACGGCGACCGCGGCGGGCTCGCCGAGCCACCAGGCCACGCCACCGAACGCGGCGGCGGTCAGGCCCACCTGGGCACTGCCGAGCGCGAGGACCTCGTTGCGCATCGCGATCATGCGCGGCAGGGAGAACTCGAGCCCGAGCGTGAACAGCAGGAAGACCACGCCGAACTCGGCCAGCGTGCTGGTCGTCTCGGTGTCCTCCACCCAGCCGAGCGCGTGCGGACCGAGCGCGGCGCCCACGGCCAGGAAGCCGAGCACCGGCGGCAGACGGAGCCGGCGCAGGGAGGCCACTACCAGCAGCGTCGCTGCCAGCAGCACCAGCACGTCGGCAAGCATGCTGTCCGCCATCGGTCCTCACCCGAAGGGTCCGCAGGCCGACATCTTCGGTGCGCGCCACGGGCCAGGCAACTGTCCCGGCTACAGCCCACGAGCCCCGCCTGCTAGCATCGCCTGGAGCGGAGGCAGCCACGGGGACACTCCATGACAGATCGCGTCGTTGCAGCCAGGAGCCCGGCGAAGCTGGAGGTGCAGGCGGGCCGGACCTACTGGTGGTGCCGCTGCGGGCGCAGTGCCCGGCAGCCGTTCTGCGACGGCTCGCACAAGGGCACCGGACTCGAGCCCCTGAAATACGACGCAACCGAGACCAATACGGTCTGGTTCTGCTGCTGCAAGCAGTCGGCGCACGAGCCGCTCTGCGACGGAAGCCACCGCAAGCTCTGAGGCCCCGGGCCCTGAGCCGAGGCACCGGCATGAAGGTCCACATCCGCGACGAGGGGGACGAACGGGCCATCGGGCTGTCCGGCCGATGGACGCTCGAGCACGTCGCCGATCTCGAGAAGATCGTGGCGCGGGCGGCGGCGCCCGGTGCCGCCCGGGCGACGCTCGACCCCGGCGGGATCGAAGCGCTGGACCTGACGGGCGCGTGGCTGCTGCGCGCCGTGGAGGCGCGGCTCGAGGCCGCCGGTACGGCCGTGCGGTGGGCCGGCGACCGGCCGGGACAGCTGGCCTTCATCGACGAGGTCATTGCCCGCCAGGGCGAGGAAGTCGAGGAAGAGGAATACCGACGGCGGCTGGTCACGCTGCCGCTGCGCACAGTCGGCCGGTTGACGCTCGAGGCGCGCGACACCGTGCTCGACCACCTGTCCATGTTCGGTGCGGTACTCGTGGTGCTGGGGCGGGCGCTCGTCAGACCGCATCGTTTCCGGCTGCCGTCCGTCGTGCGACACGTCTTCGAGACCGGCGTGACGGCGATCCCGATCGTCGCGCTCATCGCCTTCCTGATCAGCGTCATCGTCGCCTACATCGGCGCGCAGCAACTCCGTCAGTTCGGGGGCGAGATCTTCGTGGTCGATCTCGTCACGATCTCCGTGTTGCGCGAGCTCGGCGTGCTGCTGACTGCGATCATCGTCGCCGGTCGTTCCGGGAGCGCGTTCGCCGCCGAGATCGGCGTCATGAAGCTCAACGACGAGGTCGACGCGCTGCGTGCCATCGGCATGGACCCGATCGAGGTGCTCGTGGTCCCGCGAGTCCTCGGCCTGGTCGTCGCGATGCCGCTGCTGACCGTCCTCGCCGACGCAATGGGGCTGGCGGGCGGTGCGCTGCTGTCCTGGTCGCTCGTGGACATCACCTTCACGCAGTACCTCGAGCGAGTGAACGAGGCGATCGCGAGCACGACCTTCTGGGTCGGAATCGTCAAGGCTCCCGTCTTCGCCGTGGTCATCGCCCTGGTGGGAACGATGCGCGGCATGCAGGTGCGCGGCTCCTCACGCGAGCTGGGGCGGCTCACGACGGTCGCGGTGGTGCAGTCGATCTTCCTGGTCATCCTGTTCGACGCGGTGTTCGCGGTGATCTTCATGGAGCTCGACATCTGATGGAGCCCGTGATCCGCGTCGACGGCATCGTCAACCGCTTCGGTCACCAGGTCGTGCACGACGGCCTCGACCTCGAGGTGATGCCGGGCGAGGTTTTCGGCATCGTCGGCGGCTCCGGCAGCGGCAAGTCCGTGCTGCTCAGGACGATGCTGGGGCTGCAGCTACCGATCTCCGGCACGGTGGAGATCGAGGGCAGGCGCGTCACGGGCGTGTCGCCGCGCGAGCTGCTCGACGTCAAGCGCCGTTATGGCGTGACCTTCCAGCACGGCGCGTTGTTCACCGCGCTCACGGTGGCGCAGAACGTCGAGCTGCCACTTGCCGAGTACTACGACATCGGCCAGGACACGCTGCGCGAGCTGGCCGAGCTCAAGATCCGCATGGTGGGACTGCCGCTCGAGGCGGCGGACAAGTATCCCGCACAGCTCTCCGGCGGTATGACGAAGCGCGCTGCACTCGCGCGGGCGCTGGCGCTCGATCCAGTGCTGCTGTTCCTCGACGAACCGACCTCCGGGCTGGACCCGATCTCTGCGGCGGCCTTCGACCGGCTCGTTCTCTACCTGCAGAAGAGCCTCAAGCTCACGGTGGTGATGATCACCCACGACCTGGACACGATCTACCGCACCTGCAATCGCGTGGGCGTCATCGTCGAGGGAAAGATGATCAGCGGAACGCTCGACGAAATCGTCCGGCACGAGCATCCTTGGATCAGGGAATATTTCCACGGCGAGCGCAGCCGCGCCGTCCGTGCGAGGCGGTGACAGACAGATGGAAAGGGACGCTAACTACGTCGCGGTGGGCACCTTCGTGCTGCTGCTCCTGGCGATTGGGACAGGCTTCGTCCTCTGGTACTCGGAGACCGGCGACCGGCGGCAGTACCAGCGCTACGAGATCTACTTCGACGGCAGCGTCTTCGGCCTGTCGGAGGGCGGGTCGGTGCGCTACCTCGGCGTCGCGGTGGGGCGCATCGCGCGCATCGGCCTGGACCCGCGCGATCCGAGCCGCGTCCGGGTAATCGCCGACATTTCAGACGACACGCCGATCGAGTCCGGAACGGTTGCACGGCTTGCGCTGCAGGGCGTGACCGGCCTGCTGTTCATCGACCTCAAGCCCGCGGACCCGAACAGGCCGCAGATGGAGCCGGTGGCGAGCCTGAACTATCCGGTGATCCCGTCCGAACGGTCCGACTTCGATGTGTTCATATCCAGCCTGCCGGACGTCGTGGCCAAGGCGGGCGAGGTGCTCAATCGCATGAACGCCGTGCTGTCGGACGAGAACATCGGGGCGGTGACGGCGGCACTGTCCAGCATCGAGGACGCGACCCGGCAGCTGCCGGCTACCGTAGACGACACGCGCCGTCTGCTCGCCCAGCTCGAGGGCGTCGCCGAGGAGATCCGGGGTGCCGCCGCCGACGTGCGCGGCCTCACTTCCAGCTCGGCACCGGAGCTGCGCGAAGCCATCGTACGGCTGCGCAATGCGGCCGACAGCATTGCGGCGGTGAGTGCCCGGATCGACCAGTTCGTGGCCGCCAACGAGGATAGCCTCTCGCGCTTTGCGGACCAGGGGCTGTCGGAGTTCGACGCGCTGGTGCGCGACATGCGCGAAACGGTGAAGGCCGTGGAGCGGCTGAGCCGGCAGCTCGGCGACGACCCGTCCCGCCTGCTCTACCAGCCCTCGAGCCGCGGCCTGGAGATTACCCCATGAGAACCGCCCTCCCGGTGATGGCGGCCAGCCTGCTGCTGGTCGCGTGTGCGAGCTTCGAACGCAACGCGCCGGAGCCGCGCGTGTACCGGCTGCCGGCCGTGTCGGCGCCCGCCGGAAGGCCGGCGGATGCCGACCTGCTGGTGCTCGAGCCGGCGGTCGCGCCGGGGCTGGATACGGCGCGCATCGCGTCCCTCTGGCCCGGCAATCGCATCGACTACTACGCGGGTGCCCGGTGGAGCGGGCCGCTCGGCAGCATGGTGCAGGGCTCGCTGGTGCAGGGCATCCGGGGCAGCGGCCGCTTGCGCACCGTGGAAGGGGACCCCGGCCGCTTCCGGACTAGCCACGTGCTCGGGGTCGAGATCGAGCGCTTCGAGGCGGATTACGGCTCCGGCGAGCCCCCCGTCGCGCGCGTCTCCATGACGGCCACCCTGGCACGCAGCGGAGACCGACGAGCGCTCGGGACCTGGTCCGCCTCGGCCGACGCGACGGCGTCCGCCAATACGCTCTCGGCCGTGACCGCCGCGCTCGGACAGGCCTACGGCGAGGCCGGTGCTGAACTGCTCGCCCGGGCGCTCGACGCGCTGGCCGCGGACAGCGAGTCAACCTGAGCCCGGCCCGGGCGTTACTGGCGTTGAAGGACCGGACCTGGAGAACGCGATGAACAGGTGGGCAATCTTGGCCGGCTCGCTTGCGGCGATCATCGGCCTTGCCGGCTGCACGCTTCCATCCCGCGGCGACGTCTACTCCCGCGAGGAGACCCGCCAGGCCTGGGACGTCGACTACGGCGAGGTCACGGACATCGACCCGGTGGTCATCGAGGGCCAGCGGACCTGGCTCGGTCGCGTAGGTGGCGGGCTCATCGGCTGGGAAGCCGGACGCGCGATCGGCGGCTCCGGCAGCACGGGGCGCGTGGTTGGCGCCGTCGGCAGCGTCGCGGGCGCCGTGGCCGGCGAGGCCGTCGAGGAGAACGTGACGCGCCAGGACGGCCTGCAGATCACAGTCAGGCTCGACAGCGGGCGCTCGATTGCGGTCGTCCAGGCGGCCGACCAGGCCTTCGTCGTGGGGGAGAAGGTCAAGGTGTTCTCGCGTCGCGACGGCGCTGCGCGCGTCGCCAAGCGCTGAGCCTCCCTCCGTCACCTCGTCCGGGTGACG
>Ga0111152_1047_pt1 | contig 25775 bp, 25 predicted proteins | sample DeeMarSeWOR28_12_FD_80254 | JGI IMG/M metagenome (GOLD analysis project Ga0111152, IMG submission 80254) | Gammaproteobacteria bacterium SG8_30
ATCGTCGGCGACGGCGCAGTCCGCATGACGGGGATGGAGATGGCCACGGCCGTGGCGCAGGCCGCCGGCGTCGCCTGGTTCGTCTTCAACGACGGCGAGCTGGCGCAGATCTCGCAGGCGCAGCAGGCGCCCTACAACCGCAAGACCTGCACGGTGCTGCCGCCGCTCGACCTCGAGGGTCTTGCCCAGGCCAACGCGGTCGAGTTCCTGCACATCGACGGCGACTCGAGCGTCGAGGACGTCGTCGCCCGGGCCCTCGACACTGCCAGGGCCGGGCGGCCGGTCCTGGTCGACGTCCGGATCGACTACTCCAGGCGCACCTGCTTCACCGAGGGGACCATCAAGACGAACCTGAAGCGTTTCGGTGTCGGCGCCAGGACGCGACTGATCGGCCGCGCGCTGTGGCGCAGGGTGACGGGGTAAAAAAGGGCGCCGCGAACGGGGGAAGCGGTGCCGCGGCGCCAGGGCGTGCCGGCGAGGGGATCCGCCGGCGGGAAGGGGTTCGTCTCACCGGTCAGTGCGGCAACGCGACCCTCTCGAGCTCGTAGCCGACGACCTCCCGCGAGACGGGGTCGCGGATCGGCTTGCCGCGCCGGAAACAGGCTTCGCCCGCTGCGCCGTGCAGCGGCGCCTCGTCGATGTCCATCTGCCTCATGCTGACGTTCCCGTGCAGGTCGCGCAGGATGACCGTGGCGCGCTCGGCTCCGTCCTCGTCGTAGCCGGCAACCAGCACGGCGATCACTTCGTTGTCGTCCATGGCGGGACTCCCGTGGTCGCAACTCCTGTCCATGGACAAGCAAGGCGCGTGCCATGCACGACACGTCCGCAAAACAGGGACTTGTGAGTCGCGTACGCGAAGGGGTGACGCTGTGCGTCAGTTATTGACGCCGTTCACGGTCGCTCCCGGATCACTCGGGCAGCACCAGACAGGGCGTCTCCCTCGACTCGAGCGCGCCGCAGAGCGCCCGCGCCGCGGTCTCGTCGACCGGTCCCGCCTGCAGGCGCCACAGTGTCGCCTCGCCGGACCCGGTCGCATCGAGCCGGGCCGGCAACGTGCCGAGCAGGTCCGCATGCCGGACCCGGAGACGCTGCCAGGCATCGCGGGCAGCCTGTTCGTCCCCGAAGGCGCCGAGCTGCAGCCGGAAGGTGGCCGTACCGATGGCCGGCGATGACGCCGTCGGGTCGTCGACAGGCGTCGCCCCCGCTTCCTCGTGCGGCGCCGGCCGTGGCGCGTGCTGGCTCCGGGTATGCAGAAACTCCGCCAGCCGCGCGCGCGCCTCCGCCGCCCGGCGGCCATCGGGATGGATCGCGAGATGGCGCTGGTAGGCCTCCGGCTCGTCGACGCGCGACGCCTGCCGCCAGGATTCCTCCTCGCGCAGCGCGTCGAGGCGCGCCTGCGCAGCGCCCACGTGGGTGCCGGCCGGGAAGTCCCGCAGGTACCGCTCGTAGGCCGCTGCCGTATCCTCATCCCTTGCGCCCCGCCACGCAGACTCCTGGCGGCTGCATCCCGCCGCGCCCCAGGCGACGAGCAGCGCCAGCGCGAGAGGCAGGCTCCGTCGCATCAGTCCCCGGTCCCGTCCCGCCTCCACTGCGGCAGGCGCCGGTGCAGCGCCGCCTTGGCGACGAGCTGTGCGCTCACCGGCGTCGTGATCACCACGAACACGATGATCAGCAGCTCGTGCAGCGAGGGAGCATCCTCGCGCGCGGTGAAGTAGACCAGCGAGGCGAGCGCGACGGAGCCGATACCGAGCGTCGTCGCCTTGCTCGGGCCGTGCAGACGGGTGAAGGAGTCCGGAAGCCGCGCCAGCCCGAGCGAGCCGAGCAGGCAGAACAGGCCGCCGACTACGATGAGCACCGATGCGATCAGGTCAGCCATGATTCACTCGATGATGTCGCCGCGCAGCAGGAACTTGGCGAACGCGGCGGTGGACAGAAAGCCGAGCATCGCGATGATCAGCGCCGCCTCGAAGTGCAAGTCGGTGGTCCCGAGCATGCCGTAGGCGAGCAGCATCGCGCAGGCGTTGATGTACAGCGTGTCGATGGCGATCACGCGATCGACCACGTCGGGGCCCCGCAGCAGCCGCCAGAACGCCAGCGCCATGGCCAGCCCGATCAGGCCGAGCGCGACGAGGATTGCGGTCCCGATCATCCGAACACCTCCATGAGCGGCCGCTCGTACCGCTCCTTGATTTCGGCGACGAGTTGCGTCTCGTCACGCTCGTCGAGGTAGTGCACCAGGAGTTCGCTCCGGTCCTCGGAGAGGTCCGCCGTGAGCGTGCCGGGCGTGAGCGTGATAGTGCCCGAGAGTGCCATGATCCCGAGGTCCGAGCGGATGTCGAGCGGGACGCGCGCAAAGCCCGGATTCAGTCGCGCCACGGGACCGAGCACGGCACGGGCCACGCGCAGGTTGGCCGTGATGACGTCGAGCAGCAGCCGCCCCGCGAAGGGCAGCAGCAGCCAGGGTCGGGACACGCGTTCCTGCTCGGGCCAGAAGCGGCGGGCGAACAGCGGTAGGGCCCAGCCCACGAGTGCCCCGAGCACCAGGTGACCGGGCGCAAGCGTGTTGTTGAGCCACAGCCAGAAAATCACGAGCGCCGCGCTCCACCAGGGGTGCGGCAGCAACCTCGAACGCATTACCGATCCCCTCCCCCGGCCGTGCCGAGCACCGCGAGCACGTACTCGCCCGGATCGAGGAGCTGACGGGCGGCGGCACTCGCGAAGTCGAAGGCGGCACCGGCGTACAGCGCCAGGCCGACGAGGCCGGCGAGCAGCAGGCCGACTCCGGCTACGGCAGTGGGCCGCCACGCCGGCAGCTCCACCGTCTCGCCGCGATCCGGCCCGACCTTCCAGAACACGATCGTCCCGGCGCGCGCGAGCGCGACGATCGACAGCAGCGTGGCCGCGAGCACCGCAGCGAACGACCAGGCGGTGCGTCCGGCCTGGACGGCCGCATCCAGGATGGCGAGTTTCGCCATGAAGCCGCCCAGCGGCGGCAGGCCGGCTACCGCCACCGCCGCGAGCAGGAATGCGGTGGGCAGGGCAACGCGCCCGCGGAAGGCCGGCCCGGCCTCGAGCAGGTCCCCGGTCTCGCCGCGGACGGCCCGCTGGACAAGCCGACGGCCACCAGCAGCACGCCGACCGAGACCACGACCGAGTGCGCGACGAGCTGGGCGAGGCGCCCGGCCGCGATCATCCCGGTCATGCCGATCGCCAGCGTCGCCAGCGCGGCAGCCCACAGGACCGGGCCCGGGTCGAGGCCCGGGAGGAACAGCGTCCCCGTGCGCATGATGGAGACGACGCCTACCTTGGTGAGCACGGCGAACAGCGCGGCGACGGCTCCGTCGGCCGCCCCGTAGGCACCCGGCAACCAGAAACCGAGTGGCAGCAGCGCCGCCTTGAGGGCGAACACGACGAGCAGCATCCAGCCGCCCGCCTGCCACAGCCCGAGCCGGTCGGCCGGCAGATCCGCGGCGCGCTGTGCGAGGTCGGCGAAGTTCAGCGTGCCGGCCGCCGCGTAGAGGCAACCCACGGCCACCAGGAACAGGGTCGAGCCGAGCAGGTTGATCACTGCGACGTGCACCGCTGCGCTCGTGCGCTCCGGCCGGGAACCGTGACTCAGCAGCGCGTACGAGGCGATCAGCAGCACCTCGAAGAAGACGAACAGGTTGAACAGGTCTCCGGTCAGGAACGCGCCATTGATCCCGAGCAGCTGGAACTGGAACAGGGCGTGGAAGTGACGGCCCGTGGTGTCCGACCGTCCGAGAGCGAAGAGCAGGGCCGCCGTCGCGACGAGGGCGGTGACCGATACCATCCAGGCGGACAGCCGGTCCAGCACCAGCGTGATGCCGAAAGGCGCGGCCCAGTCGCCGACGTCGTAGGCGACCACCAGGCCCTCGGAGGCCGCCCCGACCAGCAGGACCGAGACCGGCAGCAGCGCAAGCGTCGCCACCAGGCCGACGGTCCGCTCGAAGCGCAGGCTGCCGCGACCGCCGAGCAGCGCCACGACGCCCGCCGCGAGCGGCAGCAGCAGCGGGGCAAGGATCAGGTGGTTCAAGGCTCCTCGCTCCCGGGGTCTTCGTCGACACGGTCGTGGCCCCGCTCGCTGACCGCGCGCAGGGTCAGCACGATGAGGAAGGCCGTCATGCCGAAGCTGATCACGATCGCCGTCAGGATGAGCGCCTGCGGCAGCGGATCCGGATGTGGCCCCGGCAGGTTGGACAGCGGCGCGCCGTCGACCATGAGGCCGCCGCTCGCCAGCAGGAACAGGTTGACGGCGTAGGACAGCAGCGTGATGCCGAGCAGAACGGAGAACAGCCGGGGCCGGAGCGCGAGGTAGACGCCGGCTGCCACGAGGGTCCCGATGCCGAGTGCCAGGAGCAGTTCCATCAGGCCTGCTCCGCCTTGCCGTGCTGCCGGCCGATCGTGGCCAGGATGGAAAGCACGACCCCGACCACGGCGAGATAGACGCCGACGTCGAAGACCATCGCGCTCGCGAGCTCGAACTTGCCGACGACGGGCCAGCTCACGTAGGCGAAGGTCGAGGTCAGGAAGGGCGCGCCGAAAGCCAGCGAGGCGAGCCCGGTTAGCATCGCAATCAGGATACCGGCCGCGGCCACCGAGGTGTAGCGCGGGGGCAGCCGCACCTCTACCCAGGCGTTGCCGTGCGCGAGGTACTGGATCAGCAGCGCCGTGCCGGTGACCAGACCGGCGATGAAGCCTCCACCCGGCTCGTTGTGCCCGCGCAGCAGCAGGTAGACAGAGACCAGCAAGGCGAGCGGCAAGAGCGGCCGCGACAGCACCTCGAGCGACAGCGAGTGCCCGCTCGACCACGGGCGGCCCTCCCAGTCCAGCGCCCGGGCCGGCAACTCGATCCGGTCGAGCAACGCGACGATGGCGACAGCTGCGATGCCGAGCACGGTGATCTCGCCGAGCGTGTCGAGCGCGCGGAAGTCGACCAAGATGACGTTGACGACGTTGTAGCCGCCGCCGCCCGGCTTGGCATTGGCGAGGTGATACCCGGAGATCGTTTCGCCCGGCGCCATCAGCATCGCCCAGGCGAGCACGGCCGCGCCGCCGCCCGCGGCCAGCGCGATCACGCCGTCGACCACCCTTCGTGCGTCCGAACTGTCGCGCGGCGAGCGTTGCGGCAGGAAGTACATCGCGAGTAGCAGCAGCAGCACCGTGCTCACCTCCACCAGCAGCTGAGTGAGGGCGAGGTCGGGCGCAGAAAGCTTGACGAAGGCCAGCGACACGATCAGGCCGATGACGCCGACGGCGACCACCGCCAGCACGCGCTCGCGGTGCAGGACGACGGTCGCGCCCGTGGCCATCACCAGGACCGCAACGCCGATCCAGGGGACGACGCCGCCGGGCAACATCGTGCGGGTCGGCTGCGGCGCGACGCCGCCGAAACCGATCGCCCCGGCGGCGATGGCGACCACCAGGAAGGCGAGCAGCGAGAGCCGCAGGCCGCCGCGTTCCAGGCCCGAGTGGAGGCGTGCCGATGCAGCGCCGAGCGCCTCGACCAGCGCCTCGGTGATGTGCTTGCCGGACAGCCACTGGGTTTCCCGCGTGTGCAACGCCCACAGGTAGCGGCGGACCAGGTAGAGGGCGATTCCCCCGACGAGGGCGCACACACTCATGGCGAATGGCAGGTTGAAGCCGTGCCAGAGCGCCAGCGAGAACTCGGGCAGGGGCCTCTGCAGCAGAGCGCCCGCCGCCAGGCGCAGCGTCGGCTCGACCACGAGCGCGGGCGCCAGGCCGACGAGCAGGCAGATCACGACCAGGATCTCGACCGGCACGATCATGAAGCGCGGCGGCTCGTGCGGCTTGCGCGGCAGGTCGCGTGCTTCGCCGCCGAAGAACACGTCGTGCACGAAGCGCGCCGAGTAGGCGACCGAGAACAACCCGCCCAGCGTGGCCGCCAGCGGCATCAGCCACGACCAGGGCGGCTGCAGGGCAAACGTCTCGGCGAAGAACATCTCCTTGCTGATGAACCCGTTGAGGAGCGGCACGCCTGCCATCGCCGCGGCGGCGACGATCGCGAGCGTCGCGGTGTAGGGCATGTGGCGCGCGAGCCCCGAAAGCCGGCGCATGTCGCGGGTGCCCGTCTCGTGATCGACGATGCCCGCGGCCATGAACAGCGAGGCCTTGAACGCGGCGTGGTTCATGAGATGGAACACCGCCGCGATCTCGGCGAGCGGCGTACCGAGGCCCAGCAGCAAGGTGATGAGCCCGAGCTGGCTGATCGTGCTGTAGGCCAGCAACCCCTTGAGGTCGTGCTTGAACAACGCCACGTAGGCGGCGAACAGCATGGTCACGAGGCCGGCGGTGCTGACGATCCAGAACCACTCCGGCGTGCCGGCGAGCGCCGGCCACAGGCGCATGAGGAGGAAGATGCCGGCCTTGACCATCGTCGCCGAGTGCAGGTAGGCGCTCACGGGCGTCGGCGCGGCCATCGCGTGCGGCAGCCAGAAGTGGAAGGGGAACTGTGCGGACTTGGTGAACGCGCCGAGCAGCACCAGCGTGAGCAGCCAGGGATAGCGCGGATCGCCGCGGATCGCCTCGCCGGCCGCCAGCACCGCTGCGAGCGAATAGCTCCCGACGATGTCGCCGATGAGCAGCACGCCGCCGAGCAGCGCGAGCCCGCCTGCGCCCGTCACGAGCAGTGCCAGCCGCGCTCCCTGGCGGGCCTCGGCCGCGCCGCGCCAGAAGCCGATCAGCAGGAAGGAGCTCAGGCTGGTCAGTTCCCAGAAGATCAGCAACAGCAGCAGGTTGTCGGCGGTGGCGACGCCGAGCATCGACCCCATGAAGAGCAGCAGGTAGGCGAAGAACCGGCCGTTGCAGTCCTCGTCCGAGAGATAGTAGTGGGCGTAGAGGATCACGAGCAGGCCGATTCCGGCGATCAGCCCGGCGAACAGCAACGACAGTCCGTCCAGGCGCAGCGCGAAGTCGAGGCCGATCGACGGGACCCACGGCACGGAGTACTGGACGAGCGCCCCCGAGGCGACCACCGGGGCGAGCCAGGCGAGTGCCGCCGCAACGCCGAGCGCGACCAGGCCCGCCGACAGCGCGGGCGGCACGCGCGCGCGCTCGAGCGCCGCGGGCAGCAGCATCAGCAGGAACGGCAGCAGGACCGCTGTCGCTAGCAGCATGCGCGAAGGCTCCCTGGGTCGCGGCCCGGGCGGCGCCGCCCGGCCGGCGGAGACGTTACACGACCTGCCTGCGCGGGTCGACGCCGACCGGCCGCGACGGCTCCTCGGGCAACCGGTCGACGAGCCCTTACGGGTCGATCTCGGGTCCTCAGTGACGGGGTTGCCAGCGTCCCGAATCGACCGCAGGGGCGGTTCGCCGCTCCCGCGGATTGCCTATAATCCCCGCGTCTCCTCCCATGCCGAGCATCGCCGTCAGCACCTCGCCTTCCATCCCCGGGCCGGGACCGTGCGCTACGACCTCGTCGTAGTCGGCGGCGGCATCCACGGCGCCGGGGTGGCGCAGGCAGCCGCCGCCGCTGGCCATTCGGTGCTCGTGCTCGAGCGCAGGCGGCTCGCCCACGGCACCTCGAGCCGGTCGAGCAAGCTCATCCACGGCGGCCTCCGCTACCTCGAGTCCGGTCAGCTCAGGCTCGTGCGCGAGAGCCTCGAGGAACGGTCGCTCATGCTCAGGCTGGCACCCGAGCTGGTCCGCATCCGGCCCTTCTTCATACCGGTCTATCCGTCGACCCGGCGACGTCCCTGGCAACTGACCGTAGGGCTGTCGGCCTACGCCGCCCTGGCGGGTTTCGGCCGGACCACGCGATTCGGGCGGCTGCCCCGCCGGCAGTGGGACCACCTCGACGGGCTCGACACGAAGGGCCTGCAGTGCGTGTTCCGGTATTTCGATGCGCAGACCGACGACGAGCGACTCACGCGCGCCGTGATGAACTCGGCGCTGGGACTCGGCGCGGAGCTCGTCGTACCGGCGGAGTTCCTCCACGCCGACGTCCGCGCCGACGGGGTGCAGGTGCGCTACCTCGTCGGCGCCGAGGCGCGCGAGTGCTCGGCGCGCGTCGTCGTCAACGCTGCCGGTCCCTGGGCCCCCTTCGTCAGCGAACGGGTGTCGCCGCCGCAGCGCGTGCCGGCACTCGACCTGGTCCAGGGAACGCACATCGTCCTGCCCGGCCAGATACAGCGGGGCGTCTACTACGTGGAGAGCCCCACCGACGGGCGCGCGGTGTTCGTGATCCCCTGGCGGGACGCCGTGATGGTCGGCACCACCGAGACGCTCTACCGGGGAGATCCGGACGCGGTGCGCCCGTTGCCGCAGGAACTGGAGTACCTTCGCGGCGTGATCGCTCACTATTTCCCGGCCTACGGCGGGCCCGGCGCGCCCGAAGTCGCCTCGGCCTTCGCGGGCCTGCGGGTGCTCCCTTCCGCCCAGGGGACGGCATTTCACCGCACGCGCGAGACCCTGCTCGAGACGGACGCGGCGCGCTCGCCGCGCTTCCTCGCAATCTACGGCGGCAAGCTCACCGGGTGGCGCGCCACCGCGGAGCGCGTGCTCCACCGTCTCGAAGGCACCTTGCCGGCACGCGTTCCGCGTGCGGACACCCGCGAGCTGCGAATCGAGCCGCCGTGACAGTGCCGGAACGGGACGTCTACGTGGCCATCGACCAGGGAGGTCACGCGACCCGGGCCGTGGCCTACGACCCGAGCGGCCAGCGGCTCGCGTCGGCTTTCGCCGGCGTGGAGGCACTGACGGGGCTCGCCTCGCTGGTGCCTGCCGGACGCTGGCTCGCGGCGGGCCTCGGTGTCCAGCGTTCCACGGTCGCCTGCTGGGACCGCGAGACCGGCGCGGTGCTTGCGCCCGCGATCTCCTGGCAGGATCGCCGGCACGCCGCGTGGCTCGGGCAGCTGGCGCGGTCCGGAAGCCGCGTTCACGCGTTGACCGGGCTGCCCCTGTCGCCCCACTACGGCGCAAGCAAGATCCGCTGGTGCCTCGACCACGTCGTCGCCGTCCGCTCCGCCGCGGATGAGGGACGCCTGTGCGCCGGCCCGCTCGCGAGCCTGCTGCTGCATCGCCTGCTCGATGAGCGACCCGTCGTCTGCGACGAGGCGAATGCATCGCGCACGCAGCTCTGGTCGCCCGCGGTCCGGGCCTGGTCGCCGGAGCTGCTCGGAATGTTCGGGATCCCCCCGGAGGTGCTGCCGACCCTCGCACCGACCGAGGCGCCTTTCGGCTCGATGCGCGTCGACGGCGAGGCGGTCCCGCTCGTCGTCTGCACGGGCGACCAGTCGGCCGTGCCGTTCGCTGCCGGAACGCTCGATTCCGGTTCCGCATACGTCAATCTCGGCACCGGCGCCTTCGCGCTTCGGCCGGTCGCCCACGCCATGATGGTTCCGCCGCTCCTGACCAGCGTCCTGCGCTCCAACGGGACCTCGGTGGACTTCGTCCTCGAGGGCACGGTCAATGGCGCCGGTGCCGCGCTCGACTGGTTCGAGGAGCGGGAAGGCTTGCCGGCGGAGCGCCTCCTGTCCTCCCTGGACGGCGAGCAGCTCACTCCGGCGGAAGCGCCCTTCTTCCTGAACGGCGTGTCGGGCGTCGGCTCGCCGTTCTGGGTGGCCGGGTTCGAGTCCCGCTACGTCGGCGACGGCGAGGCCCCGGAACGCTTCCGGGCCGTGGTGGAGAGCATCGTGTTCCTGCTGCGGGCCAACCTCGACGAGCTGGTGCGGCATACCGGCCGGCCGCGCCGGATCGTCGTAAGCGGCGGGCTTTCGCGCAGCGGCTTCCTGTGCCGCGCGCTCGCGGCCCTGGCCGAGGCGCCGATCCACCGCCTGGAGGACCCCGAGGCGACGGCGAGCGGCCTGGCGTTCCTGGCTGCGGGACAGCCGGCGACCTGGAAGCCGGCCGCCACTGAGCAGATCCCGCCGGCACGGGACCAGACGCTGGTGGCGCGCTACCTGCGCTGGCTCGAGCTCATGCGCGAAGCGATGCCCGACTGAATGCCTCGCCTCGCTCAGGGACGCGTCAGCTCGGACAGCACCTCCCGGTCGATCCAGCCCGGCCCCCCGGCCAGTCGATCGACGAAGCCACAGTGCCCGCCGCGCCGCGTCACGGTGACCTTGAGCGTGGGCGTCCCGGCGAGCAGGTCGAGCTCGTGCGGCGGGATCATCGGGTCGTCGAGCGACGTGATGATGCGGCTCGGCGTCGCGAGCGGCGCCAGCGCCTCGCCGGTGATCGCATAGCCAGCGAGATAGGCATCGAGGCCCGGAAAGTCGGTGTGCTCCGCGACCATGCGTGCGGTCATCGTCGTCAGGGATCTCTCGGCCGCAAGGCCGCTGAAGTCGTAGCGATCCGGCCAGGCCGCCTGCTTCCTGCGCAGCGAGCGGCGCCACTTCAGCAGGAAATACTCGCGGTACAGCGCCGGACCCCGCTCTAGCGCCTCGAGGGTGACGGCCGGGTCGAGCACCGGGCAGATGGCGACGATCCGGTGAAGGTCGAGTCCCGCCGCACCCGCCCTCGCGCCGACCCGCAGCGCGAAATTGCCGCCCAGGGAAAACCCGACGAGCGAGAGCGGCATGTCGTTCGTGAGCGCCCGGATCTGCCGGACCGCGCCCACGACCTCCGCGATCCGGCAGGAGTGAAACAAGCCCGGGTTGAGATGATGGCTGGGGCCGTGATCGCGCAGGTTGAGGCGGAAGACGTCGAACCCGGCCTCGAGCAGCACCTGGCCGAGGGACAGGATGTAGAGCGACTCCGAGCTGCCCTCCCAGCCGTGGTGCAGCACGACGGCACCCCTTGCCGGACCCCGGCCGACCGAATCCTGCGTCGCCGCGAAAGCGAGCAACCGCACGTCCTCTCCGCAGTCGACCACGAGTTCGCGGCTCGCCGAGAGCAGCTTCTCCACCCGCCGCGCGATGAGCGGCCGGCGCAACGGCAGACTCGGCAGGATGGACTGGACATGGCGGTTGGCGAGCCATCCGCGCGGCTCGAACGGCACCAGGCGCGCGCTGGCCGGGACCCCGCCGGCACGCGGCGCCGACTGCGGCCCCGGACCGGCCGCGTGCTCGCCTGCGGCGTCGGTCACCGCGCGACGACCGTGATCTCTAGACGATTGTTGGTGCTCGCTGCCTCGTTCCACGTTCCAGCCGTGGCGGTCTCGAGCGACGGGTAGCCCACGACGGTGTGATCAGGGCTGCCCTGTACGAGCGTCAGCCCGATCCCACCCTCGGTGCGCCGACGCAGCGACGCGACGAGATTGGCGAACGCGACCGGCTGGCGCGCGGCACCGGTCAGGGACTCGTCGAAGGGGTTGCCGCGATGGCTGCAGTCGGCCGCAGGCAGGTTCGGCGAGGCGGGCGCGTAGCCGGCTTCCACGCTGCCGGACAGGCAGAAGATGCCCGGCACCGTCTCGATGGTCACCGTTCCCCGAAATCCGCTGCTTTCCAGCCCGGCCACCAGCGAACGCACGGCTTCGACCCGCTCTGGGGCGAGGGGGGCCTCGCCGTAGGGCACGCCAATGACCTCCACGCGCGGCTCGGGGGCGCTCGCCGCCAGCCGGGACGACACGGACGCGGCACGGCCGGCACGCACCTCGTCGAGCGTCGAGCGCAGCGAGGCCGATTCCATCTCGAGACGGGCGCGTGCCCTTTCGACCTCGCGCGCAGTCTGCAGCGATTGCCAGTAGAGCGCGCCCAGCACGGCCAGCGCCACGACCAGCGCAGCGAGGGCCACAATCCATCCCCACGGCCGCCCCTCGCTCCCTGGCTCGGGCGGCGAGGGCACCGGCACGGGCTCGGGGACCTCCTGCTGCGCGGGGCGCAACTCCGCCACGAGCCGCTGGGAATGGCTCTCCAGCGTCGAGACGATGAACCGGCGCAACTCGAGGCTCTGCTCCTTGAGCAGTGCCGCCACGACCCCGCGCAGACGCCCGTCGGCGACCCGCACGGCCTCCGGCAAGTCGGCGGCCAGAGGCGCGCTCGGCTGCCCGGCCTCGTCGACGGGCTGCAGTGCCGACGGAGACCGGTCGCGCCGGTCCGGGAGCAGCTTCAGCTGGAAGAGCACCTTGGTGACGTCGATCGGCTTGATCGTCTTCGGCAGCACGCCGACGGCGCCGGCCGCCCGGGCGCGCCCGACATACAACTCGCCCTCCTGGGAGGTGTACATCATGACCGGGATGGTCGCGGTGACAGGATCCGACTTGATCAGCTTGACGGCCTCGAGGCCGTCCATGCCCGGCATGAGGTGGTCCATGAAGATCGCGTCGGGGCGGCGACGCCCGAGGTAGTCGAGGGCCGACTCCGCGGACTCGGCCGTATCCACCTCGATGCCGTACCTCTCGAGCATCCTGCTGAGAACGACCCGGGCCGACTTGGAGTCGTCCACCACGAGCGCACGCTTGGCCGACATCTGCACCCCCTGCCTACCCGCTCCGGAGTTTACCCCACGCGCGTGGGGACGCGGCGCGTCGTCGGGACCGGCTCGACCCGAGGCGGCAGGCATCCGGACGCTCAGGCCCCGCCTGCGATCGCCTCGAAGTCGAGCGCCCAGCGGCGAAGGCGCTCCTGCAGGTGTTCCCGTTGCCCGGCATCGAGCGACGCATCGAGCTCCGCCATCATCCGCAGGACCCGCTCGCGGTCGGCCACGAAATGGCGGCGGTAGTCTTCCTCCCAGAAGGACTCGCCGTCGGCCAACAGCCGCTCGAGAGCGGGCTCGAAGCGATCCCGGTCGCCTCGACTCGCCATCGCCTCGCGCAAGGCCTGCTGCCAGCGGCGGCGGCTGTTGAGCCAGCCCTCGACGTCGCCGGACAGCCCGGCCGCACAGTCGGCAACGATCGCGCGCTGGGTCTCGTCCAGCCGGCCGGTCCAGCGCTCGGCCTGGCGACGCAGCATCTTCTCGCTTCGCTCGAGACGCTCCGCCTCGCTGCGCGCGCGCGCCTCGTCCGCCCGTTCCGCGTCCTTCTCCTCGATGCGGCGGAACATGTCATCGACCTGCGAATCATCCAGCGTCGCGAGCAGACCCGCCGCCTCCGGGGTCACCTGCTGCACGACCTCGTCCCAGAAGCCGTCGAGGGTGCGTCGGGCCGCTTCGATGCGCTCGTAGCCGAGGGGAGAGGCGGCCTCGTCCGCGAGATCGCTGAAGAACGCCGCGTAGCGCCCGACCTGCGACTCGCGGTGCCAGGTGAGCAGGAGGTCCACGCTGCGCTTGAGCTGCCTGCGCTGCCCCGTGTCCAGGTCCACGTAGTCGCGGAAGTACCAGGGCAGCAGCACGTCGAGCTGGCTGTAGACGAGCCGCGTGCTGCCGCAGCCTGCCAGCAGCGCCACGGCCACCACGATGGCCAGCCATCGCCACGACCGGACCTTGACTGCGCAAGCGCCACGACGGCTAATCGTGCTATGGCCCTCACCCGACCGTTCGGCAGTTCCCGGCCCGGCATCCGGCGAGCGCCGACCTGCCTGCTGCTGGCACTCGTCGCCATCTCGCCTGAGGGCGCGCAGGCCGCGGTTCGCGTCAGGCTCGGGGCGGACAGCATCGAGTGGGCCGGCATCCGTGCGCATGGTGTGGACCTCGTGCTGCGCCCGAGCGGGCACGCGTCGGCGGACGCGACATTCTATGCCGCGGAAGTTGACGGCCTCGCGACGCCGGAGCGGATCGAGGCGCTCGCGGTTCGCTGCCCGGAGCTGTCGGCGGCCCCGGACCGCCTCGCCTGCCCCGCGGGGAGGGTCGCCGGCCGGTTCGGCGAGCTCGGCGCGCAGGACACGTCGCTCGACGCCAGCCTGACGGGGCGCGACTCCCTGGCGCTGTCGCTGCCGGAATTGCGGCTCGCGGGAGGCGCGGTGGCGCTCGCGGCACGGACCGGCTCGAACGGCTGGACGGCCGAGATCGAGGCCTCGCAGGTCCCGCTCGCAGGCCTCGCCTCGCTCTCCGCCACCGGCGACCTCGTGCCCGAAGGCGTCACCCTGTCTGGCGTGGCGACCGCCTCGGTCCGGCTGGAGGGGCGGGGCGAAGCCCTGCTCGGCGCGACCGGCTCCGTCGCACTCGTCGATCTCAACTTCGCCGACGAGGCGGGCACGCTCGCCGGCGAAGGACTGGCCACCGGCCTGTCTTTCGAGCTGGAGCCGCCCACGGCGGCTGACGGCTGGCGAGTCGAGCTTGGCCTGGAGGTCGCCACGGGCCAGGCGTATGCCGAGCCGGTGTTCCTCGACTTCTCCGACCACCCGGTCGAGGGCGAGGTCTCGGGCCGGCTGTCGTCGGCATTCGACTCCATCGCGCTCAAGTCGCTGCACTTCCGGCAACGAGGGGTGGGTTCGGTCTCAGGGTCCGCGACGCTCGGACTCGGGGACGTGCCGGCCCTGGTGCAGGCGCGGCTGCGCCTGGAGGAGGTCGACGTCGGCGGCGCCCTGCGCGTCTACGCCGCCCCTGCCCTCATTTCGACCCACTTCGCGGACATCGAGGGCGCCGGACGGGTGACCGGAGAAGTCGACGTCGACGAGGGCCTGCCGAGCCGGCTCGAGCTCACGCTCGGCGACGTGCTGCTCGACAGCGTGAGCGGAGCGTTGTCGGTCGAGGGTCTGGGCGGCCATTTCAGCTGGTTCAACGAGGAGTTGCGCAACGAGCTCGCGCCGCAGGTCGACAGCGAACTGTTCAAGTCCCGCCTCGCGTGGAGCGCCCTGCGCCTGTGGGGCCTCGAGTTCGGCGCCGCCGAGGTGCCGTTCACCACGACGGGGAGGCACTTCCGGCTGCTGGACCCGGTCGTGCTACCGGTCTTCGACGGCGGGCTCGCCGTGGAGACCCTGCGCATCCGGCACGCCGGCACGCCCCAGATGTACGTGCGCTTCGACGCGGAACTCCAGCCCATCAGCATGGCTCGCATTGCGCGGGCATTCGGCTGGCCGGAGTTCTCCGGCACGCTCGCAGGACGCATTCCGAGGCTCGAACTGGCCGACGGCCTGGTGACCCTAGGCGGCAACCTCGAGGCGCAGGTCTTCGACGGCCGCGTGACGCTGGGGGACCTGAAGATGCGGGATCCTCTCGGGCAGTACCCGCAGCTGTTCGCGGACATCGAGATCGAGGCGCTCGACCTCGAAAAGATAACGAGCACTTTCGAGTTCGGCATGATCACCGGCCGGCTGTCGGGATTCGTCCACGACCTTGAGATGTTCGACTGGATGCCCGTTTCCTTCGAGGCTCGCCTGTTCACGACGCCCGGCGACCGCAGCCCGCACCGCATCAGCCAGCGGGCCGTGTCCAACCTGTCGAGCATCGGCGGCGGCAGCGGCGGCAGTGTCGCGGCCGCGCTGCAGAGCGGGTTCCTCAGGTTCTTCGACAGCTTCCGTTATGACAGGCTCGGGTTGTCCTGCACACTCGCCAACGACGTCTGCCGGATGGAAGGCATCGAGCCTGCGCAGGGTGGCTACTACATCGTGAAGGGGTCGGGACTGCCCCGCATCGACGTCATCGGCAACCAGCGGCGCGTCGCGTGGACCCGCCTGGTCCGGCAGCTAGGTGCCATCACGCAGTCCTCCGGACCGGTGGTTCAGTGAAGCCCGGCCCGCCGCGCCGGCTTGCGGTAAGCTTGCTGCGGTTCACAGTCCGTTCAGGCACACCCGGACACACTGCCTCCGGGTTACTGCCGAGGAGTCACGACCGATGACGCGTTCGATCACCCTGACCCTGGCTGCCGCCGCCGTTTCGCTCGCCGCCTGCGTCACCATCAACGTCTACTTTCCCGCCGCCGCAGCGGAGAAAGCGGCCGATCGGATCATCGAGGACGTCTGGGGCGGCGAGGCGAAGGGCAACGAACAGTCATCCATCGCGGTGCCGGCGCCAGCCGAGGTACTGCTGGCCGCCACCCGGGGCGTGCTCGACTTCCTCGTCCCGCCCGCAAACGCGCAGGCGGACATCGACATCTCCTCGCCGGCGATCCGCAAGCTGACCGCCTCGATGGAGTCGCGCCACGGCCAGCTCGCCAAGCACTACGACTCGGGCGCGATCGGGCTGACCGCCGACGGGCTGGTCGACATCCGCGACCCGAACGCGGTGCCGCTCGCCGAGCGCAATGCCGTCCGCAAGCTCGTCGCCGACGAGAATTCCGATCGCAACGCGCTCTATCGCGAGATCGCGGCGGCCAACGGCCATCCCGAGTGGGAGAGCGACATCCGCGGCACCTTTGCCCAGCGCTGGATCGCCAAGGCGCGCAGCGGCTGGTGGTACCGCAACGCCGGGGGCCAGTGGGTCCAGAAATAGCGCGGAGCGGGCCTAACGCTCGCCGGCGGGCTCGATCAGCTCCGGGCCCTCGTGGCGCGGATTGTTGACGCGCCGGCTGACAGGGTGGGCGCGGAGCAGCGCCGGGTCGCAGGGCGCGAGCCATCGGCCGAGATCCCGCGAGTCGTGCTCCGCGGCATCCAGCCAGGGACCGTAGGCCTCCGCCGGCAGCACGACCGGCATCCGGTGGTGGATGTGCGCGACCGAGGCCGAGGCATCGGTGGTGATGATCGCGCACGACTCCAGCGTGCCTCCATCGGGCGCGCGCCACGACTCCCAGAGGCCCGCCAGCCCCAGCAGCCCTCCGTCCTGCGCGCAGATGAACCAGGGCTGCTTCCCCGACGCGCCCGGCTGCCACTCGTACCAGCCGTCGGCCGGCAGGATGCAGCGGCGGCTGCGGTACGCGCGACGGAAGGCCGGCCGCTCGGCCAGGGTCTCGCAGCGGGCGTTGATCATGCGGTTGCCGAGGGCCCGTTCCTTCGCCCACGACGGCACGAGGCCCCAGTGCAGCAGCGCGACCGAGCGGTGTCCGTCAGGCCCTTCCCTGACGGCCGGCACGGCCTGCGTCGGAGCGACGTTGTAACGGGGCTCGAGGGCCGGCACGGCCTCGACCGCGAAGCTGCGACGCACCGCCTCCGCAGGTGAGAAGAACGCGTAGCGCCCGCACATCCCGCTACTCCCGGATGCCGGTGCCCCGGTTCATGAGCGTCACGACGATCGCGAACATGATCGCCGCCGCGGCCATCGTGATACCGATCGCCAGCGTGACGTCGACGTCGCTCGTGCCCAGGAAGCCGTAGCGGAAGGCGTTGACCATGTAGAGGATGGGATTCGCATAGGAAATCCGCTCCGCCCAGCCGGGCAGGAGCGATACCGAGTAGAAGACGCCGCCCAGGTAGGTCAGCGGCGCCAGCACGAAGGTCGGGAACCAGGAGATCTGCTCGAAGTTCTTCGCGAAGATCGCGTTGAAGAAGCCGCCGAGGGCGAACACGACGGAGGTGAGGATCACCGAGGCCACGATCAGCAGGGGATGCGCGACCGGCAACGACGTGAACAGCAGCGCCACCACGGTCACCAGGGTGCCGACCAGCAGTCCGCGCATGATGCCGCCGGTCACGTAGCCGAGGACGATCAGCCAGTTCGGCAGCGGCGAGACGAGCAGCTCCTCGAGGTGCTTGCCGAACTTCGCGCCGAAGAAGCTCGAGACGACGTTGCCGAAGGAATTGGTGATGACCGACATCATGATCAGGCCGGGCGCGATGTACTGCATGTAGTCGAAGCCGTCCATCTGGCCGATGCGCCGGCCGATGAGGCTGCCGAAGATGATGAAGTACAGCGACGCGGTGACGGCCGGCGGCACGACGGTCTGTCCCCAGATGCGCACGATCCGGCCGAATTCGCGGCGGACGATCGTCTGGTAGCCGACCCAGCGGACGCGCGCGCCGGACCGCGGATTTTCCTGCACCTGAGCCCCGCTGGCGTTCACGTCTTGGACTCCCCGGCCGGCTGCGCAGCGGTGCCACCCTCGACGAGGCGCATGAACAGTTCCTCGAGGCGGTTGACCTTGTTGCGCATGCTCACCACCTCGATGCCGGCCGCGGAGAGGCGGGCGAAGATCTCGTTCAGGCTCTGCTCCTTCGATACTTCCACCTCCATCGTGTGGCCGTCCACCTGCCGCGGCGCGAAGCCGGGCAGCTCGGGCAACCGGTCCACGGCGTCGCGGAAGTTCAGGACGAAGGTCTCCTGGTGCAGCTTGCGGATCACGTTGGCGATGCTGTCGTGCTCGATGATGCGGCCGCGATCGATGATCGCGATGTTGCGGCAGAGATTCTCCGCCTCCTCGAGGTAGTGCGTCGTGAGGATTATGGTCGTTCCCTTGGCGTTGATGCCGCGCAGGAACTCCCACATCGACCGGCGGATCTCGATGTCGACGCCCGCGGTGGGCTCGTCCAGGATGAGCAGGCGCGGCTCGTGGACGAGCGCGCGCGCGATCATCAGGCGTCGCTTCATGCCGCCCGACAGCGAGCGGGCGATCGCATCGCGCTTCTCCCACAGCTGCAGCTGTCGCAGGTACTTCTCGGTGCGCTCGCGTGCGAGCGGCCTGGGAATGCCGTAGAAACCGGCCTGGTTCACGACGATCGTGAACACCTTCTCGAACATGTTGAAGTTCACTTCCTGCGGGACGAGTCCGATGCAGGACTTGGCGAGCTCGAGTTTCCGGTCGATGTCGTGCCCGAACACGCTGACGCTGCCGGACGTCTTGGTCACCAGCGACGTGACGATGCCGATCGCGGTGGTCTTGCCGGCGCCGTTCGGCCCGAGCAGCGCGAAGAAGTCGCCCTCGCGCACGTCGAGGTCGATGCCCTTGAGCGCCTGGACGCCGTTGTCGTACGTCTTGGCGAGGCTCCTGATGGATAGCGCCTGCATGGGGGAACCGGAGGCGGCCGCGGGTGCGGAACGAGGCGCGAAGCGTAAACTCCGCGGGGTCAGGCAAGCAACCGAGCCCAGTCTGATGCCGAGCCGTTCGCCGCCACGCGCCCGCTGCCGCCGTCGGCCGACTGCCGGAATCCCGGAGCGGCCGCGTGGCGGCTGAGCTGCGCTACGCGCTGGCGGCGGACGCCGTCCTCGTACTGCACGCGCTGTTCATCCTGTTCGCAGCGCTCGGCGGGCTGCTCGCGGCCTGGCGCCGCTGGCTCGCTGCGCTGCACGTGCCGAGCCTCGCGTGGGCAGCGTGGATCGAGCTCTCCGGCGGAATCTGCCCGCTGACTCCGCTCGAGAACCACTTCCGGCGGCTGGCTGGCCGGGACGCGTACGAGACCGGCTTCGTCGAGCAATACCTGCTCCCGCTCGTCTATCCGCCCGGGCTGACGCCCGCCGTGCAGGTGGTACTGGCTTCCCTGCTGCTCGCGACGAACCTCGCGGTCTACGCCTGGGTGCTGCGGCGCTGGCGGCGGTAGAGCTGCTGGGCACGCGCCGCATCGGCACCCTGCAGCTGCAGTCCGAGCAGCCGGACCCTCTCGATGCAGGCAGGATCGGTGCCCGTGCGCGCGGCATCGCCGAGCATCGACCAGAAGCGCTCGCGCGTGCAGAAGCGCGCCGCGAGCGCCGGTGCCATGCGCCGCGCCAGCGAGTCCAGCGCCCCGACCGAAAGGCCGACCAGCAGGGACTCGGTGGCCGTCTCGAGCCCGAAGGCCAGGCGAGCGGCCCGGGGGTCGGACTGCGCCAGGTGCCAGGCGAGGGTGAGAGCCGTACGCGCAAACCGGACGAGGCGCACGTCCGTGGCACGCGTTCCCTCGCTGTCCTGCACCGACACGACTCCCGTGAGCTGGTCGCGCCAATAGCCCGGGTCGCGAAAACGCAGGTCGAACAGCACGTACGGAAGTCGCAGGCTGCCGATCCCGATCCGCCCCTGGCGCGCGAGCCCCGGCAAGAGGTGCGCCGGGAGCCCGAGCACCGGCATTCCCGGACGCAGCAGGTGGAGCTCCAGCGCCAGGGCCACGAACACCGTGTTGACCTCGGCAATGTCCGCGAGCATCCGCTCGCTGAGGGGTTCGCGCTGCATCCAGTGCGTGCTGCCCGGGGGCGGCAGAAGCGCGAGCGACTGCTCGTTCATGGTTTTCTCCCCGTATGCGCACGATTGACGCGCGCTCCGGATCTTGGCCCGGTCCCCGTTTGCTGGTAAAAAAGTACCAGTGACTACGCCGGCCGTCAACGAGATCCCGCCATGCGCATCACCGACGATCGCTACACCCGCGACCGGCTCAAGTTCGACCTCGCGTTCCGCCTGATACGGCACGAGGCCCGCACCGGAACGATCCGCAGCTGGACAGGTCTGTCCGACGACCGCATCCGCAAGCTGTTTCGCAGCTACGTGCAGCACCTCGGTGCCGCGGACGTCCGCCGCCACCGCGGCAAACCGCCCCGCCAAGCCGCCTATTTCCTGCGCAACGCGCTGCTGCGCCGGCAGTCCTCCGGCCTGGCCTCCATCCTCTGCCAGTACGGGCTCCTGGAGTCTTCCGACAGCTCGCAACCCGGGACGCCCGAGCGACTGAGATGGGCCGAGTTGTTCTGCGTGGCCTGGGAAACCTTCCTGCAGGAGTACGGGCGGCCCCAACTCGGCTTCGAGCACGCCTGCTTCCTGCGCAGGGCACTCGAGCGCCAGCGGGAACTCGCACTCGACAACTGCTCGATGTGCGGGGCATTGCTGGTCGTGCCTGCCTTCGGTCGGCGGCCCGCCGGCTGCTGTTTCTGCGGCGACGCGCCACTGGAGCCGGCGGCGACCTGATTCGCGGCCCGGCCGGGCCCGGCCAACGAGCGGGTAGAATTCGCTCTTCCACGAGGAGCGAGCCCCGCATGACCGGATCCGAGCGGCCCAACGTGTTCGCGGGCCCGTACGTCGACCGCCTGGATCCGCCCCGTCGGGACCCTGCAGCGGTTGCGCGCGCCCTCGCGGGGCCCGCCGCGCGGATCGTCCCGGTCTGGCGCTCCCGCAACCTGTTGGTGGGCGGCACCGGGCCGGCCGCGTGCCTGTTGCCCTGGGATGAGCAGCTCCTCGCCGTCGTCGATCCGGCCGAGCTGATCCTGCTCGGCACGTTCCGGGACCAGGTCGTGTTCGCCGCGGAGCTCGCGGGAGAGTCCCCGCCGGCACTCCGCGCGCAAGCGGAGTTTGTCGACCTGAGGCTCACGGGCGGCGCCCTCGAGCACGACGAGGCCGGCGTGCTGGCCTACGCGCGCGCGATGGTGAGCTGGCGCCGAAGGCATCGCTACTGTGGCAGCTGCGGGACTCCGACCCGCGCCGAGCAGGCGGGACACGTCATGGCCTGCGCCGACGAGCGCTGCGGCGCGCAGTGGTTCCCGCGGCTGGATCCAGCCGTCATCGTGCTCGTGACCGACGGCGAGAGGGCCTTGCTGGGTCGCCAACCGAGCTGGCCGGAGGGGCGATACTCGACGCTCGCGGGCTTCGTCGAGCCGGGCGAGAGCCTCGAGGATGCCGTCCGGCGCGAGGTGCTGGAGGAGACCGGCGTGCGCACGGGCCGCGCCCGCTACCACTCGTCCCAGCCCTGGCCCTTCCCGTCCTCACTGATGCTCGGGTTCGTCGCCGAGGCCGCGACGCGCGAGATCCGCCTGGGAGACGACGAGCTCGAGGATGCCCGCTGGTTCACGCGCGGGGAGATCGCGAGCGGTGCGGTGTCCTTGCCGACACCCCATTCGGTATCGTTCCGGCTGATCTCCGACTGGTACGACACGGGCGCAACGCGGCCCCTGGCGGAGGAGCCCGGCGTCCGGCTCTGGACGCTGCGGAGGTGAGTCCGGGCTCCGAGGTCCTGCTGGTGCTGGCGGCGGCCTACCTCTCGGGCATTGTCAATGCCACCGTGGGAGGCGGCGGCCTGATCCAGCTGACCGGTCTGCTGGCCGCCTTTCCGCAGGCCGCGCATCCCTTCCTGCTGGGCACCAACAAGCTGGCGAGCATCCTGGGGACGGGAGCCGCCGTGGTCCGCTATGCGCGCGCCGTCGCCATCCCCTGGCGCGCGGTGCTGCCGGCGTGCGCGATCGCATTCACCGGAAGCGTCGCCGGCGCGGCAACGGTCACGCGCCTGGCGGACGATGCCTTCCGCGCGCTCGTGCCGGTGATGCTGGCGCTCGTCCTGGCCTACATCGTCTGGGATCGAGACCTGGGTCGCGAGCACGCACCACGAGCGCTTTCGCCGGTTCGCCTGGCCTTCGCGGGAACGGCTTTCCTCGGGCTCGGGTTCTTCGACGGCTTTTTCGGACCTGGCGTCGGCACCTTCCTGATCCTGGTCTTCGTGCGGCTGTTCGGCTACGACTTCCTGCGGGCGGCGGCCTGCAGCAGGGTGGTCAACCTGTCGAGCAACGTCGCCGCAGTCGCCCTGTTCGCCCACCACGGGCGGGTATGGTGGACAATCGGGGCGTTGATGGCCCTGTTCAACGTCGCCGGCGCGGTCACCGGCACCTCGCTGGCGGTCCGGCATGGCAACCGCTTCCTGCGGCGCCTGCTGATAGCGGTGGCATCATTGCTGATCGTCAAGACCGCCTGGGATGCCTGGACCTGATCCGCCGGCAGGCATGAGCCTATGGAGTCACTCGACCTCGCTCTCTCGATCGCCACCGGGCTCGCCCTGGCTGCCGCCGCGGGGTTCCGGGCCTTCGTGCCACTGCTCGCGACGGGTCTTGCGATCCACTATGGCTGGATCGAGCCCGCGGCGGGCTTCGACTGGCTCGGGGAACCGGCTGCGCTGACGGCGCTCGGCCTCGCCACCGCGCTCGAGGTCAGCGCCTACTACCTGCCGGGCGTGGACAACCTGCTCGACCTAGTGGCGGCCCCGCTGGCCCTCGCGGCCGGCGTCGTCGTGGCGGCGAGCGTCATGGCCGACTTGCCGGGCTGGCTCAGGTGGCTGGCAGCGCTCGTTGCCGGCGGCGGCGCGACGGCCGCCACCTATTCGCTCACCTCGCTGACGCGCGCCAAGTCGACCGCCGCCACCGCCGGACTTGCCAATCCCGTCCTGTCCACTGGGGAACTCGTGGGCGCAGGCGTGCTGGCTGCCGCCGCACTGCTCGCTCCCTTCGTCGCGTTGGCCGCCGTGATGTGGCTGGTCGTTGCCGCGATCCGGCGCGGGCGGCGGCGCGGGGTCCGCTGATGTGCCTGCTCGTCGCGGCGTTCGACCGCCATGCGGCGTACCGCCTCGTGCTGGTGGGCCACCGGGACGAGTTCCACGCCCGGCCCGCGGTTCCGCTGGGCTGGTGGGACGGGCCTGCCGTCCTGCTCGCGGGCCGGGACCTGCAGGCCGGCGGCACCTGGCTCGGGGTAGACCGGCACGGCAGGGTCGGCGTAGTCACGAACTTCCGGGCACCGGGGGCGCTGCAATCCGGCGGGCCGTCCCGCGGTGAACTGGTTCCGGCCTTCCTCGCAGGACTCCGCCCGGCCGCCGAGTTCGGGGCCGATCTTGCCGGGCGCGCAGGGCGATATTCCGGTTTCAACCTGCTGCTGTTCGACGATACCAGCCTCGTCTACGTGACCAACCACCCGTCCCCCGAGTCTCGCAGCCTGCGATCCGGCCTCTACGGGCTGAGCAACGACCGGCTCGACGTGCCATGGCCGAAGGTGGTGCGGGCGCGTGAACGCGTCGCGGCACTGCTCGACTCCGGCCGCTGGACGGTGGACGCGCTGTTTCGCGCGCTCAAGGACCGGCTTCCCGCCCCGGACGAGTCCCTGCCGGACACCGGCATCGGCATCGAGCGAGAGCGGCTGGTGTCCGCGCCCTTCATCGTCGACCCGCAATACGGCACCCGCTGCGCCACGGTCGTGCTGGTGCACCGTGACGGCACGATCCGGGTCGACGAGCGCAGCTACGATGCACAGGGCGAGACCACCGGGCGGACGACGTTCGCTTTTCGCAGCGCGGCAACCGGCAACGAGCACCGATAATGCCGGGAGGCGTCCCGTGCGCGTCCCGCCAATGCACATGCTGCCGATCGTACGAATCCTGCTGCTGATCCTGCTCGTGACGGCCGTGCCGGCGGCTTGGAGCGCGACCATAGAAGTCCGGGTCGCGGGCGTCGAGGACGAGCTGCGCGAGAACGTGCTCGCGTTCCTGAGCCTCAAGCGCTATGCCAATGCGCCCGACCTCGACGAGGAGAAGGTCGCGCGCCTGCTGCGGCGTGCCGAGCGTGAAGCGAGGTCTGCGCTCAAGCCCTTCGGCTACTACGGCGCGGAGGTCGTCACCTCGCTGACGGAGCAGGAGGGCGGCTGGAAGGCGGTGATCGCGATCTATCCGGGGCCAGCCGTGCGGCTCGTCGACGCCGACGTGCGGCTGCAGGGCCCCGGCCGCGACCAGCCCTTCCTCACCGAGGTGCTGAAGGCGTCGCCGTTGCGCGTGGGCGAGCAGCTGAGCCACGCCGACTACGATCGGCTCAAGAGCGCCCTGCAGCGGGCGGCCGCCAGCAACGGCTACCTGGACGCGAGCTGGAGCCGCGCCGAACTGCGGGTCGACCCGGAGCGACTCGAGGCGAGGGCACTGCTGACGCTCGACACCGGAGAGCGCTACCGGTTCGGCGAGACGACGATCGAACAGGACTTCCTGGACCCGGGCCTCGTGCGCCGCTATCTGCGCTACAGGCAGGGCGACTGGTACGACGCGACACTCCTGCTGCGCACGCAGTTCGCCCTCGACGACTCCGACTACTTCTCGGTCGTCGAGGTCCTGCCACAGACGCGCGACCGGGACACCCTGACGGTCCCGATCCGGATCACCTCGGAGAAGAACAAGCGCAACCGGTACCGGATCGGCGCGGGCTACGCGACCGACACCGAGCTGCGGGTGCTGCTGGGCTGGACGAATCGCCAGTTGAACGCACGGGGTCATCGCCTCAGCGCGCTCGGCCGCATTTCCACGCCCGAGCAATCGATCGAGCTCGACTACGTAATCCCCTGGGAGGACCCGGCGCTCGAGAAGTTCTCGACCAAGCTGGTCCTGGGCGTCACGAAGCGCGGCGACGTCGAGACGCGTGGTGCGTCGCTGCGCCCGAGCCTCACGCAGGTGCGCGGCAGATGGCAGCGTGTGCTGTTCGCAAACCTCGACTACACGCGCGACAGCCTGCCCGACACGACGGCGCCGGTCCCAGACCCGGCCATCGCCCAGGACCGCACGCTGCTGCTGGTGCCGGGGATCTCCTTCGCCCTGCTCCCGCCCGGGTTCCTGGACGCCGAGGCGGTCGACCGGGGTCTCCTCGCCGAGCTGCTCGGCTCGGCGAGCGCGCTGGGCTCGGACTCGAACTTCCTGCGGCTTCGCGTCCGCGACGACCGACGCTTCGCCCTCGGCGGTCCCTGGAACCTGCTGGTGCGGGGCGAGATCGGGACCAGCGCGGTCGGCGACTTCGAGGAGCTTCCGTCGCAGTACCGGTTCTTTGCCGGCGGCGACCGCAGCGTCCGCGGCTACGGCCTGAACGAGCTCTCTCCGGTGGACGAGTTCGGCAACAAGGTGGGCGGTCGCCACAAGCTCGTCCTGAGCGTCGAACTCGAGCGGGCACTGCCTAGGAACCTGGCCGCCGCGGTCTTCCTCGACGCGGGCAACGCGTTCAACAGCTGGGGCGACCGGCTGGAGTACTCGGCCGGCGTCGGCGTGCGTTACCGGCTGCCGTTCCTGAGCGTCGGCATCGACGTCGCGCAGTCCATCTCCGAGTCCGGCCGCTCGCCGCGATCCTGTGACCCCACGGAAGCGCAGCGTCGCAATCGCCCTCGCAGTTCTATGCGGGCTCGCACTGTCGCTCGCCGCCGCCGTGGCCTGGCTGTTCACGACGCAGCAGGGACTCGATCGCGTCATCGCCGCGCTCGAGGCGCTCGACGTGGCCGGCATCCGGGTCGAAGGGGCCGCCGGCAGGCTGGCGGGGCCGCTGCGGATCGACCGATTCCGCCTCGGCACGAACCGGGTCGTCGTCGACGCGACAGGTATCCACCTCGATCACGCGCCCTTCGCACTGCTGTTCGGGCGAGTCTCGGTCCGTTCGCTCCAGGCCGA
>Ga0111152_1029_pt1 | contig 23669 bp, 17 predicted proteins | sample DeeMarSeWOR28_12_FD_80254 | JGI IMG/M metagenome (GOLD analysis project Ga0111152, IMG submission 80254) | Gammaproteobacteria bacterium SG8_30
GGATCGAGACGCGCGCCTACGTCCAGAACTACCGCAAGAGCGGAGAGGCCTTCTGGATGGAGGTCCGGATCGTGCCGGTGCGCGGCGCGGGCGGGGAGATCACCCACTGGGCGTCGCTTCACCGCGAGGCCGAGGCCCGGGGCGCCGTCGACAGCCAGTCGACCGGCCGTTTCCAGGCGATGGCCACGGGCCTGCTGCACCGCGACGACCCGCTGACCGGCCTCAAGTCGCGCGCCTCCTTCGACGAGTTGCTCGCCCATCACTTCGCCGTGTCGCAACGCGAGGGGCAGGCGCTCACGCTTTTCATCGTCAACATCGACGACCTGACCGGCTACAACGAGACTTTCGGCCGCCCGGGCGGCGATGCCCTGCTGAAGCGCATCGCGCGCACCATCGGCCTGGTGTTCCGGCGCGGCAGCGACCTGCTGGCCCGGCTCGAGGGCGGCAGCTTCGCCGTGCTGACGACCGGCATGAGCCCGGCGCAGATGCAGTCGCAGGCCGAGAGGCTGCGTGACCGCGTCAGGGACATGCGCGTCCACCACCCGCACTCGCGCTACACGCGCTACGTGTCCGTGAGCATCGGCGTGGCTGGCGGTATTCCCCCGCGGGATGCAGACTTCGCGGCCCTGCTGAAGAAGTCCGAGTCGTCCATGGAGGAGGCGCGCATCCAGGGAGATGCCGTGGTCGTGGCCCCGGCCGACTGAGGCGGACGGGCAGGCCGGCGCTGACGACGGCTCAGGCCAGCGCCTGGATCAGCTGTCGCGCCACGCGCAGTCGATCCGGCTCCGTTTCCGCCTCGACCGTAAAGCGGACGCGGTGCGAGCCGTCGAGCCTGAACCTGGCCGGGTCCTTCTGGATGAGCGCGATGACCCGCGCAGGATCCACGCGGTGCTCCTCGCCGAACTGCAGCAACCCGCCGGCGGGTCCGACCTCGAGGCGGGCGATGCCGAGCGGTGTCGCGCCGAGCCTGAGCGCCGCCACCCGGAACAGCGTCTGGGCGGCCGGCGGCAGCGGGCCGAAGCGGTCGATCAGCTCGGCCTGCAGCCCTGCGAGCATCTCCTCGTCCGCGACGCCCGAGATGCGCTTGTACAGGCGCAGCCGGAGGTGAACGTCGGGTACGTAGTCTTCCGGCAGCAATGCCGGCAGATGAAGGTCGATCTCGGCGCCCGAGTGCAGCGGCTTCTCGAGCTCGGGCTCGCGTCCGGCCCGCAGCGATCGGACGGCCCGGTCGAGCAGCTCCATGTAGAGGCTGAAGCCGATCTCCTGGATCTGGCCGCTCTGTTCCTCGCCGAGCAGTTCGCCCGCCCCGCGGATCTCCAGGTCGTGGGTCGCGAGCGTGAAACCGGCGCCCAGGTCTTCGAGCGACTCGATGGCTTCGAGGCGCTTGGCCGCGTCGGGCGTGAGCGCCGCACGCGGCGGCGCCATCAGGTAGGCGAACGCCCGGTGGTGGGAACGGCCGACCCGCCCGCGCAGCTGGTGCAGCTGTGCCAGCCCGAAGCGATCCGCGCGGTCGATCAGGATCGTATTGGCGGTCGGGACGTCGATGCCCGATTCGATGATGGTCGTGCACACGAGCACGTTGAAGCGCCCGTGATAGAAGTCGAGCATCATCTGCTCGAGGTCGCGCTCGCGCATCTGGCCATGACCGACGCGCACGACCGCCTCGGGCACGAGGCTGCGGACCCTTTCCGCCAGGCGCTCGATGGTCTCGATCTTGTTGTGCACGAAGTAGGCCTGCCCGCCGCGGCGAATCTCGCGCAGCAGCGCCTCCCGCACCAGCGAGTCGCTCCACTCGCACACGAAGGTCTCGATCGCGACGCGCTCGGCAGGCGGCGTCGTGATCAAGGACAGGTCGCGCAGCCCGCCGAGGGCCATGTTGAGGGTCCGCGGGATCGGGGTCGCCGTGAGCGTCAGCGTGTCGACCTCCGACCGCAGCTGCTTCAGCCGCTCCTTGTCGCGCACGCCGAAGCGGTGCTCCTCGTCGATGATGACGAGGCCGAGGTTCCGGAAGGCCACGTCGCGCTGCAGCAGCCGCTGCGTCCCGATGACGATGTCGATGCCGCCCTCGCGCAGGCCGGACACGACCTTCTTCTGTTCGGCGGTCGTCCTGAACCGGGAAAGGTTCTCGACGCGCACCGGCCAGTCCGCGAAGCGATCGGCGAAGGTCTGGGCATGCTGCTGAGCAAGCAGCGTCGTCGGGACGAGGATCGCGACCTGCCTGTCGGCCTGTACGGCGGCAAACGCGGCCCGAAGCGCGACCTCGGTCTTGCCGAATCCCACGTCGCCGCACACGACACGGTCCATCGGGCGGTCGGACCGGATGTCCTCGATCACCTGCCGGATAGCCTCCGCCTGGTCGACCGTTTCCTCGAACTGGAAGGCGGACTCGAAAGCCCGCAGCTCCGCCTCGTTGATCCCGGTCGCCAGCCCGGGGCGCGCCGCCCGGCGCGAGTACAGGTCGAGCAGTTCCGCCGCGGCGTCGCGGATGCGCTGGGCCGCCTTGCGGCGGATCCTTGCCCACTGGTCGCCCCCGAGGCGGTGCAGGGGCGCGCTCTCGGGCGCGGAGCCGGTGTAGCGGCTGATCCGGTCGAGGGTGTGGACCGGGACGTAAAGCTTGTCGCCGCCGGCATACTCGAGCACCAGGAACTCGGCAGGGCGACCGTCCGCGTCCATGACGCGCAGGCCGCGGTAGCGGCCGACGCCATACTCCTCGTGGACGACCGGTGCACCGGGCGCGAGATCGGTCAGTTCCTGGAGGATCGCCTCGGGATCGCGCTCCGTCCGCCGGCGCCGTCGCTCCTGGCGCGCGCGCTCGCCGAGCAGTTGTTCCTCGGCAATGACCGCGACGTGCGCCGCCGGAAGGAGGAGGCCGCCGAGCTCCGGCGCGACGGTGATGCACAGGGCCGACTCCTGCTCCAGGAAGTCCTGCCAGCCGCCCACCAGGCGCGCGTGAATGTCGCGGCCGTGCAGCAGCTCGAGCAGCACCTCCCGTCGACCCGGGGAGTCGGCCGCGATGAGCGTGCGGCCCCCGAAGGCGCCGAGGAAGGCCTTGAGCGCGGCCGAGGGATCCTCCGCGCGCGGGTCGAAGCGCAGCGCGGGAGGACGGTCCGTGCCGAAGTTTCGGCTGCCGGCGGCGACGCCCGGCTCCACCTTCGTACGCCGGGCCTCGACGATCGGGCGCTCGCGCATTGCCGCGAGCAGTTCCTCCGGCGGCAGGTAAAGCTCCGGGGGCGCGAGCAGCGGTCGCTCGATGTCGTGCCGCCGTTCCTCGTATCGCTGCCCGATTTCCGACCAAATGGCCGCGACCGCAGTCGGCGTGTCGGCCGTGTCGACCAGGGTGGTGTGGCGGGGCAGGTGTCCGAACAGCGTCGCCGTGGCGGGGAAAAACAGCGGCAGCCAGTACTCGATGCCGGCCGGCGCGACGCCCTCGCTGACGAAGCGATACACCGGGCAGCGCATCGGCTCGCCCTCGAAACGGGCGCGCCAGCGTTGCCGAAAGCCCTTGACGGCATCGGGGGTCGTCGGAAACTCGCGTGCCGGCAGCAGGCGCACTTGCTCGAGGCTGTCCTCCGAGCGTTGCGTGTCGGGACTGAACACGCGAATGCTCTCGATCTCGTCGTCGAACAGGTCGAGGCGGTAGGGATGGTCCGAGCCCATGGGGAACAGGTCGACGATCGAGCCGCGGATCGCGAACTCGCCGTGCGACATGACCTGGCCGACCTGCGCGTAGCCGGCCGCGGCCAGGCGGGCGCGAAAGGCGGCCAGGTCGAGGCGGTCACCGCGATCGAGCGAGAAGCTGTGCGCGGAGACGTACTCGGGCGGCGGCAACCGCTGCATCGCCGCCTCGAGTGAGACCACCACGACGCCGCGGCGCAAGCCATGCAGCGCCCACAGGGTCTCCAGTCGTTCCGAGACGATGTCCGGGTGAGGGGAGAACGGGTCGTAGGGAAGCGTCTCGTGGCCGGGCAGGCCGCGAACGGGGCAGTCCGTCGCGGCATAGAACCCGATCTCGGTGCGCAGTCGCGTGGCCTCGCGGTTGCCGCCGGCCACGACGACCACGGGGCCGGGCGAGGCGTCCGCGAGTTCCGCCACCGCGAGCGCGAGGGCCGAGCCGTACAGCTCGCCCCAGCAGGTCGCGGCCTGGCCCGTCGCCTCCGCGGGCGCGAGGAGTCGGCGTGTGTTCATGACGGGATCGGCCAAGCGCAGCTGTCCGGGACGGGTTACCCCGTCCCGGATCCAAAGGGAGCGCGCAGGATACCCGCCGCGAGGCGGATGGCAACCGTCAGTTGGCGCGGGCCGGGCCCACGATCACTGCGTGGAGCGCCAGGTTGTGCTCGAAGAACACCGAGAAGCCCTGATAGTCCCAGCGCGTGATGGGCGGGTCCCCGACGGCCGCGTACTTGCGCACGGGCGTCCCGAACCGGGCCTCGACCTGCGCCATGGTCGCGCCGCGCGCAGGACGCGCGGGCACCGACGCGGACGGGTCGCCCGTGTTCATGTCGAGCGGCTGCGCCGAGGCGACCGTCGCGGTCAGCGCCAGGGCGGGAACGAGCAGGCGAACCAGTTTCATGAGGTAACCTCCCGCGGGGAGTGTAGCACCGGGTCCAAATGTGTAGAGGTTCACGGCGCAAATCCTTGATCGGCTTCGCGATTCTGGCGTCCGGACGGCGGACTCCGGCTGTGGTTCAATAGCGCCCCATGCTAAAGCCCCTCCCGCTCGGTATCGGGCTTCGTTACGTCCGGTCCCGGCGCCGGTCCTTCTTCGTTTCCTTCATTACCTGGGTGTCGGTTCTCGGCGTGTGCCTGGGCGTTGCCGCGCTCATCACGATCCTCTCGGTCATGAACGGCTTCGAGGGGGAGCTGCGGTCGAGGCTCCTGGCGCTATCGGCGCACGCGACGCTCGTCCGGCCGGGCGCCTCCGGGGACGAACTCGCCGCCCTGGCCCGGCGCGTGGTCGAAGAGCCCGGCGTCGCGGATGCAGCGCCCTACCTCGAGGTACAGGGCCTGCTCTCTGCCGGCAGTCGACTGTCAGGCGGGACCGTACGCGGCATCGACCCGGCGGCGGAGGCGCGCATCGGCCAGCTCGACGAGGCCATGATCGCCGGCTCCCTGGACGACCTCGTGCCCGGCTCGAGACGAATGGTGCTGGGCCGCGTCCTGGCTGCGGACCTCGCGGTGCGCCTCGGGGACACGGTCACCGTGCTGCTGCCGCGCGCCGACGCGACCGGCAACCTGGTGCCTGAGATCGGCGCGTTCACGGTGTCAGGTGTCTTCGAGATCGGTCTCGCCGACCACGACGCCACGCTCGCGCTCGTCCCGCTGGGCGACCTGGCCCTGCTCGGGGGCCCGGCGGCACCGTCGGGCGTGCGAGTCACGTTCGACGATCCCCTCGATGCACCGCGCGAGACCAAGGTCCTGGCCGCCCGGCTGGGCGGGGAGCTCGAGGTACGCGACTGGACGCAGGACCATGCGGCCTACTTCCACGCCATCCGCCTCGAGAAGACCATGATGACGCTGATCCTGATGCTGATCGTGGCGGTGGCGGCCTTCAACATCGTTGCGAGCCTGGTCATGGTGGTGAGCGATAAGCGCACCGACATCGCCATCCTGAGGACCCTGGGCCTGGCGCGCAGCTCCGTGGTCGGCATCTTCATGACACAGGGCACGGTCATCGGCTGGATCGGCACGGCCGCGGGTGTTGCGCTCGGCCTGCTGCTCGCCGTCAACGTGGGCGACATCACGCCGGTGCTCGAGCGGTGGCTCGGATTCCAGGTCTTCGACCCGGACGTGTACTACATCAGCCGCATCCCGTCGGAAGTGCGGTCCCTGGACGTCGGGCTCATCGCCCTCGCAGCGCTCGCGCTCACCTTCGTCGCCACCGTCTACCCGGCACTGCGCGCCGCGGGTACGCAGCCCGCGGAGGCCCTGCGGTATGAGTGAGCAGTCGCGGCTTCCCTACACCTGGTGGATCGGCTCGCGCTATCTCCGCCTGAGGCGTGACGACCGCTTCATCGGCTTCATCTCGGCCATCTCCATGGCCGGGATCGCCGTTGGCGTCGCCGTGCTGCTGGTGGTGCTCTCGGTGATGAACGGCTTCGAGCGCGAACTCGAGGAACGCATCCTGGCGGTGACCTCGCAGGCGACGCTCGAGGGACTCGAGGGACGGCTGCCGGACTGGCGCGAGCACGAGGCGCTGACCCGGACCTCGCCCGGCGTGGTCGCGGTCGCGCCCTACGTCGAGGGACGGGGCATGCTGGTCCACGGCCCTCGCTCGGCAGCCGTGCAACTACGGGGCGTGGAGCCGTCGGCCGAAAGACAGGTCTCCGCGCTCGGCGACTCGCTGAAGGGCGGATCGCTCGACGAGCTCGAGGCGGGTGCCTACGGCATCGTGCTCGGGAGGGCGCTGGCCGGGGAACTGGAGGCCGCACCGGGTGACCGGGTGCTGCTCGTGGTGCCGCAGGGCAACGTCACGCCGGCGGGGGTCGTGCCGCGCATGCGGCGCTTCACCGTGCGGGCCGTCTTCGATGCCGGCATGTACGAGTACGACCGCGGCCTGGCGCTCCTCAACATCGAAGATGCGCGCCGGCTGCTGCGGCTCGGCGGTGACGTCACCGGGCTGCGCTATGCATTCGAGAAGCCGTACATGGCGCCCGCGCGGATCCGCCAGATCGCGGTCGACCTGGGGGGTGGCTTCTACATCAGCGACTGGACCCGCAGCCACGCCAACTTCTTCCGGTCCATCCAGGTCACGCGCTCGATCATGTTCGTCGTGCTGCTGCTCGTCGTCGGCGTCGCGGCCTTCAACATCGTCTCGACGCTCGTCATGGTCGTCAAGGAGAAGCAGGGGGACATCGCGATCCTGCGGACCCTCGGCTCCAGTCCGCGCGAGATCCTCAGCGTGTTCGTTATCCAGGGTACGACCATCGGCGTAGTGGGCACCGTACTCGGCATGGGGCTCGGGATCGCGCTCGCGCTCAACCTGACGGCCATCGTCCATGGGCTGGAGGGGCTCATGAACACGACCCTCGTGGACGCGCGCGTCTACTACATCGACAATCTGCCTGCCGACATCCGTCTTCGCGACGTGCTGACCATCTCGGCGACGGCGCTTGCGCTCGGAGTGCTGTCCACCGTGTACCCCGCCTGGCGCGCGGCGGGCACGGCCCCGGCCGATGCGCTGCGCCACGAGGTCTAGGAGTCCCCATGCCCGAGACGCCCGTGCTCTCCTGCAGACGCCTGCGCAAGGAGTTCCGGCAAGGGCCCGTCACGCTCACCGTGCTCGAGGATCTCGACTTCGAGGTCGAGGCCGGCGAGCGGGTCGCGATCGTCGGGGCTTCGGGCTCCGGCAAGACGACCCTGCTGCAGCTGCTCGGCGGCCTGGACGACCCGACCGCCGGCCAGGTCTGGATCGACGGCCAGGAAGTCTCCTCGCTCGGCGAGACGGCCCGGGGGCGGCTCCGGAATCGCGCCGTGGGCTTCGTCTACCAGTTCCATCACCTCCTGCCCGAGTTCTCGGCGCTCGAGAACGTCGCCATGCCGCTGCTCGTGCGCCGGGAGCCGCGCGCGGAGGCGTACGCGCGAGCGCGGGACATCCTGGGCCGGGTCGGGCTCGGCCCGCGACTGGAGCATCGGCCGGCGGAGCTGTCCGGTGGCGAGCGGCAGCGCGCTGCGGTGGCCCGTGCGCTGGTGGCCTCGCCGCGCATCGTGCTCGCCGACGAGCCGACCGGCAACCTCGACGGCGCGAACGCCGCACAGGTGTTCGACCTGATGCTCGACCTGAACCGCGAATTGCGCACGAGCCTCGTCATCGTCACGCACGATGAGCGGCTCGCGGCGCGGATGGATCGCGTCGTGACGCTCACCGACGGAAAACTGCACGAAGCGAACGCTTGAGCCGTGCCGCACTCTGGCTTTCCGGGTCTAGTCTGGGCGGCATCCTTCGCGACCCGAGGCCGCCTTGCTCGTTCCAGCGCTGTCGCTCGCCGCGGGCATCGCCGCGGCGCTGGTCCTGGAGGAGCTGCCCGGGCGGCCCGGGCTCGCGACCATCGCCTTGGCGGCAGCCGGGCTGGCGAGCCGGGGACGGTTGCGATGGCTCGCGTGGGCAGTCGCCGGTTTCGTCCTGGCCTGCGCGCAGGGCCAGCGTCTGCTTGCGAACGACTGGCCCTGTTCACGCGATCGAGAGCGGATCTCCGTAACGGGAAGGGTGGTCTCGCCCGCCGAGCGACGCGAGGGCCGCGTCGACTTCGACGTGATCGCCGACGAGGCATCCCGCAGGCGCGGCGTGCCTCCCAAGCTGCGCCTGTCCTGGTACGAGCCGACGACGATCCCGGTGCCGGGGGAGACATGGCGCTTCGACTCGCGGCTGCGTTGCCGCAACGGCTTCGCCAACCCGGGAGGATACGACCGGGAGCTCGCGCTCCTGCGGGACGGGTACGGCGCGACCGGCTATCTGACGGGAGACGCCGGACTTTCACAGGGCACGGGACGGCCTGCCCCCATTGAAGGCGCGCGGGCGTGGGTGGCCCGGCAGATCGAGAGCGCGGCCGGACACACGCGCTCCGTCGGCGTGATGCAGGGGCTGGCCGTCGGCTTGCGCGGCAGCATCCCGGAGGAGCTGCGGGACGCCTTCGTCGCGACCGGCACGGCTCACCTGATCGCCATTTCCGGCATGCACGTGACGGCTTTCGCCGTGGTCGTCCTGTTGCTGTCGCGGCTTGCACGGCGATCGCTGGGCGGACCCGGCCTGGCGGCCCGGTGGCCGACGCTGCAGTCCGCGCTCGTCGTCGCGGTGACGGCAACCTACGGGTGGCTGGCGGGCGCCTCCCTGCCCACGCTGCGAACGGTGTCGATGGTCGCGATATTCGCGGCGCTCAGGATCGCGAGGCGTTTCACGGACCCGGCGGCCGGCCTCGCCGGGGCGGCGGTCGTGATGCTCGCAAGCGATCCGCTCGCGCTCAGTTCGGCCGGCTTCTGGCTGAGCTTTGCCGCCGTCGCGGCGCTGTTGGCGCTGGCTGCGGCGCCACCGGGCGCCGCCGCGCTCGCGCGCAGCTTCGCCAGGTCGCAGGCAGCCGTGACCCTGATGCTGACGCCGGTGCTTGCCGCGGCCTTCGGTTCGATTCCCGTGGCGGGGCCCCTTGCGAACGCCCTGGCCATTCCGGTATTCACGTTCCTGCTGCTGCCGGCGACGCTGGCGGGTACGGCGCTGCTGCCGGTCTGGCCGGCACTGGCCGCCTGCATCTGGTCGACGCTCGGCCAGGCGCTGGACCTCCTCTGCCAGGGCCTGCTCGCGATGGCGGCATGGCCCCACGGCACGTTCAGCCCGCCCGAGCCGCCGGGCTGGCTGCTGGCCGCGGCCATGACGGCGGCCGGGCTCGCGGTCGCCGTGCCGGGGCCTGCATTCAAGTGGCTGGCCGCATGTGTGCTGGGCTCGCTGCTGCTGCGGCCGGGTCCCGGGCCGTCGCAGGGCGAGTTCGAGATCTCGGTGCTCGATGTCGGGCACGGCCTCGCGACCGTGGCCAGGACCGAGCACCACGTGCTGGTCTTCGACACGGGACCTGCCTGGCGCAGCGGCGGCGCGGCCGCCCGCTTCACGCTCGTGCCTTACCTCAGGTCCATCGGCGCGCACGCCCTCGATACGGTGGTGCTGAGTCATCCCGACCAGGACCACGCGGGTGGCCTGGAGACCCTGGTGCGCGCCATGCCCGTCCGCCAGGTGCTCGGTGAGCAGAACGGCGCGACGGGCCTGCCGGTACAGCCGTGCGTGGCCGGGCGGGGTTGGACCTGGGACGGCGTGCGTTTCGAGGTGTTGCATCCGCCGCCGGGGGTCGCACTGCGCGACAACGACCGGTCCTGCGCCCTGCGCGTGGTGTCGCCGGCCGGAGCAGCCCTGCTGCTCGCCGATCCCGAGCACCGGGCCGAGCAGTGGATGCTGGGCCGGGAGCTGTCGGCCGACGTGGTGCTCGTCCCGCACCATGGCAGCGCCAGCTCCTCGAGCCCGGCGCTCGTGTCGGCCGTCGGGGCGCGGCTCGCGCTCGTGTCGAACGGATTCGGCAATCGCTGGGGGCTCCCCCGCGACGAGGTGATCGGCCGCTGGCGGGAATCCGGCGCATGGGTGCTGACGACGGCCGCAGGCGGCGCCCTGCTCGTCCGGTTCCCGCGCGGTGCAGCAGAGCCGGAGGTCTCCGCGTACCGGGACCGGACGCGGCGCTGGTGGCGGCGGCCGGATGGATGCCCGGGCAGGCCCGGCACGGTATCATGCAGGCCGCATGTGGGAGATCATCCAGGCCGGCGGCCCCGTGATGTGGCCGATCATCCTCTGCTCGGTGGGGGCGGCCGCCATCATCCTCGAGCGCCTCTGGACCCTGCAGGAGAAGCGCGTCATTCCGCGCGAGCTGACCAACAAGGTCTGGAAGCTCGTCGAGACGCGAACGCTCACGGAGCGGCACATCGAGGCGCTCGAGCACAACTCCCCTCTCGGCCGGGTCCTCGCGGCCGGGCTCGCCAACCGCGACAAGGGCCGCGAGCTGATGAAGGAGGTCATCGAGGACACCGGAAGGCACGTCGTCCACGAGCTCGAGCGCTTCCTGAACTCGCTGGGCACCATCGCCGCCATCACACCGCTGCTCGGCCTGCTCGGGACGGTCACCGGGATGATCTCCGCGTTCGAGGCCATCACGACGCAGGGCGTGGGTGACGCGCGCGTGCTCTCCGGCGGGATCGGCGAGGCGCTGATCACGACGGCCGCGGGCCTGATCGTGGCGATCCCCTCGCTCATCGGCTACCGCTACCTGCGCGGCAAGGTGGACATGCTGGTCGTCGAGATGGAGAAGGAGGCGATCAAACTCGTGCAGTCCTTCGATCGTCTCGACTCGCGCGCCGCGGCCGGCGCCCACACCGCGGCCGGACCCCGCGCCGCGGCCGGCAGCCGCGCTGCGGCCGGCCAATGAACCTCAGCCCGCGCCGCCGCGAGGATCCGGAGATCAATCTGACGTCGCTCATCGACGTCGTCCTGCTCCTCGTAATCTTCTTCATGGTCTCCACCACGTTCGTCGAGGAGGGGCGGTTGCGCGTCGAGCTGCCGCGGGCGAGCGAGGAGCCCGTGACGGCCATTCAGGATCCCATCGTCATCACGATCACCGCCCAGGGCGCGTACCGCGTCAACGAGAAGAGCCTCGTCAACAACGCCCCGGAGACCCTGCGCAGCGCGCTGCTCAAGGAGTCCGAGGGCGAGCGCGAGGCACCCATCACGATCCGCGCGGACGCGCGCGCCACGCACCAGGCGGTGGTCACCGCCATGGATGTCGCGGCCCGGCTCGGCTTCCGGCAGGTCAACATCGCCACCGTCAGTGAGCAGACGTAAGGCCGACCCGTCCCTGCCGCCGATCACGGCTGGCGGGCTCAGAATCTACCTGCGGCTGCTCGCCTACGCGAAGCCGCACTGGCCGATGTTCCTGCTCGGCGTGCTGGGCATGACGCTGTTCGCCGCGGTCGACACCGGGCTCGCCTGGCTGGTCAAGGAGTTCCTCGACGGGGCCTTCGTCGAGCGCAACGAGCACGTGCTGGTGATGGTGCCGGCCGGGATCATCGTGCTGTTCGCGGCCCGCGGCATCGGCGACTACCTGTCCGTCTACGCTCCCGGCTGGGTCGGGCGGCACGTGATCAAGGCGCTTCGCACCGACGTCTTCGGACAGTACCTGCGCCTGCCCGCGGCCTTCTTCGACCGCAGCGGCGCCGCGACGCTGCTTTCCCGGCTCACCTACAACGTCGAGCTGGTCGCCGAGGCTGCGACCACAGCGATCACCTGCATGATCCGGGACACGCTCACCATCTTCGGCCTCCTCGGCTGGCTGTTCTGGCTTAACTGGCGCCTGACCCTGTTCGCGCTGACGGTCGCTCCGCTGATCATCGGGTTGATGCGAGTCACGAGCAAGCTGTTCCGCCGCTACAGCCAGCGCATCCAGAGCTCGATGGGCGACGTGACGCGCGTCGCCAAGGAGGCGCTCGAAGGCCAAAGGCTGATCAAGGTCTTCAATGCGCAATCCCAGGAGGCGGCGCTCTTCGAGAGCGTCAACGAGCACAACCGGTCGAGCTTCATGAAGCTGATCACGGTGAGGGCCGTGTCGAACCCGGTGGTGCAGATGATCGCTGCGCTCGGCCTGGCGGCGGTCATGTACGTCGCCATCCGGCAGGTGCTGGACAAGGGCCTGTCCATCGGCGAGTTCACCTCCTTCCTGACGGCGCTGCTGCTGATCACCGCGCCGTTGCGGCGGCTGGTGGGGATCGTCGGCCCACTGCAGCAGGGCATCGCGGCAGGCCACAGCGTGTTCGAGATCCTCGACACGGCGACGGAAGGGGAGGGCGGCGAGCGCAGGATCGGGCGGGCCCGCGGGGAAGTCGAGTTCCGCAACGTCTCCTTCCTCTATTCAACCGACAAGGGCGAAGTGCTGCGTGACATCGGCTTCGTCGTGAAGCCGGGCGAGACGGTCGCCATCGTCGGCCGGTCGGGCAGCGGCAAGTCGACGCTTGTCGGCATGCTGCCGCGCTTCTACGACGCCACTCGCGGGCAGGTGCTGCTCGACGGCGTCGACGTGCGCGAGTACCGTCTCACGGACCTGCGCGACCAGTTGAGCCTCGTCAGTCAGGACGTCATGCTCATCGACGATACCGTGCGCAACAACATCGCCTTCAGCGCGCCCTCGGCGCCGCCGGAGGCCGTCGAGGCCGCCGCGCGTGCGGCGCACGTGCTGGAGTTCACCCGCGACCTGCCCGAGGGGCTCGACACCCGTGTCGGCGACCGCGGGACGCTGCTCTCCGGCGGACAGAGGCAGCGCGTGGCGATAGCCCGGGCGCTGCTCAAGGATGCGCCGGTGCTGATCCTCGACGAGGCCACCTCGGCGCTCGACACGGAGTCCGAGCGCGTGATCCAGCAGGCCCTCGACGAACTGCTCCGCGACCGCACCACGCTGGTCATCGCGCATCGCCTGTCGACCATCGAGAATGCCGACCGGATCCTGGTCATGGAGGAGGGCCGGCTGGTCGAGAGCGGCACGCACACGGACCTGATGGCGCGCGGCGGCGTGTACGCGGCGCTGCACCGGATGCAGTTCAACGTCTGAGGCCGGGGTCGGTCCCGCGAAGCGCTAAGAGGCATGCACGACTGGCTGCTCGAGATCTGGTACGGAGAGCGCGGGCGGGGTGCGTGGCTCTTGCCCTTGGCCTGGCTGTTCGGCGGAATCGCCGCGCTGCGGCGGGCGGCCTACCGGCGTGGCTGGCTCGAGCGCTACACGTCGTCCCGACCCGTCGTCGTCGTGGGCAACCTGACCGTGGGCGGTACGGGCAAGACGCCGCTCGTCCTGTGGCTCGTGGAGGCGCTCAGGCTGCGTGGCCACCACCCGGGCGTGGTCAGCCGCGGGTATGGGCGCCGGGCCTCCGAAGCGCGCCGGGTCGCGGCAAGCGATCCGGTCTCCGAGGTCGGCGACGAGCCGGCGCTGATCGCGCGCCGCAGCGGGGTACCCGTTGCGATCGGCGCGGACCGGGCTGCCGCGGTGCGGTTGCTCGAAGAAGACTGCGACGTGATCCTCTCGGACGACGGCCTGCAGCACTACGCACTGGCGCGGGACGCCGAGATCGTGGTCGTAGACGGCCTGCGCGGCCTCGGCAACGGCCGGCTGCTCCCGGCAGGACCCCTGCGCGAGGGCCGCTCGAGGCTTGACGACGTGCAGGCCGTGGTCGTCAACGGGCCGGGCGATCCGGTCGCCGGTGCGCTGCGCATGGAAGTCGTCCCGAAGCGCTTCTGCGCCGTGACCGGGACGCGCTGCGTACCGCCGGACGCCTTCCGCGGCCAGCGAGCCCACGGCGTCGCGGCGATCGGGCACCCCGAGCGCTTCTTCCGCACGCTGGCGGGCCTCGACATCGCCGTCGAGCCGCATGCCTTCCCGGACCACGCGGTACTGACGGCCCGGGACATCGAACACCCGGGCGACGTGCCGATCCTGATGACCGAGAAGGATGCCGTAAAATGCGCAGGGCTGGCCGGGCCGCGTCACTGGTACCTCGAGATCGGAGCCAGCCTGCCCCCGCTCGATGCCGAACGTCTGCTCGCCGTGGTCGAGGAAACCTGCCGAAGCCGGTCATGAGGACCTGAACATGGACACGAAGCTGCTCGACATCCTGGCCTGCCCGGTGTGCAAGGGGCCGCTGGTGCACTTCCGCGACGAGGAGGTGCTCGTCTGCCGGGCCGACCGGCTGGCGTTCCCGATCCGCGACGGCGTGCCGGTGATGCTCGAGGAGGAAGCCCGGCAGCTGTCTTCCGAAGACCCGTTGATGGCGCGCTGACCGCCGCCCGCCATGTTCCGCGCCGTCATCCCGGCCCGCTTCGCCTCGACGAGGCTACCCGGCAAGCCGCTCGCCGACCTCGGCGGCAAGCCGATGGTGCGCCACGTGCACGAACGGGTCGTCGCCGCGGGGGCCGCCGAGGTCATCGTCGCGACGGACGATGCCCGCGTCTCCGCGGCATGCGCGGAGTTCGGGGCCGAGGTCGAGATGACCTCGGCGGAGCATCCCTCCGGCACGGACCGGCTCGCGGAGGTGGCTGCCCGGCGGGGCTGGCGCGAAAGTGACACCGTCGTGAACGTGCAGGGCGACGAGCCCCTGTTGCCCCCGGTGCTCGTGCAGCAGGTGGCTGCGCTCCTGCGCGCCGATCCGGGCGCCGACGTCGCCACGCTCGGCACGCCGATCGGGTCGCTCGAGGAGTTTCTGGACCCGGCGGTCGTCAAGGTGGTCAGGCGCGCGGACGGCAGGGCGCTCTACTTCAGCCGCGCGCCGATCCCCTGGCATCGCGAGGGCGCACCCGCCGGAGTCGCGAGCCAGCAGGAGTTCGCCGGCGCCTGGCGCCACCTGGGCCTGTACGCGTACCGGGTCGGCGCGCTGAAGCGTCTCGCGGCGGCGGAGCCTGCGCCCCTCGAACTGATCGAGAAGCTCGAGCAACTGCGCGCCCTGTACCTCGGCATGGTCATCACCGTGGGCGAGGCCGTCGAGCGCCCCGCGCCCGGCGTCGACACACCGCAGGACCTCGAGCGGGTGCGAGCGATGCTGCGAAAGGGTCCGAGCTGACGGCGTATCGTGCCTGAGGCTTCCACCGGCACAGCGGGCGCACTCTAGCTGGTCGTCTCCGGGACGACCCGGTTCGCAGCCGCCGCCGCCGCGACGCTTGCGGCGCGCTGGCTGCGCACGCCTCGCGCCGGGGCCCATCGATCGCGGAGTCGCAGGAATGGCACTTCAACCCACCTGGTCATCACAGCTCCGAGGGTGACGGACACGGCGACGTAGATCAGGGCCTGCAGCGTGAGGACCAGCGGGGCAGGCGCGTCCAGCGAACCCACGGCGGACTGCAGCTGCCAGTAGCCGGGCACCACGAACGGGACGAAGTAGTGCCAGAGATAGATGTTGTAGGACCAGCACCCCATCCTGGCAACCGGTCGCAACGCCGCACCGTCTCCCAGGCGCGAGTCGAGGAACTCCAGCGCGAGGCCGATCAGGATCGCGTAGCCGATCGCGAGACCGGTGAATCCCGGGCCGAACATCAGCGCATCGTTGCGCGAGAAGGAGATTGACGGCAACAGCAGCCCGACTGCGACGGGAAGGAGGAGCCACCAGTACCGGCGCGCCAGGAGGCGAGCCTGGCCGGGAAACCGGCGGCGGTAGAACTGCAGCGCCACGCCGAGGATCAGGCTGTCGAACCGGAAGTGGGACAGCATGAAGTCGTTGACCTCCGGTCCGTCGTTCACCAGAACGTGCCACACGCGCAGACCCATCCCACCGGCCAGGGAGAGGGCGAAGAAAGCGTGGTAGCGAGCCAGTCCGGCGCCGGCGGCTCCTCCGCCGCGACCCACGACGAGCAGGAGGAGTGGCAGCAGGAGATAGAAGTGTTCCTCCACGGCGAGGGACCACGTCGGTCCGTTGACCCCGCGGTCCAGGTAGTTCTGCAGGAAGAGTCCGTGCACGAGCAGGTCGTTCGCGGCGCTGCCGGGCGATGCGAGGTCGATCCAGCGCGTCGCTTCGATTCCGGCGAGCACTGCGAGCAGCGCGAAATAGGACGGCCAGATCTTCAGGCCTCGGCGCAACCAGAAGCGACCGCAGCCTATTCGTCCGTGACGATCCAGCTCCGAAAGCAGCAGTCCACCGATCAGGTATCCGCTCAGCACGAAGAACAGATCGACACCGGTCCAGCCGAGATTCTTGAGCGCCCAGAACGCAAAGCCGGAGGCCCCGTCGACCTGCGGTTGGTTGGGAATCATCTCCGGACCAGCGTGGTGCAGGATCACCATCAGGATGGCGATCCCCCTGATGGTGTCCAGCGCGAGGATCCGGCCTGTGCCCCGGATGACTGGCAAGGCTTTCACGGCGCTGCAGATCGACGCAGGGAGCAGCGGGACATCACGATGCCGCCGAGGACGTCGCGACAGCAGTCGGCCGCAGCAACCGTGACACCCACCGGACCAGCCCAGGGGCGTGATCGATGACCCGGGCCAGAAGCTGCGGGTCGTCCACCTCCTTGCAGCTGCCGAGGTCGGCGCGAAGCAGCCATGGGCCGCAGACGAGCGCATTGCGCAGGCGTACACCTCGTCCGACATAGGTGCCTGGCATGACGACGGAGTCCGTCACCTCGGCGCCGACGTCGATGACGCAATCCTGGCCGATGTCGACGGTTCCGGAGATCGAGACGTGATCGCGTACGATCGCGTTACGCCCGATCCGGGCCCTGCCCTCGACCAGTACGGTCCTTGCCAGGCGGGCGCGTGGACCGGTCAGCGTGTCGGGATCGAAGCCTGCCCTGCCGGCGGGCAGGGTGCCGGCGAACCTGCCGTGCAGCGCCTGCAAGCCGGCAGCGTGCAGTGCGTCCAGCGTCTCCAGGAGCGCAACGCCTGCCTGCATCCGGTGAACCCGCACTGCGGTGCGTGGTGGCGGCCCCGATCGCAGGCGCGGCCAGTCGAGCTCGTCTGCAGAGTCACGGCAATCGCCTACGATCGCCATGCCCGCAGGACGATCGTCGTCGACCGCGTGCAGGTCTCGCAGTCCTTCGCGCGCAGCGCGGTCGACCAGCCCACGGCCAAATCGCCCTCGCATCACGTCGCCGCGGCAGACCAGGACCGGGTCGTCGTCCGTGAACGTCGCGTCGAGCACGGCGGAGGGCCGGGCCTCGCCCTGTGTCGGCAACCAGTCCAGGCGGAGACCCAAGCGCTCGCCCGCACCGAAGGCTTGCACGACGGCGTCGCTCGGTTGAGCAACGGCCAGCACGGCGTGGCGGACGCCCGCCTCCCAGATGTCCTCGAGGCAGTGCTCCAGCACGGGCTTGCCGGCCACGGGCAGCATCGCCGGGCATGGGAGTCCCGCGATCGGGGTTTCTGCGTGGTGGAGCCGATCGGCCAGGACCAGCGCTTTCATCGAGTGTTCCTCCGCGGTTCAGTAGGCACCGCGTCCGCGCAACAGGGCCGGTACGGTGCGTGCCAGGAGTCTGAGGTCCTCGCCGAGCGACTGCCGGTGGATGTACTGGAGGTCCATCTCGACCTGCATGGGGAACGGGATCTCGGACCGACCAGACACCTGCCAGATGCAGGTGATGCCGGGCGCTGTCTCGAGACGGCGCCGATCGCTGGGACTGTACTCGGCCACCTCGCGCGGCAGAGGCGGGCGCGGGCCCACGAGCGACATGTCGCCCCGCAAGACGTTGAACAGCTGCGGCAACTCGTCGAGCGAGGTACGCCGGACGAACCGGCCGACTCGCGTCACCCGAGGGTCTTCCCGCATCTTGAAGATGACCCCGCCCGCCATCTCGTTCCGCGCCAGCAGCTCACTGATGCGCGCCTCGGCATCCACGTGCATCGACCGGAACTTGAACATGGTGAAGGTACGACCGTCTCTGCCGACGCGCTGCTGGCGAAAGATCACCGGGCCCTTCGAGTCGAGCTTGATGGCGAGCGAGACGAGAAGCAGCAGCGGCGCGATCGCCAGCAGGCCGAGCAGCGACAGGACGACGTCCAGCGACCGCTTGGTCAGCCGGGTCACCGACTCGCTGATCAGGGGCATGAGGCGAAGCCACGCGCCCCGACCTTCCGCGAGGCGGCGCTGCACAAGCCCGTTCCCCGTTATCGCCGCTGCAGCCGGCCGATGGCCACCCTGCACGTGGCTCATCGCCACCCGGTACAGGAACACGACATTGCCGACGACGTATCGCCGCCACAGACGCGAGGGCTCTTGCGCCAGCCGCCAGACCCACTCCAGTCCGACCTGGCGCAACCACAGAGGCGCGCGCGGGATCCGCCCCGAGTAGTAGTCGAAGAGCCCGCCCACGCCCAGCTTGACGGGGGGTGCGAGGCTGGCTTCGTGCTCCTTGATCCACAGCTCCTGACGCGGCGCACCGAGGCCGACCAGCAGAATCCGCGCGCCCGATCGATTGATGTCCTCGATCACGTCGGCCTGCTCGTCGTCGGAGAAATAGCCGTGGTGAAATCCGGCGATCCTCAGGCCGGGAACGGCCTGCTGCATGGCACGCGCTGCGGCGACGGCTACGCCCGGCCGCCCGCCGAGGAGGTAGACCGAGATGCCGGCGCGTGCCGCGGCGCCGCACAACAGCGGAAACATGTCGGTCCCATTGACGTTGGCCAGGAGCCTCTGACCGAGCAGCCGGGCGGCGATGCGCAGGCCGATGCCGTCGGCGAAGACGCAGTCGGCGGCTGCCAGCGCTTTCCGGTAACGGGCATCGGTCGAGGCGATGTTCAGACAGTCGGCATTTCCGAAGAAGACCGTGGCGGGCCGACAGGAGCCCGCGCCGTGGACGATCCGCTCCACGGCTTCCGCCATGGTCACGTTGTTCAGCTTGACGCCGAGAATCCTGATGCGTCGCGGAGCGAGACCCTGGGCGCCGCCGGCGAGCGTCGAGGCCACGATCGAGCGGAACGCCAGGGCGAGTCCGCTGAAGGCGCCGTGCCTTGCCACGAAATCCAGGTCCGCCGACAGTTCGTCCGCATGATCGATGCCGGTCTGCCGCTGCAACGCAGCCACGGTGAACAGGCCGGGCCGGACCGCGAATCGCGCGGGGACAGCGGCGAGCAGAGAAGGCAATTCATCGGGCCCGGCCGGACGGGGTCCGCCGAGGGCAAGCGAACCCGACAGGACGTTGAACCAGCGGGCCCAGCGCGCACCGGCCCAAGGTCCGGAGAAGGTCAACAATTCCAGCCGGCTCGCGTGCCGGCCGTGGGCGGGCGACCTTTCCAGGACGCGGCCGGAGGCCAGCCAGCCTGCCAGCGCGCGCAGAGCCAAGAACGGCGACAGCGCCGCAAGTACGACGCCGGCAACGATGGCGTCGAGACTGCGAGCCGCCCAAACCTGTTTCACGGTGGGGATTGCCACGGTAGTCGATCCGGTCGAGTTGAAGACACGACGTCGTAGCAGCAAGTCGCGTGCCAGCTTCCCGGGGAGCCGATTCCGAGCATTGCCGGCGGTCCCGGCCGGGAATCGACGCAGGCTGACTCGCAATTTGCGAAGCGAAGGAGGGCGTGGCCGCATTCTGCGGGAGGCGGGCCCTGCTTGCCCCGGCGCGCCAGGCAACCGGGAGTGGCACGAAACTTGGACATCCCGCGGCATTCGTGCCTATAGGCAGCGCCGGGGAGACGCCAGACCGTGGAACTCAAGCATTGGATCTTCGTTGCGATGTCCATCATCGCCATCCCGGCACTGGCGGCGCTCGGGCTCAGGCACCGCTGGGGCGAGCGGCTGTTGGTAGCCGGAGCTCTCCTGTCGACGTCCTACCTGGTCGACATCAACTTCATCTCCATGGAGTGGTACCGGGGGGACACCCGCGGTTTCGAGTTCGGGGTCACGGACTGGATGGTCATCGCCCTCGCTATTACGATGCTGGGCTCTAGGCGCTGGGCGGGTCGACGACCTCGGGTACCGCCGCTGTGGCTGCCGCTCACCCTGTACCTGGCGATCGCCGCTGCGAGCGTGCTGGCGGCCTACGTTCCGGTGTACGCCGGTTTCGGCCTGTTCAAGCTGCTTCGTGCGGTGGCCGTGTACTGGGTGGCCTACAACTGGCTGCGCAGCGAGGACGACCTGCGCTTCGTCCTGTTGGTGCTGGTGGCGATGGTCGGCATCCAGTTCCTGCTGGTCCTCGGCCAGCGTGCCGGCGGACTCTACCGCGCCGTTGGCTCGACGCCTCACCCCAACACGCTCGCGGTCTACGTCAACTTCATGAACATGATCTTCCTCGCGGTTCTCATGTCGGGGCGGCTGCGATTCCCGGCCAGCGCGGTCGTCTGGACCGGATTTTCGATGGGCACGCTGATCGTGCTCGCCACGTTCTCGCGTGGCGCCCTGGCCACGATGGCGCTGGGCTACGGTCTGGTCGTGTCGTTGTCGTTGCTCGACCGGGCGAGACCGCGCAAGCTCGTGATGGTCGGCATCATGGCCCTTGCCGCGCTGCCGCTGGTCGTCAAGACGGCACCGTCGGTCATTCACCGCTTCCAGACGGCGCCTGTCGAGTCCGGGCTGAGCCGGCAGCAGGCGAACGCCGCGGCGCTCGAGATGGCCCGCAATCACTTTCTGGGCGTCGGCCTCAACAACTACTCGCACGTGGTCAACAACACGGCGTACTCCCGCTTCGTCCCGCTCGAAGCGGACCGGGGCATCGTGCACAACGTCTACCTGCTGCAGGCGAGCGAGTTGGGCTGGGTCGGGCTCGCCGCCTTCCTGCTCGTCGTCGCCGGATTTTTCTGGCGGGCAGGACGTTTCCTCGCACGTCGCACGGACGACCTCGCTTCCGCGGTGGCTATCGGCATCTTCGTCGGGATGGTCGCCCTGTGGGCGCAGTCGTTGCTCGAGTGGCTCTTCCGGCAGACCTACGTGACGATCCAGTTCTTCCTGCTAGCCGGATTCCTGTGCGCGCTTCCCCGCGTGTCGAGTGCCATCCGCCGCGCGCGTCACAGGCGCGCGGCGCTGATCGCTCTCATTGCGAGGCGGCGGCGACCCGTCCTGCCGGCATCCCGCCCGCTGCCCGTTCCCCTACGTTGAGCAACTTGGCGGCCTCGCGATTGGCCCACACCTCGACGCGATCGCTGCCACGGAACGGCAAGACCTCGATCCTCGACATCGCGGTGGGGCCGCCCGGCGCTATGCTCGTCAGGTCCGGGTTGTATGCGCGCCGATACCCGTCGTACAGCACCAGGACGGCCGGTCCCTGCTGGTCTAGCCAGCCGGTGAGTTGTTCGGAGGAATTGGTCCAGGGCCGCGGTTCCGCTCGTCGACCGGCCCAGAAGCTGCTGGAGCTCACGTAACCGTATCCGTCGCCATAGATGGCCACGCGCTCGGGCACGCTTTCGGCCAGCCAGGCGCCGATCGCCCGGTGCGGGCCCCTCTCGGCCTCCGAGTGGAGAGCCAGAGGCACGATCAGGACCCCGAGCAGCAGCAGGGTGGCCGTGGCAGGTGTCCACGCCCAATATTCACCGCGCAGACGCTCGGCGACGAAGCGGCCGAGGACGACCAGGCCAGCGGCCCCGAACAGGCAGCAGCCGATGACGGTCGGAAGCAGCATCCGCGGCTCCAGCTGCAGGAGCGGGTAGAACAGCAAGGGCCACAGCGTGAAAGCGAGCAAGGGCCACTCCCGCCTGCCGCCACCCCGGCGCCTGGCGAGCGCCGGCAGCAGAAGGGCGGCCAGGAAGATCGGCGAGAGAAGCATCCCCGGCAGACGTTCGAGCGTGTAGCGGACGTTCTGCGGCCAGCGGTCGGCTACGACCTGGAGCCGCGACCTGGGCGAGTCGGCTTGACGCGTCTGACCGGCCTCAATGGCGTACGTTTCTCTCGCCGCGGCCACCGGGTCGAGCATCTCGACGTGCTGCCGTGTCGCGTTCGTTGCCTTGGCCAGCAGCTGTGGGTGACCGAAAAGCATGGTATCGACCGCGAGCGTCGGCACGACGACGGCTGTCGCGGCCAGCACTGTGAGCGATGCGGCCGGAAGCCAGGCGCGCAGCCCGAGGTCACGGCGCAGCAGCCAGGGCAGCAGACCGAGCACCAGGGCGATCAGCGCGGCCTCGTTTCTCACCAGTACCCAGGTTGCGGCACCGGCGCCGAGGGCCACGGCAGCCAGGCGACGCCGCGGCGCAGCGATGAGGGTCGTCGCGCCCCACAGCGCCCAGAGGGCGGCGTGCAGGAAGAAAGACTCCGCGTAGCCGTTGACCGAGTATTCGATCAGTCGCGGATGCAGCGCCACGGCCAGGCCCGCCACGACCGCTGCGGTCCGGCCGTAGAGATTCCAGGTCAGGAGCACGGCCGGCACGATCAGAGCGGTGCCCGGGATCAGCGAGGAGAGAACCAGCGCCGGATACTGGCCAAGACCGGCCCACACGAGGAGCGCCTGCCAGTAGTCGAACAGGCTGTGCCAGAAAGGATCCGCTTCCCAGGCGCGGCCGTGCCCGATGGCCCAGGCGACCCAAGAGTAGGACACGGCGTCGCCGTAGGCCACGGGCGCCACGGCAAGGAAGAGCAGCCGCGCGGCCAGACCCGCCAGCAACAGTGCGGACAGCAGCCACGTCGGGACCGGTCCGTCGGCCGGGCCGAGGATAGGCCGGTCCCGGAACTCGAGGAGTGAGCGGGGCGTGAACACGGCGAGCCGATAGCCGGCAAACGTCACCAGGAATGCGCAGCAGACGGCCGCCAGCTTGGCCAGGTTGGCGAGTACGACCGGTTCCGCGTCGATGCCCGCCAGCACGCGATGCGCGACGAACAGCGCGACGCCGGTCTGAACGCCGATGCCGAGCAGTGCGACGCCGCCGAAACGGAGAGGGCGGCGAGCGCCGCCGAGAGGGCGATACCGCCGGGCCCCGAAGGCCGGAACAGCCACCAGAGCACGTTGAAGGCGGCCACGTCGACGAGCGTATTCACGACGCCGACGGCGGCAAACCGACCGGCCTGCGACAGCAGCCGCCGGAGTGCGTCAGGAACGGCAGGAGGCGTGCTCACGGTGTCCCGACCCCCGTGTCCGGCTCAGCGCGCTGCAGCACGAGTCGCTCGGCGCGGGCACCGAAGAACCCCGCGTTCCGCTGCCGGATCCTGAAGAGGGACGTCAGCATGCGCAGCCCGTCCCGGACCGGCCGGATCTTGGAACCGGCGACTTCCTGCCAGCGGACCGGTACCTCCGCCACGGCGTAGCCGGCCAGCTGGGCGCGATAGAGGATTTCCACGTCGAATGCCCAGCCGTGCTCGCCGAGTTCGCGAAACAGGGCGCGGGCTACGTCGGACCGCAGCAGCTTGAAGCCGCACTGGGTATCCCCGATTCCCGGTACCGCCATCAGGTTGACCAGGGCATAAAACGCTCGCCCGAGGCGTGCACGCAACGCCGTCCGGCTGCGCGTCTTGTCGCCGACCGCTCGCGACCCGATGACGATTTCCTTGCCCTGCCGCGCCTGCTCGAGCAGCGACGCCGCTTCCTCGATCGGCGTCGCGCCGTCCGCGTCCGCGATGAGCACGAACCTGCCGTCGGCCGCCTCGACTCCATCGAGTACGGCGCGGCCCTTGCCGCCGTTGCGAGGCCGCCGGAGCAATCGCAGGCAGGGTTCCGCTGCGGCGACAGACGAGACATAGCCTGCGGTGTCGTCCGAAGAGCCGTCGTCTACGACGAC
>Ga0111152_1031_pt1 | contig 22360 bp, 20 predicted proteins | sample DeeMarSeWOR28_12_FD_80254 | JGI IMG/M metagenome (GOLD analysis project Ga0111152, IMG submission 80254) | Gammaproteobacteria bacterium SG8_30
AGGCGGTGCTGATCCGCCGGGCCTGGGTGGTCGGCGAGGAGCCGGCGGCCGCTACGGAGGCGCAGGCGTCCGCCACGGACGCGGCGGCCGGATCGGGCGCGGCATCCGGTGCGGAGGCGCGGGCAGAGCCGGAGGATGCCGCGGCCGGCGAGGGCGGCGAGGCACAGGCATCAGCCGAGCCGGGCTCGCCCGCGGACCTGCAACGAGAGGTCGGCGAGCCGGCTGGCGAGGCCGCCGATTCCCCGGACCGCGCCACCGAAGCCGGTGCAGACGGGAACGCGCCGCCGCAGTGATCCGCCTGTTCGCATCGGACCTGCACCTCGACCCGTCGCGACCCGACATCACCGATCAGTTCCTCGAGTTCCTGCAGGGCCCTGCGCGCGAGGCCCAGGCGCTCTACCTGCTCGGCGACCTGTTCGAGGCGTGGCTCGGCGACGATGTGCCGGACCCGCTCGGGGAGCGCCTCGCCGCCGCACTCGACCGGCTCGCCGATTCCGGCACGGCGGTCTTCATCATGCAGGGCAACCGGGACTTCCTGCTCGGCGAGGCGTTCTGCCGGCGCGCCGGCGCGCAGTGGCTGCCGGATCCCGTCGTGGCCCGTTTCGGCACGACCCGCGTCCTGCTGACCCACGGCGATGCGCTGTGCACCGGCGATGCCGCCTACCAGCGGCTGCGCGCGCTGGTGCGCGACCCGGTCGTCCAGCGACGTTTCCTCGCGATGCCGCTGGAGCGGCGCCGGGCGCTCGCGATGCAGGCCCGCGCGGGTAGCAGGCAGCACCTCCGGCAGGCGGAGGAGTACATCACCGACGTCGACCCCGCAACCGTCGTCGAGGTCCTGCGCAAGGCGGGCGTCGACACGCTGCTGCACGGCCACACGCACCGGCCGGGCATCCATCGGCTCGAGGTCGACGGCCGCCCCGCCACGCGAATCGTGCTCGGCGACTGGCACGAGCGGGGCAGCGTGCTGCGGTGGAATGACGCGGGGTATGAGCTGGTGGAGCTCACCCGGCGACCGGCACCCCCGAGTGAAACCTGAAGTGCCGGTCGGGCGAGGTCGCGAGCTCGCCCTCGACTTCGGCCAGCACCGTGAGCCGTGCCTCGAGATCCAGGCCGTGGGAGTCTGCGTGCGCCCTGGCAAGCTCGAGGTACGCCAGGAAGTGCCTTGATTCCGATGCTTCCAGGCCGCGGTAGAAACCGGCCAGCGGCTCGGGCAGGCGCGGCACGAGGCCGGCGAAGCGCTCGCAGGATCGGGCCTCGATCAGCGCGCCGCACAGGAGCAGGTCGAGTCGACGTGCCGGCTCGGCGGCCGAGACCTTCGCCCGAAGGCCTTCGGCGTAGCGCGACGGCCTTAGGCGCCGGAACGGGATACCCGCCAGCTCGAGGTGGCGCTGCACCTGCTCGAAGTGCCTGAGCTCCTCACGGGCGAGGCGGGAGAGCTGCCGGGTCAGGCGGTAGTCGTCGGAATAGGCGAACATCATCGCGAGCGCCGTGGAAGCGGCCTTCTTCTCGCAGTTCGCGTGATCCAGCAGCAACTCGGGGAGCCGCGAGGCGGCCGCGTCGTACCACGCGGCGGGCGTCGGTCGCGAGAGAAATACAAGCGGGGTCGGGGCGTCGGTGGCATATCCGGCCGGACCGGACGGACCGGCCAGATCAGAATGCCATCGCCTCGCGCTCGGCCTCGTCACGCTCGAGCTCCTTGATCGCATCCACCACGGCTTCTGCGGAAGGATAGCGGCGAGCGGGTTCCTTGGCCATGCAGTTGAGGAGCAGCCGCTCGAAGCGCTTCAACGCTATGGGAAGGTGAGGCAGCGGCGCGTTGGCGTGCTTGTAGATGATCTGCATCGGCGTGCCGGCCACGTACGGCTTGCGCCGCATCAGCATCTCGTAGAGGATCACGCCGAGGCTGTAGATGTCGCTGCGCTCGTCGGTCTCGCGGCCGTGGCCCTGCTCCGGGCTCATGTAGTAGGGCGTGCCGAAGATCTGGCCGCTGGCCGTGATCGAGGCGTCCAGCTCCAGCTGCTTGGACATGCCGAAGTCGATCAGCACGACGGAACCGTCGTCGCGCAGCATGACGTTGCCGGGCTTGAGATCGCGGTGCAGCACGCCGGCGTCGTGCAGCACCTTGAGGGCCTCGGCCATCTGGCGCAGGAGCTTCAGCGCATCGAGGGGCTTGATGCCCTCCTTGATCCGGTCCCGCAGGTCGCCCTTCGAGAAGTACTCCATCGCGATGTACGCGTGATCGTCGTCGGCGCCGAAGTCGAAGATCCGCACGACGTTCGAGTGGCGGATTCCGGCGGCGATCTGGTACTCGCGCAGGAAGCGGTCGAAGGTATCCGCGCCCTTGGTGCCCGTGTCGGGCGCCTGCCGCAGCACCTTCAGCACGACCTCCTCGGCGGTCTTCAGGCGCTGTGCGAGATACACGCTCGAGACCGGGTTCTCCGCCAGCTTGCGGACGAACTTGTAGCCCCGGATCGTGAGGTCGCCGAAGCGGCAAATCCGGTCGAGCTCGTCGAGCGACAGGACCGGCTCGCCCCGGCGGCGCCTCGAGGCCTGCGCAGAGCGCAACGTCCTGACGAGCGCGGGGTTGTCGATCTTGCTCCGGGAAAGGCAGGCAAACGCACCGGCCGACTTGGCGGCCCGTTCCGACTCGGGCGTGAGATCCGACATCATGTAGATGACGGGCGGGAACTCGCTGCGATGGGTCAGGTCGCGCAGCCAGTCGAGCCCGGCGGCAACGCCCGGCGACTCGTCGAGCAGGACGGCGTCGTAGCCGGAGGCGTGGAACTCGGGCGGCAGCCTGCCCTGGCGGCCGGGATCGTAGTCCGCGGTGACCGGCGAGTCGAAGCCTACCTGCACGTGCTGCGAGAGCAGGCGGCGATAGACCTCCTCGTCGTCGATGATCAACACCCGGATCGACATGCCGAGATTTTACATACTGAGGCCGCCCACCTGACTGTGACCCGGTTCGCGTCGCAGGGCGAAGAGTAGGTCTCCCACGTTGGTCCCGGTCGCCCCGGTGTGAACCAGGTCACCCGTGGCCTCGAGGAACCGGCCGCTGTCTGCGCGCGCCAGGCAGGCAGGTGCGTCCAGGCCCGCGTCCCTGCCCCGGTCCAGCGTGCAGCCGTCCGCGAACGCGCCGGCGTCCTCCGTGTTGCCGTCGGAGCCGTCGGTGCCACACGCCAGGAGCAGCCGGTCATCGCACCCGTCGATCTCCATCGCCGCCGCGAGGGCCAGGTGCTGGTTGCGGCCGCCCCGCCCCGGCTCCGGCGGCAGCACGACGGTCGTCTCGCCGCCAAAGAGGTGCAGCGCCGGGCCGTCGGCGGCAAGGTGAGCGCAGGCCATCCGCGCGGCCGCGCCAGCTTCGCCGTCGAGTCGCCGTTCATGCAGCACCGCCCGGATCCCACCGGCCTCGGCCCGGCGCCGCGCCGCCTCGAGCGCCTCACCTAGCCGGCCGACGCAGAGGATCGGCACCTGCAACGGCTGCCCTTCCGTCCGGGAGGCCCGCTCCAGCAACCCGCCGAGCCACGCCGGGAGATCCCCCGCCGGCGGCAGGGGCCGGCCGCGCGAGGCCAGCAGGCCGGAGCCGACGACCGCCGGGTCGTCGCCGGGCACGTCGGAGATGAAGAATGCCTCCACGTCGCAGTGCGCGAAGGCGCGCACTAGGCCCCCGGCCTTGACGCGGGACAGGGCACCGCGGATCGCATTGATCCGGCCGATGTCGACGCCGGAAGCGAGCGCCCACTCGTTCACGCGGCGCAGCTGCTCAAGGCTCACGCCCCGGGCCGGCGCCTCGAGCAGGCTGGACGCGCCGCCGGACACGAGCAGCAGCACGCGCTGGCCTGGAGGCGCTGCGCGCGCCATCGAAAGCGCCGCCTCGCCTGCCGCCAGGCTGCGCTCGTCCGGCACCGGGTGCGCCGCGACGTGGCAGCGCAGTCCCGGCATGCCCGTGAGCTCCGGGGCGACACAGTCCGCCCGGGTGACCACGAGCGCGCGCGTCACGTACGGACCGAGCGCATCGATCGCACCGAGCGTCATGGCTCCTGCGGCCTTGCCTGCAGCCAGCACCCAGGTGTCGCGGCGAGGCCTGTCGCGCAAGGCCAGGTTCATTCGTGCGCGCCCGTTCACGGCGGCCAATGCCGCCTCCAGCAGGTCGAGCAGGAAGGCGCGGCGTGGGTCCCGCCCGGAGGGCACGCGTGCCGGAATCAGACCACGCGCACGACGCGGCCGGGTTGCGGCTCTTCGCGTCGGCGGGCGCGCACCTCGTCGGCGCGGTTCTCCACCAGGGCGCGGAGGTACTCCTCCGTGACGTCGCCGGTGACGTACTCGCCGGAGAAGCAGGACGTGTCGAACTCCCTCACCTCGGCGTAGTCGTGGCGGCAGGCCGCAACCAGATCGTCGAGATCCTGGTAGATAAGCCAGTCGGCTCCCACGATCCGTGATACCTCGTCATACGAGCGGCCGCCCGCGACGAGCTCCGAGATCACCGGCATGTCGATGCCGTACACGTTCGGGTAGCGCACCGGCGGCGCAGCCGAGGCAAAGTACACCTTGCGCGCACCCGCCTCGCGGGCCATCTCGATGATCTGCGCGCTGGTCGTGCCGCGGACGATCGAGTCGTCGACCAGCAGCACGGTGCGTCCGCGGAACTCGAGGTCGATCGCGTTGAGCTTGCCGCGCACCGACTTCTGGCGCAGCTCCTGGCCCGGCATGATGAAGGTCCGGCCGATGTAGCGGTTCTTGACGAACCCCTCGCGGTACTTCACCCCGAGGGCTGCGGCCAGCTGCATGGCGCTGGTGCGGCTGGTATCGGGAATCGGAATCACGACGTCGATGTCGTGGTCCGGCCGCAGCCGCCGGATCTTCTCCGCCAGCCGCTCGCCCATGCGCATGCGGGCCTTGTGGACCGAGATGTTGTCGATGATCGAGTCCGGACGCGCGAAGTACACGTACTCGAAGATGCACGGCGTGTGCCGCTCGCAGGGCGCACACTGGTGCGTGTGCAGGTGCGCCTGTTCGTCGATATAGACCGCCTCGCCGGGCCGGACGTCGCGCACCAGCCGGAAGCCGATCATGTCGAGCGCAACGCTCTCGGAGGCCAGCATCCACTCGGGCCCGCGCGGCGTATCCCGCCGGCCGAGCACGAGCGGCCGGATGCCGTGCGGGTCGCGGAAACCGACGACGCCATGGCCGACGACCAGCGCGACGACGGCGAAGCCGCCATGGCAGCGCCGGAACACGGTCTCGAGCGCCGCGAAAATCTGGCTGGGCGCCAGTCGTTCGCCCTCGCACTTGTGCAGCTCGCTCGCGAACACGTTGAGCAGCACTTCGGAGTCCGAACTGGTGTTGAGGTGCCGCCGGTCCTCCCGCACGAGCTCGCGCGACAGTGCCGCCATGTTCGTCAGGTTGCCGTTGTGACCGAGACCGATGCCGAACGGCGAGTTGACGTAGAAAGGCTGGGCCTCGTCGGGTCGGTCACAGCCGGCCGTCGGGTAGCGGACGTGGCCGATGCCCATGTTGCCGGCGAGCTGCAGCATGTCGCGACGCTGGAACACGTCGCGCACGAGACCGGCGTCCTTGCGGGCGAACAGCTCGCCTTCGTGCATGGTCATGATGCCCGCAGCGTCCTGGCCACGGTGCTGCAGCACGGTCAGCGCGTCGTAGATCCGCTGGTTGACAGGAGCCTGCCCGACGATACCGACGATACCGCACATGGCATTACTTGCCGATCGCCTTCGCCGCCTCGTCCAGCAGAGGTCCCACGGCCGGCTCGGCGTAGCGCTCGAGCCAGTTGGCCGCGTACTCCGCATACGGCATCAGCCGCGAGCGCTTCCACCAGCTCTCGCCGTCGAGGTCGAGGCCGCGCCCGACCATCACGAAGATGCCGATGATGATCACGGCCCGGACCACGCCGAACACGATGCCGATGATCCGGTCGCCGACGGCGAGCCCCGCCGCCCGCCGCAGGAAGTACCCGGCCAGGGCCCCGACTGCGGCGCCGAGCAGCAGCATGCCGACCAGCAACAGGAGCCGCGAGACCCACTCCCGCAGGCCCGGTGTGCCGAGCATTCCCCCGAGGTAGGGATCGAGCAGGTAGGCGTAGCGCCACGCGACCCAAAGGCCGATCAGCCAAGACAGCAGCGAAATCGCTTCCCGGACGAATCCCCGCAGGACACCGATGGTGGCCGAGACCATGAGAATCACGACGAACAGGTAGTCGGCTCCGTTCATGACCGGGACGGCTCCACGACGAGGAACTACGCGATTCTACCCCAAGCGCCGACCAGGGACCGGGCGCTCAGGGATGACGGACGACGACGGCCTTGTGGCCTTCCCCCGCCAGGCGCCGGGCGAGGACGTCGGCCTTCTCCCGGGACGACTCGGGGCCCACCCGGACACGGTAGAAGAGCTTGCCGTCGGCCCGGTACTCCATGACGAACGCACGGTAGCCCTGCGCCTTGAGCGCATCTGCCAGCTCCCGTGCTGCCTCGGGCTTCGACAGTGCCGCGACCTGCACCGCAAAGCCAGACCCCTCCGGCACAGGGGGCGATACCGCCCGCCCGGGCTCCCGCTCCCGCTGCGCCGCCGGCGGAGAGGTCGGCTGGGGACTACGCTCGGCCACGGCGTCCTGCCTCGGGGGAGGCGCCGTCGCCGGGGAAGGCTCGGTACCGAGAGGTGCCGTCTCGGTCGCCGGCGCAATCTCCGATTCGACCGCGGGGTCGGTCGGCTGCGCCTCGGCCTCCGAGGCGGCCTCTCCGATCTCGATCTCGACCGTACGCAGGCCGGTCGCGGGCGCAGGCTCCTCGCCCCTGCGGTCACGCGGGCCCGTCAGGAGTGCGGGTACGACGAGCACCACGATGACCACGAGGATCGTGGCGCCCAGCAGGCGCTCCTTCTGTGCCTTGTCCATCGGGACGGGATTCTACTCGCTCAGACAGCAAGCCCGAGCCATTCGAGCGCCGGTCCGACCGCGTGAAAAGAGCCGAAGACGAGGATCCGGTCATCCTGCCGGGCAGCGCCGGAGGCAGCCGCGCAGCCTTCGGCGACGTCGCGACGGACCTGCGCCGGCCGACCGGTGGCCGCCTCGAGGCGCTGCGCGAGCTCGGCGGGCTCGATTCCCCGAGATTCTTCCAGGCCCACGGCGAACCACTCGTCCACCGCGGACGCGAGGCTGCGGGCGATCGCGTCCACGTCCTTGTCGCCGAGGATTCCGCATACCGCGAGCGTCCGTCCCCGGCACGGTCGCGTCGCCAGGCTCTGTGCCAGGACCCCGGCAGCATCGGCATTGTGCGCTACGTCCAGGATCCACTCGGGCTGCCCCTCCACGACCTGGAACCTGCCGGCGATGCGGGTGGTCGCCAGGCCCCTGCGCACGCACTCGTCTGGCACCAGCAGGGAAGGCTCTGACGCCTCCAGGACCGCGAGCGCGGTTGCCGCGTTGGCGAGCTGGGCCGCGCCGGCAATGGCCGGCAGCGGCAACTCGGCGCGCCGGGACCCCAGCCCGACGTAGTCCCAGCCGTCCGGACGCTCTACGAAGTCGAAGTCGACGCCGAGCCTCCTCAATCTGGCTCCGAGCCGGGAGGCCATGTCGATCACCGACAGCGGCACCCGGCGCGAGCCGAAGATCGCCGGTCGGTCGGCCCGAAAGATCCCTGCCTTCTCCCGGCCGATGTCCTCGACGGTCGGCCCGAGCCAATCGAGGTGATCCAGGCCGACCGAGACTATCGTGGCGACGTCCGGGTCGATGACGTTCACGGCATCGAGACGGCCGCCGAGGCCCACTTCCAGTACTGCGGCATCGAGCCCGGCGCCGCCGAGGATGGAGAACGCGGCCAGCGCGTTCCACTCGAAGTAGGTCAGGCTGAGGTCGCCGCGGGCCTCATCGATGAGCCCGAAGGCCTCCACCAGCTCGGCGTCCGTGGCGCAGCGGCCGCCGACGCGGACGCGTTCGTTGTAACGGACCAGGTGCGGCGAGGTGAACGTGCCGACGTCGTAGCCGGCCTCGCGCAGGATTGCGTCGAGGTAGGCCACCACCGAGCCTTTGCCGTTCGTGCCGCCGATCGTCAGCACGCAGGCGGCCGGACGCACGAGCCCGAGCCGCCCGAGCACGGTCCGCACGCGATCGAGTCCGAGGTCGATCGCCCTGGGGTGCAGGGACTGCTGCCAGTCGAGCCAGTCCTGCAGGGATGAGAAGCGCAAGCGGTCCCGTCCCGGGCTCAGTCCTGCGACGGATGGGGCCGCTTCATCAGCATGTGCAGCAGCAGGGCGACCCGGTCGCGCAGGTCCCGACGGTCGACGATCAGGTCGATCGCACCGTGCTCGAGCAGGAACTCGCTGCGCTGGAAGCCTTCGGGGAGCGTCTCGCGGACGGTCTGCTGGATCACGCGCGGCCCGGCAAAACCGATCAGCGCCCGCGGCTCGGCGATGTTCACGTCGCCGAGCATGGCGAGGCTCGCCGAGACCCCGCCGGTCGTCGGATCCGTCAGCACCGAGATGAACGGCAGGCGCTCGCGCGCCAGCGCCGCGAGCGCGGCGCTCGTCTTGGCCATCTGCATCAGGGACAGCAGGCCCTCCTGCATGCGGGCACCGCCGCTCGCCGAGAAGCAGATCAGCGGCGCGCGCTGCCGGATGGCGTGATCGCAGGCCAGGGCGAAACGCTCGCCGACCACGCTGCCCATGGAGCCGCCGAGGAACGAGAACTCGAAGGCCGCCGCCACGACTTCCTGTCCCTTGAGCGATCCGGCCATCACGATCAATGCGTCGCGCTCGCCCGTGCCCTTCTGCGCGGCCGCGAGCCGGTCGCGATACCGCTTGGTGTCCCGGAACTTGAGCGGGTCCTCCGGCGAGACGCCTTCCGCAAGCTCCTGCTGGCCCTCCGGGTCCAGGAAGCGCTGCAGCCTGTCGCGTGCCCCGATCCGCATATGGAAGGAACACTTGGGGCACACCTGCAGGTTGCGCTCGACCTCGGGCCGGTACAGCACGGAATCGCAGGTCGGGCACTTCATCCACAGGCCCTCGGGCACCGAGCGCGTCCGCCGCTCGGTCTTGATCCGCGAGGGGATGATCTTCTCGAACCAGGTCATGGCCGGTCCCGTACCGTGCTTGAGCTCAGGCGCCCGGGATCATAGCCCATGCCGGCGGCGGGCTGGCCGGCAATCCCGCCTCCGGCGGGTAGTCGATAGCCGCGAGGTACAGCCCCGCCGCCGGCGCGGTGACGCCGGCCGCGCGCCGGTCTCGGCTGGCCAGCGCCTCCGCGACCGAAGCGACGGGTCGATCACCCTGGCCGACGGCAATCAGCGTGCCGGCGATGTTGCGGACCATGTGGTGCAGGAACGCGTTCGCGGTGACGTCGATGAGCACGCGGTCGCCTTCGCGACGCACTGCGATGCCCTCGAGGCGACGCACCGGCGTGCGCGACTGGCACTCGGATGCCCGAAAGGCCGAGAAATCGTGCTCACCGACCAGGCACTGCGCCGCCTCCTGCATCGCGCCTGCCTCGAGCGGGCGATGGATCCAGCAGGCCCGATGCCGGGCCAGCGCTGGGCGGCTCGCGCGGTTCAGGATCACGTAGCGATAACGGCGCGACAGCGCCGTGTAGCGGGCGTGAAAGTCCCGGTCGACGGGCGCCGCCCAGAGCACGGCGACGTCGCCCGGCAGCAGCGTATTGGCGCCGAGCGTCCAGCTCCTCGGCTGGCGCCGGGCGTGCGTGTCGAAGTGGGCCACCTGGCCCAGTGCGTGGACCCCCGCGTCGGTGCGGCCCCCACAGGTGGCCTCGACCGAGTGGTCCGCGACCGCGGACAGCGCGCGTTCGACCTCTGCCTGCACCGACGGCACTTCGGCCTGCCGCTGCCAGCCGGCGTAGCGGGTGCCGTCGTACTCGATGCCGATCGCGATCCGCTCGGTCGCCGGCGGCTCGGGCATGTTGGCGGGACGGGAAAGACGTCGGTCGGGGGCCGCCGCGGGCGCTCAGCGCCCGCGGCGGCGGTGGTCGGTCATCCGGGCAGGGAGTCCAGCAGGCGCTGTGCTTCCTTCTTCTGCGACGAGGTGCCCTCCGTGAGCACCTCCTCGAGGATGCTGCGCGCGCCGTCCGGGTCGCCCATGTCCACGTAGGCCCGCGCCAGGTCGAGCTTCGTGCCGACCTCGCTCATGGTGACTGGCTCGAGCTCCGACATCTCCGGCAGGTCCGAGACGGCGAGCTTCTCGGTGGCGGTTCCCCCTTCGCGCACGATGCGCCGCGTCTCGCCCGTCTCCTCGGCATCCGCCAGCTCCGGCGCAATCTCGGTCAGGTCGAAGTCCGCGCCTTCCCCGGCATCTGCGAGCTCGGGCAAGACCGAGGTCGCACCGGTGTCCTCGTCCTGCTCGACCAGCGCGATCTGCGTGACGTCGTCCTCGTCGGCGCCTTCCGCAAAGGCCTCCAGGTCGCCGAGGTCGATGCCGAGGTCGTCCATGGCCATTTCGGCGGTCGCGTCCGTCGACTCCGGGCCCTTGGCGAAGCCGGACGTGTCGATCTTCTCGCGCATCGTCTCGTCCGGGAGCGGCTGCAGGCGCGTCACCTCCTCCGTCCCTTCGTCCTCGTCGAGCCGCGGCATTTCCGCGGTCGCGGCTTCGCCACCCTCCGACAGCTGCGGCATCTCGGCCGTCGATACCGTGTCGCCCTCGTTGCCGAGGTCGAAATCGATACCGCGGCGCCTGACGGTCTCCGCGCCACTGTCTCCGCCCGCGAGTGCCTCGCCCAGGTCGAGGTCGAGGCCTTCCTCGCCCTCCGGCGGCGCCAGCAGCTCGAGGTCCACGCGGCTCTCGCCACCGGCGAGATTGAGGTCCACGTCGGACCCCGTGCCCGCACCCTCGAACAGCGGGTCGTCCGGCGCGATCTGGCGACCCATGATGATGATCCGGTCCCAGTCGGCGGCCTGGCCATCGCCCGAGGACGCGTGCAGGTCCCGCGCGGCCTCCAGAAAACCGTCCTGGTTGCCGGCGACGAAGAAGATCTCGGCGAGCTTGACCTTGTAGTCGCGGCGGTCCGGGTCCTTGTCCAGGGCGAGCCTGACGATGTCGGCCGCCTGGTCATAGAGCCCGTAGGCCATGTGGAAGTCGGCCTCGGCCAGCGCATCCGGCTGGTCCGCCTCCATGGGCTCCTCGGCGCTGATGGAGATGGACTCGTCCGAGAGTCTCTCGCCCGTGTCGCCGCGGAACTCGGGCTCCCGCTCGGCCATCCGGTTGGCGCCGACCCGCTCGGCTTCCTCCTCGCCGCTCGTAGCCGTTTCGAACTGCTCCTCGCGCAACGAGCGCAAGCGCTGGGTCTCGGACGGGACGGGAGCCGCGGCGGGCAGGTCGAAGCCGCTGAGCGACTCGCCGAACTGCTCCTCGCGACGCCGGCGCGCGTATCCAAACGCGAGTCCGCCACCCAGCAGCAGCACGGCCGCGCCGAGGACGTAGGTCCAGTTGTCGGTGAGGCTGTCCACGAACGAGCGCTCGGGCACGACCGGCGTGGGGGCAGGCGCGGGCTCCTCCGCCGGTGGCTCCTCCGCGCCGGCGGGCTCGGGCTCGGGCTCGGCCGCAACCGGCGCCTCCTCGACCGGCGGCACTTCCGCTGCCGGCGGCTCCGGCGTCGGCTCCACGGTCGGTGCCTGCGCCGCCTCCTCGGCCATGCGGCGCTGCAACTCGGCGAGCTCGGCGTTCTTGAGCTCGAGCAGGCGTTGCGATTCCGCGATCTCGCGCTGCAACTGCTCGATGCGGGAGGCAGGCTCGGTCTCGGCGGCCGCGGCCTGCGGCACTTCCGGTGACGCCTCGGTCGGCGTCACCAGGCGCAGGCGACCCGTGTCCTGGGTTGCCGAATCGCTGCGCCACGCGGCGATCTGGCGACCGATCTCGCGGGCGGCCTCCTGGGCGCCCACTTCGTCGAGCGCTTCCGGGCCGGGAATGCGCAGGATCGCCCCGGCACGAAGGACGTTGATGTTGCCGCCGAACGCCTCCGGGTTCGCGCGGAACATGGCGATCATCATCCGGTTGGCGGCGGTGCGCGACTCGGGCGCGAACTCGCTTGCAATCTCGTAGAGCGTATCGCCGCTACGCACCCGGTAGGTGGAGCCGGCCGGCGCAGCCAACGGGGCCGGAGGGGCGGCGGGACGCGGCGGTGGCGCCACGGCAGCGGCCGGGGCGGGCGCGGGCGCGACGGGACGCGGCGGCGGCGCGGCGGGCTCCGGTCTGGCGACGCGCGGGGCCGCGACGGGCGCCGGCGGTACGGCCGCTTCCGGCGCGAACACCGGCGGATCGAGCAGCACGGTGTATTCGCGCAGCAGGCGGCCGCGCGGCCAGTTGACTTCCACGAGGAAAGTCACGAAGGGCTCGCTGATCGGCGCGCCCGAGTTGACCAGCAGCACGTTGCGGCCGTCCTCGCCCCGACCCACCCGGAACTGCAGGGAGTCCAGGAAGACGGGACGATCGAGTCCGTAGCGCTGGAACAACTCGCGCGATGCGAGCTGGGCATTGAGCGCGTTGAGTTCCTCGGCCGTCGGGGCGACGAGATCGATCTCGGCCGACAATGGCTCGTTCAATGCAGAGTTGAGACGGATATCGCCGAGGCCTAGCGAGAAGGCCGCTTGCGGCGCAAGCAACAGCGCCGACACGGCAGCGCGAAGTTTCCAGCTCATCTTGACTCCCAAACGGCCGTCGCCGACGCTCAAGGATCGACCCCGAACTGGCGAAATGAATGTGAAATCACTCACAAGTCCCTGATCGCACGGACTATAGCCTACAAACCCTATTTACCAAAATCTGGCAACGCGTCACGCAATTGGGATCGAAGCGACCCCGGTCGGCCTGCCGGCCGGGCCACGGGGGCCGGTCCGGGGCCGCCGCCGACGGGCCCGTGGGACGGCGAGTGGATCACCGGATGATCGCGGGCAGGTCGCGCAAGCCCGCGGCGGCGACGGTCATGGCCAGGAGCGCGATGCCGGCGCAGGCCATGAAGGCCGCCTCCGGCGACACCTCCTGCCAAACCCACCCGGCAACCAGGGCCCCGACCACGCCGCCGAGGCCGAACCCGATGCTGGCGTGCAGAGCCTGGCCGCGCGCCGATGCACCCCGGGGAAAGAGGGCCTGCACCAGCGAGACAGAGCAGAGGTGGAACATGCCGAAGCTGGCCAGGTGCAGGGTCTGGGCGAGGAACACCATCAGCGGAGACCCGGGCCAGGCGGCCAGCACCCACCAGCGCAGCGCCGTCGCGGCGAGCGCAGCGATCAACAGCCTCCTGATCGGAAACCGGCGCAGCAGCTGCGGCGCGGCCAGGAAGATGCCGATCTCGGCCGTCACGCCCCAGGCCCAGTACGCACCGATCGCGGCGCCGCCGTAGCCTTGCCGCTCCAGGTACAGGGAGAAGAAGTTGTAGTAGGCCCCGTGGCTCGCGAGCATCAGGAACGAAAGCACGAGGAACACCTGCACCCGGCGATCGCGCAGGGCGTCGCCGATGGCTGCGGGCGTCCCCCGGCCCGCCGCCGCCTCGCCGGGGCCGAGTCCCAGGAGGGAGGTCCAGGTCAGTCCCACAAGCACGGCCCAGACCCACGGCAGCACCTCGATGCCGGCGCGCTCGAGTCCCGGTCCGGCTGCCATCGAGGCGACGATGAAACCGACCGAGCCCCACAGGCGCAACCGGCCATAGCGTGGGGCATCGCTGCCGAGCCGCCCGAGCACGTGGGCGTCGTAGAGGGACATGACCCCGTTCCACAGGGCGCTGTAGACCGCCAGAACCACGACGATGCCCCAGAGCCCTCCTACCCACGGGAATGCGAGCGCACAGCCTGCCGCCACCAGCAGCGCGGCCCGCAGCAGGACGAGCGGCCGTCCGGAGGCGTCTGCCCAGTGCGCGTAGAGCGGCGGTCCGAGCACGCGCATGGCGGCGAAGACACTCATCACGAAGCCGATCGCGACGGCGTCCAGGCCGCGGTGCTCGAGATACACGGGCCAGTACGGTGCGAACAGGCCGACGGTGGCGAAGTACCAGAAGTACCCTCCCGCCATGCGCACCGGCTCGCGAGTCACCGTGGCGCTGCCGGGCTGGGGAGGGCGCCCTGGCTGCCAGCGCGGCCGCTCAACGAGGCGAGGTGATCACGGGCGTGGCCGAAGCCACGTCGCCGCACTGCGCGCGATGCCTCAGGTAGTGATCCATCACCACGATCAGGAGCATGGCCTCGACGATCGGCACGGCCCTCAGCCCGACGCAGGGATCGTGCCTGCCGGTCGTCACGATCTCGACCGCGTTGCCCTCGAGGTCGATGGTCCAGCCGGGCACCTGGATGCTGGAGGTCGGCTTGAGCGACACGTGCACGGCGAGGTCCTGCCCGGAAGTGATGCCGCCGAGCGTGCCGCCGGAGTGGTTGCTCCGGAATCCCGCCGGGGTCAGCTCGTCGCGATGCTCGCTGCCGAGCTGCGAAGCAACCGCGACACCGTCGCCGATCTCGACGGCCTTTGCGGCATTGATGCCCATCATGGCGTGAGCGAGGTCGGCATCGATCCGGTCGAACATCGGTTCGCCGAGGCCGGGCGGCACGTTGCGCGCGACGGCCGTGATGCGTGCGCCGACCGAATCGCCGTCCCTGCGCAGTTTCCAGATGTAGTCCTCGAGCTCGGGCAGCCGATCCGGGTCGGGGCTGAAGAACGGATTGGCGCGTGCCGCGGCCGGCTGCCTGGCCTCGATCTCGATCGGGCCCATGCGCGAGAGCCAGCCCTGCACCGTAAGGCCGATGCGCTCCCGCAGGTACTTCCGCGCGATCGCTCCAGCCGCCACCGTGGCGACCGTGATGCGGGCGGAGGAGCGACCGCCGCCGCGGTAGTCCCGGAAGCCGTATTTCTGCTGGTAGGCGTAGTCGGCGTGGCCCGGCCGGAAGCGGTCCTTGATCTTGTCGTAGTCCCGCGAGCGCTGGTCCGTGTTCTCGACCACGAGCCCGATCGACGTGCCGGTCGTGCGACCCTCGAACACGCCCGAGAGGATGCGCGCGGCATCCGGTTCCTTGCGCTGGCTGGTGAAGCGCGACGTGCCCGTGCGGCGCGGTTCGAGGTCCGCCTGGAGGTCGGCCTCGGACAGCTCGAGCCCCGGCGGGCAGCCGTCCACGACCGCACCGAGCGCGGGACCGTGGCTCTCGCCGAAGGTCGTGACGCAGAACAGCTTGCCGAGCGTGTTTCCTGACATGCGTTGTCCTTCAGGGGCTCAGGATGCCAGTGCCTGGCGGTGACTGCGCAGCCCGGCGGCCGTCAGCAGGAACACCCCGCCTCCGCCGTGCTCGAACTCGAGCCACGTGAAGGGCACCTCCGGCCAGCGTCGCCGCACCGCCCCCTCCGTGTCCCCGACCTCCACGACGAGGACGCCACCGCGCTCGAGGTGGCGCTCCGCACCCGCGAGGATCCGCTCGACCACGTCGAGTCCACGGCGCCCCGCGGCCAGCCCGAGCCGCGGCTCGCGCGCGTACTCGGCCGGCAGCAGCCCCACGACGCGCGCGGGCACGTAGGGCGGGTTGCTCACGATGATATCGTAGCGGCGCGGGCCGACCCCGTCGTAGACGTTGGACAGCCGCGTGCGCACGCGCTCCTCGAGGCCGTGGGCCCGGATGTTGCGCGCGGCCACCTCGAGGGCCGCGTGCGACACGTCCACGGCATCGACCCGCGCCTCGGGGAAGGCGTGCGCACAGGCGATGGCGATGCAGCCGGAGCCGGTGCCGATGTCCAGCACGCGCCGGACCCGTCGCGCGTCGATCCAGGGGGCGAAGCCGCTCGTGCACAGCTCGGCGATGGCCGAACGCGGCACGAGCACGGCCGGCGTGACCTCGATCTCGTGGCCGGCGAACCAGGTCCGCCCGGTGAGGTAGGCGCTCGGAACGCGCTCGCGGATGCGCCGCGCGACGAGCTCGCGCACCCGCTCGCGGCCCGGGGCGTCGACGCGCCTGGAATAGGCTCTCGGCGCGTCCTCGTGCGCGATGCCGAGCGCGTGAAATACGAGCGCCCCGGCCTCGTCGAAGGCGTTGTCGGTGCCGTGTCCGAAGTGCAGGCCTGCCCGCCCCAGCCGGCGCGCCGCCCAGGCCACGAGTCCGCCTACGTCGGTGTCGGGCGGGAGCCGGGGATCGCGGCGCCGGGCTGTCGCGGGCATGGGTCGATTGTAGCGGTTGCGCGCCGGGGCCCTGTGGGATAATCGGGAGCGATCACCGATGCCGTGAGTCCCTTCTGCTGCTCCGCATGTCGAACACGCTGCGCATTCCCCTGCTCGTTCTCGTCGCGGTCGCCGGTGCGGCCGCGGGCATGTGGCTCGCCCGGCATGGCGCGCCCGAGCCGAGGGCACTCGCGCTCGAGCGGGCGACGCTGTTCAGCTCGCCGCGCGCGATGCCGCCCTTCCAGCTCGTCGACGACGCCGGCGATTCGTTCGGCCCGGACCGGCTCACAGGGCACTGGAGCATCCTGTTCTTCGGCTTCACCCACTGCCCGGACGTGTGCCCCTCGACGCTGGCGACACTCGCCGCCGTGCGACGCGAGCTCGCCGACCTGCCCTCGTCCGCCCGTCCCGAGGTGTTCCTGGTGTCGGTCGACCCGGTGCGCGACACGCCAGAGCGCCTGGCGGAGTACGTACGGTTCTTCGAGCCGAGCTTCACCGGTGTCACCGGCACGCAGGAGTCAATCGAGTCCCTGACACGCGCGCTCGGGGTGGCGGTCGTCGTGAACCCGCCGGATGCGCAAGGCCAGTACAGCGTGGACCACACGGCGACGTTGTTCCTGGTCAACCCGGACGGTGCCATGGCGGGCGTCTTCGGCACCCCGCATACTGTCGACGGTATCACCCACGACTACCGGCTGATCCTTGCCGCCGCCGACCCGCGCTCTTCATGACACCCGATTCCCGCTCACTCTCCGGACGGCTGTTCGTCGGCGCGCAACACCTGCTGCCCCAGCATCTGCTCTCGCGAGGCATGCACGCCCTCGCGCGTTCGCGCTGGAGCCCTCTCAAGAACCTGTTCATCCGGAGCTTCCTGCGCTTTTACGCGGTGAACCTCGCGGAAGCGGAACACAGCGACCCGACCGCCTACGAGAGCTTCAATGCATTCTTCACCCGTGCCCTGAAGCCGGGCGCGAGGGTCATCGATCGGGCAGCCGAGGCGCTCGTCTCGCCGGTCGACGCCGTGGTGAGCCAGGCCGGTCGCATCGAGCGCGACATGCTGCTGCAGGCCAAGGGCATCCACTACGCCGCCGCCGCGCTGCTCGGCGGCGACGCAGCGCGCGCACGGCCGTTCGAGGGCGGCCATTTCGCGACTCTGTACCTCGCACCGTACGACTACCACCGCATCCACATGCCCCTCGCCGGCACGCTGACCTCGGTGACCTTCATCCCCGGGGACCTGTTCAGCGTCAACGCCGTGACCGCGGCGGGCGTGCCCGGCCTGTTCGCCCGCAACGAGCGAATCGCCTGTCTCTTCGACACGGCCGTCGGTCCCGTGGCGATCGTGCTGGTCGGGGCGCTGTTCGTCGGGAGCATGAGCCTCGCCTGGCTGGGCGAAGTTGAGGTCGATGGCTCGAAGGCACCCCGCGAGCTGCCGCTCGGCGAGGCCTTGCCCGCCTTCGACAAGGCCGCCGAGCTCGGTCGCTTCAACATGGGCTCGACGGTCATCGTGATGCTGCCGCCCGACGCGGTGGAGTGGTCGTCGGGGCTGACGCCGGGCTCCGCGGTCCGCCTGGGCGAGCGCATCGGCACGCTGCGGCGATGACCGCAGCCGACTGGCGGCCCACCGCGAGCGTCGCGACGCTTCGCGCGCGGGCGCTGATGCTCGGCCGGATCCGCGCCCATTTTGCCGAGGAACGCGTGGTGGAAGTCGAGACGCCGCAGCTCTCCAGCGCCGCGGTCACCGACGTGCACCTCGCATCGATACCGGCCAGGGTCGAGGGTGTCGGCGCGGTCTTCCTGCACACCTCCCCGGAGTACGCGATGAAACGCCTGCTCGCGGCGGGACTCGGCGACTGTTACCAGGTCTGCCGCGTGTTTCGGGACGGCGAACGGGGCCGCCTGCACAATCCCGAGTTCACGATGGTCGAGTGGTACCGGGCCGGGCTTGGTGCCGACGCCCTCATGGACGACGTCGAAACACTGCTCGGGCGCGCGCTCGCCGGAGTCCGGCGGCTCGAGAAGGCTGAGCGGTGCACCTACCGCAATGCCGTGCAGCGCCATGCCGGGGTCGACCCCATGCTCGCCGACGACGAGGCCCTTCGGACCGCCCTGCAGGAACACGGCATAGCCATCCCCGGGCAACAGACCCGCGACGGCCTGCTCGACCTGCTGGTGTCCGCCGTGGTGGGGCCGCGGCTCGGCAGGCAGCGGCCTGCGTTCATCGTCGACTACCCTGCCTCCCAGGCGGCGCTCGCGCGGGTCCGTCCGGGCCAGGGGGAGTTTCCAGTCGCGGATCGATTCGAGCTCTACCTGGACGGCGTGGAGCTCGCCAACGGCTTCCACGAGCTGGCCGACGCCGAAGAGCAGCGCGCGCGGTTCGAGTCGGACCTGGCCGAGCGGCGCCGCCGCGGCTTGCCGACGCCTCCCCTCGACCAGCGCTTCCTCGCCAGCCTCGAGCACGGCCTGCCCGACTGCTCCGGCGTGGCGCTCGGCTTCGACCGGCTGGTCATGGTCGCGCTGGGGCTGGACTCGCTGGAAGCGGCCATGGCGTTTACCATCGACCGGGCATGAGGCGATGCAAGTGAGTATCACGGTCGAGCGGCCGGAAGGCGCCGCCAAGACGGCGGTCTACGCCGGACTTGGGTCCCAGCTCCGAGGCCTGCTCGAGGGCGAGCGGGACCCGCTCGCCAACACGGCCAACGCCGCCGCATTGCTGTTCGCGGTGCTTCCCGGACTCAACTGGGCCGGCTTCTACTTCCTGCGCGGCGGTCAGCTCGTGGTCGGCCCGTTCCAGGGCAGGCCGGCTTGCGTGCGCATCGACCTCGGTCGCGGCGTGTGCGGGAAGGCGGCCACCGCGCGACACACCCTGGTCGTCGCCGACGTCCACGCCTTCGACGATCACATCGCCTGCGATGCGGCGTCGAACTCGGAGATCGTGGTGCCCCTCGTCGTGGGCGGGCACCTGGTCGGCGTGCTGGACCTCGACAGCCCGCTCCGCGGGCGTTTCGACGAGGCCGACGCGGCGGGGCTCGAGGCGCTAGCGCAACTGCTGGCCGAGGGCTGCGACTGGCACCTCGCCGGCATCGACGGGTTCTGATCCTCCGCGCTCGCTAATGGCGCCGGTTTCGTCGGCGCACCCGCCCGCCCGGCGTACCGGCCTCGTACGACGTGCCTCGCGTGATTGCCCGGCGTGCTGGGTTGCAGGCGTGCCGGATGCGACGGGGTGTCCCACGGCGAGCGCCCAGGATCGACGCGGAGCCAGCGGGAGACACCCCTGGGGAAGACGGCACACCTGCCGGGCACTGCCGAGCGTTCCCGCCTCGCGGCCGCGGTGGCGCGGGTGTCCGCGAGACCGAGCGAGTATCGGGGAGCGAATCGAGCGGACACCGCGCCGGATCCCGGTCGCGAGGCGTGGAAAATCCCTAGCAAGGCGGCCGAGAGGCAGATCGTTCCAATGAACGGTCCCGCCCTGGGGCGGAGCTACTTCACGCGCGAGATGTACTCGGCACTCCGGGTGTCGACCTTGATGATCTCGCCCTGGTTGATGAACAGGGGCACCTTCACCACGGCGCCGGTCTCGAGCTTGGCCGGCTTGGTGCCGCCGGTGACCGTGTCGCCCTTCATGCCGGGGTCCGTCTCGACGATCTCGAGCTCGACGTGCGCCGGCGGCGTGACCGTCAGCGGCTGCCCGTTCCACAGCGTGACGATGCAGACCGTGCCGTCCTTGAGCCACTGCGCCGTATCGCCTACCGCCTCCTTGCCGGCCGTGTACTGCTCGAAGCTTTCCGGCTGCATGAAGTGGTAGAAGTCGCCGTCGGTGTAGAGGTACTGCATGTCGACGTCCATGACGTCGGCACCTTCGACCGAATCGCCCGACTTGAAGGTTTTCTCGATGGTGCGGCCCGTCTTCAGGTTGCGGACCTTGACCCGGTTGAAGGCCTGCCCCTTACCCGGCTTGACGAACTCGTTCTCCACAATCGTGTACGGGTCGCCGTCGAGCAGGATCTTGAGTCCCGACTTGAACTCGTTGGTGCTGTAAGTGGCCATTGATTCCGCCGTGCCTGCCCGCACAATAGCGGGCCGTGGGTGCCGAAAAAGGCCGCGTATGATAGCCGTAAGCAACCGGGCCGGCCAGCCCAGGCGGTGGCAGGAGGCCCTTCGGGAAGCGATCACCGATCCGGCCGAGCTGGTTGAAGTGCTCGGCCTGGATCCGGCGCTGGTCGAGCCGGCGCGGCGTGCCGCGGAGCGCTTCCCCCTGCGCGTGCCTCGCGGCTTCGTGGCGCGGATGCGACGCGGGGACCCGCACGACCCGCTGCTGCGGCAGGTGCTGCCTCTCGACGCCGAACTCGTCGAGCACCCGGGCTTCGTTCCCGACCCGGTGGGCGACCTGCCGAGTGCCGCCGGTCCCGGCCTGCTGCACAAGTACGCGGGTCGCGCCCTGCTCATCGCCACCGGCGCGTGTGCGGTGCACTGCCGTTACTGCTTCCGGCGCGAGTTCCCCTATGCGGAGCAGCTGGCCGGCGCCTCGCGTTTCGAGGCGGCGCTCGAACTCATCCGCCGGGACGCGTCGCTCGAGGAAGTGATCCTGAGCGGCGGCGACCCGCTGTCCCTGTCCAATTCCCGGCTGGCGGAACTCAGTGCGACGCTCGATGCCGTTCCCCACCTCAGGCGCCTCCGCCTCCACACGCGGCACCCTGTCGTGCTGCCCGAAAGGGTCGATTCGGGCCTGCTCGACTGGCTCTCCTCCACGCGCCTTCCGGTCGCCATGGTGGTTCACGCCAACCACCCCGCAGAGATCGACGCGACCGTCGCTGCCGCGCTGCGGTCCATCGCCGATCGCGGCGTGACCCTGCTCAACCAGAGCGTCCTGCTCAAGGGAGTCAACGATTCGGCCGATACCCTGCAGGAACTGGCGGAGCGCCTGTTCGACGCGAGGGTGCTGCCCTATTACCTGCACCTGCTCGATCGGGTGCGCGGAGCAGCCCACTTCGAGGTGTGCGAGGAGGAAGCCTTGAAGATCCTCGAGGCGCTACGGGCCCGGCTCCCGGGCTACCTCACTCCCCGCCTCGTGCGTGAAGAAGCTGGGCAGCATTCCAAGACGCCCGTCGCGCAATAGATTCACGAGCCGGTGCTACACTCGTGGCCGTTTTGCGGGCGGCCGAAGCTGACCGGAGGCCTGTGTGAACCAGCCAGCCGCAGTGCCGATGATCGTGATGACCCGGCACCAAGGCGCGAAGCGCTACCTCCATCAACTCGAGCGAGGCGAGCATGCCGCCCCTGCGGCAGGCGAGGTCGCGAGGACCGGATCCCTGCAGCTGATCTATGAGCTGAAGGCAAGACTGTGAGCGAGGAGGCTCCGACGGGAGCCGCCGGTCAGCGATTTGAGATCCTCTTCTGGTGGACGGCCGCGTTGCTGTCCATTTTCAACCTTTCCCTGAGGGCATGGGCGGCTAGAGGTCCACTCTGGCTGGACGAATTGTGGTCGGTCGACCTGGTCAGGTCTTTCGGTTGGCGAAGCGTCGCCGTTGTCTTCGACAACAACCACCCGCTGAACACGGCATGGATCAACCTGATGGGACCCGATGCCCACCCATGGCTCCTGCGCCTGCCGGGCATCCTTGCGGGACCGGCTTCCGTGTTGGCCGTAGGCCTGCTCCTGAGGAATTCGCAAGCAGCCCCGTTCCTCGGCATGGGCCTGGTCAGCTTCTGCAGCACCCTCGTGGTGATAGGTTCCGAGGCGAGGGGCTACGGAATGATGCTTTCGACGCTCTTCGTGATGCTGTGGGCCGCTCGCAGGGGCAGTACCGAGCCAGGCAGCTACTGGCGCGTGGTGATGGCCCTGGCGGTTCTCGTGGGTGTCCTTGCACAGCCTCTTGGCGCAGCAGCGGCAGCGGCAGCGGGCATAAGCTTCCTGTGGCTGCGTTGGCTTGAGACGGGTCAGCCGCGCGCCGTATTGCTGGACGGAATGCGCTTTCTGGGGCCGGGCATTCTGGCCTGCGTCGTCCTTGGCGCACTGGTCCTTCTGCAGTCCCTGGCTGCCGGCGCGCGGATGGGTGACTACGTTCCGTTCGCCCCAGATGACCTACTGAGGGGCTGGCTCTCGCTGCAGGCGCTGATTCTGGGCCTGCCCGCAGGCATGTTGAGCTTGACCGGACTCGCCTGCCTGACCGTGCTCGTCCTTGCGATACTCAAGCTCGATCGCGAGTCCTTGGCCATCAGTCTGCCCTT
>Ga0111152_1057_pt1 | contig 21964 bp, 20 predicted proteins | sample DeeMarSeWOR28_12_FD_80254 | JGI IMG/M metagenome (GOLD analysis project Ga0111152, IMG submission 80254) | Gammaproteobacteria bacterium SG8_30
GATCTGGCTCCCCGAGTTGGACTCGAACCAACGACCCACGGATTAACAGTCCGTTGCTCTACCGACTGAGCTATCGGGGAATGGGTGTTGCGAGGGGCCGGGATTCTCATGCAAGCCTCAAGGCAAGTCAAGCAAGGTCAAGGGCTTGCGAGCGCATGAACAACGGGGCGAGGTAGTCTCAAGAATCCTCGAGAAAGGCCTCGATACGGTCGAGCCTTGTCCTTTTGCTGTTCTAAACTGCTCAAAACGAAATTGTTTCATCCGTCGAGCCACTGGGCACAGGACGTGCGGCCGAGTCGCTCCGGTACCCATCTCCTCGACTACAGACGGATCCGCCGCGAGAGCCGTGCGAGCAGCGTGCCGGGACGCGAGGCAGGCGCTCGACGCGCGCCGGCAGGGTGGCCTACGCGTGGCATGAACCTCTGGCCGGCGAACAGGCCTAAGCTACGGTATTGGAACTCCGGACGGTAACAGGTACGGCTGAGTGGAATGAGCGAAGCACCTCCCTTCCGGCTTCACGCGGGCTACGAGCCCGCTGGCGACCAGCCGCGCGCGATATCGGAGCTCGTCGACGGCCTCGATTCGGGCCTCGCGCACCAGACCTTGCTCGGCGTGACCGGCTCCGGCAAGACCTTCGCCGTTGCCAACGTGATACAGCGGTTACAGCGGCCGACGCTCGTGCTCGCCCACAACAAGACTCTGGCTGCACAGCTCTACGGCGAGTTCCGCGAGTTCTTCCCGGACAACGCCGTCGAGTACTTCGTTTCCTACTACGACTACTATCAGCCCGAGGCGTACGTTCCGTCCTCCGACACGTACATAGAGAAGGACGCCTCGATCAACGAGCACATCGAGCAGATGCGCCTGTCGGCGACCAAGGCCCTGCTCGAGCGCCCGGATTCGATCATCGTCGCCACGGTGTCCGCCATCTACGGTCTCGGCGACCCCGAGGCGTACCTGCAGATGGTGCTGCACCTCGTTCGCGGCGAACGGATGGACCATCGTCAGCTGCTCCGGCGTCTCGCCGACATGCAGTACACGCGCAATGAGATGGACCTCAGGCAGGGCACCTTCCGTGTCCGTGGCGACGTGGTCGACGTCTTCCCGGCGGAATCCGAGCGCGAGGCCGTGCGCGTGCAGTTCTTCGACGAGGAGATCGAGTCGCTTGCCTGGTTTGATCCACTGACCGGCGAGGTGCTGCGCCGCGTGCCCCGCCTGACTGTCTTTCCGTCCAGTCACTACGTGACGCCGAAGGAGCGCCTGGTCAATGCGCTCGACGACATCAAGGAGGAGCTGCGCCAGCGACTCGAGGAACTGCGCGCCGCAGGCAAGCTGCTGGAGGCTCAGCGGCTGGAGCAGCGAACGCTATTCGACATCGAGATGATGAACGAGGTCGGCTACTGCGCAGGGATCGAGAACTACTCGCGATATCTCTCGGGACGTGCTGCCGGTGAGCCGCCGCCCTGCCTGTTCGACTACCTGCCCCGGAACGCCATCCTGGTCGTCGACGAGAGCCACGTGACCATCCCCCAGGTGATGGGCATGTACCGCGGTGACCGGTCGCGCAAGGAAACCCTGGTCGAATACGGATTCCGCCTTCCCTCGGCGCTCGACAACCGCCCGCTGCGTTTCGACGAGTTCGAGAAGCTGCAACCGCAGACGATCTACGTATCCGCGACTCCTGCGGCATTCGAGCTGCAGCGCTCGGGTCAGGTGATCGAGCAGGTGGTCCGTCCTACGGGTCTGGTGGATCCGGAGCTGGAGGTCCGCCCTGTCCGGACTCAGGTCGACGACCTGCTCTCCGAGATCCAGCTGAGGGCGGCGCGAGAGGAGCGCGTGCTGGTGACGACGCTGACCAAGCGGATGGCCGAGGACCTGACCGAGTACCTGCACGAGCACGGCGTTCGCGTGCGCTACTTGCACTCGGACATCGGCACCGTGGAGCGCGTCGAAATCATCCGCGACCTGCGGCTCGCCCGGTTCGACGTGCTGGTCGGCATCAACCTCCTGCGGGAAGGCCTCGACCTGCCGGAGGTCTCTCTCGTGGCCATACTCGACGCAGACAAGGAGGGCTTCCTGCGCTCGGAGGGATCCCTGATCCAGACCATCGGGAGGGCCGCGCGCAACGTGAACGGCAAGGCGATCCTTTACGCGGACACTGTCACCGGTTCCATGCGACGGGCGCTGGACGAGACCGAGCGCCGCCGGGCGCGCCAGCTCGCATTCAACGCCGAGCACGGGATCACGCCGCAGTCCATCCGGAAGGCGATCCGGGATGTCATGCAAACGTCACTCGACGATGAGGAGGGCGATGCCCGGCAGGGCAGGAAGGAGACGGAACGCCTGACGCCGGCCCAGGCCATGAAGCAGGTCAGGCGGCTCGAGCAGGAAATGTATCGGCTGGCCCGCAATCTCGAGTTCGAGGCCGCCGCGAGGATCCGCGATCAGATCGCCTCCTTGCGTCGAAAGATCGCGGGTCCCGAGTCGGACCGCCTGGCGGGCTAGGTGGCTGGCCTCGCCGCCGGAGCCCGGGCGTCCAGGTCCGGTGCCCAAATGGCCACGACGCAACAGCCGGTTGCCGGGTTCGGCGCGCTTCCAGTAACATCGCGCCTCCCTCGGGCGCGTAGCTCAGCGGTAGAGCACTACCTTGACATGGTAGGGGTCACAGGTTCGATCCCTGTCGCGCCCACCACCCTGCCCTCGTGCCGCATCGCCATACCGGTCGGATCGGCTCGGGATACGGCTTGGCGGTCGGCGCGCATGGCGCGATGATCGAACCGTGGCGACCCTGAGACAACGCCTCTTCAAGTGGTCTTTGCTGCGCTTCCTGCGGGTCGTGCGCAGGCAGCTGGTCCGCAACCCGACGCCTGCCCGCGTGCGGCGCGACATGGCGAGGTTCGACCGTCGGATCCGCGCGGCGGTGCCTTACCGGGTATCCTCGCCCGTACACTTGGCCTCATGCAGCGCGCATTGGGTCGATGCGGCTGCAGACGCCGCGGCGGGCGGACCGGTGATTCTCTACCTGCACGGCGGCGCATTCGTCGCGTCCGCCCCGAATGCGCACCGGTTGATGTTGGCCAAGCTGTGCCGTGCAACCGGCTCGCGCGGCTTCTACGTGGACTATCGGCTCGCTCCCGAGCACCCATACCCGGCTGCGTCCGACGACTGCCTCGAGGCGTATCATCATCTGCTGGCACAGGGCATCCCGCCGGACCGGATCCTGATCGCCGGGGACTCGGCCGGCGGCAACCTCACGATCGTCACGGCGATGCGGGCGAGGGACCTGGCCATGCCGGCACCTGCGGCCCTCATCGCCCTCTCGCCCGTGCTGGATGCGACGTTCAGCGGCGATTCGATGCGCCGGAACGATGGGATCGATCCTCTGTTCCGGGCGTCGATCGTGCATACCCTGGCCGACCATTACGTACCTGAGGCCCTGCGGCGCGACCCGTACGTGTCGCCGTTGTTCGGAGACGTCACGGGACTGCCTCGCTCGCTCGTGCTGGTCGGCAGTTCCGAGATACTCCTCGACGACTCGGTCCGGTTTGCGACGCAGGCCGGCAACGTGACGCTTCAGGTATGGCATGACATGCCGCACGTATTTCCGGTCATGCACGGGCTCGCCGAGGCAGAGCAGGCCATCGAGGCGATGGCTCGCTTCGTTCGCCTGCACACGGAGTGACCGCTGCGGCAAACACGAGCTTTCCAGCCGCAGCGCATTGCTAGACTCGGACCATGGTCCGGCCCAGAGGAGGTGGACCCGATGCGGCAGCTTCGTGGTGACGACGCCCTGTTCCTGTACGCGGACACCGGGCACTCCAACGCGAACATCACGCTGGTCAACATCTACGATCCGTCCACCGCCCCGGGCGGGCGAATCCGTTTCAAGGGCCTCCTCCGGCACGTCGAGAGCCGGCTTCACCTCTCGCCGATCTTTCGCCAGAAGCTGCTGCGGGTCCCCTTGGAACTCGACTATCCCTACTGGGTCGAGGACGAGCGCTTCGACCTCGAGTATCACGTCCGGCACATCGCGCTGCCCCGGCCGGGCGACTGGCGCCAGTTCTGCATCCAGGCGTCTCGAATCCACGCGAGGCCGCTCGACCTGTCGCGGCCCCTCTGGGAACTCTATCTCGTCGAGGGCCTCGACACGTTCCTCGACCTGCCCGACGGCAGCTTCGCGCTGCTGACCAAGATCCACCACTCGGCGATCGACCTGTCGGGCGGCGCGGAGATCACCACGCTGTTGCACGACACGACCGCGAAGACGCCGTCGCCGGAGCCGCCGGAACCCTGGTTCCCCGAATCACCGCCTGGATCGCTGTCGCTGCTGGCCCGCGCCCTGCTCCACAACGTGGTACAGCCGTTCGAGATGGCCGGACCGCTCATGCGCACGTTCAAGCGGCTCGGCCCGGTGATGCTCGGGGCCATCAGCGATGCCTTCCTGCATCCGGAGCGCCAGCCGATCACGCGTTTCAACGCGGAAGTCTCGCCGCACCGCGTGTTCGAGACGCGGCGGTTCCTGCTCGAGGAGTTCCGTGAGATGCGCGCGCTGGTGGAAGGAGCGACGGTCAACGACGTAGTCCTCGCCGTCTGCGGGGGCGCGCTGCGACGCTACCTCCTCGCGCACGACGAGCTGCCGCCCGCGAGCCTCGTTGCCATTGCCCCGATATCGATCCGCCATGCCGATTCCCCGAGCAAGCCGCATGGAGTGAGCATGCTGCGGGTGCCTCTGGGCACCGATATCGTCGACCCGGTCGAGCGCCTGCGCCATCTGCAGCTGCACACCTCGAATGCCGACGAGATGGAGCACGCGATCGGAGCGCGGGAATTGACGGACCTGAGCCAGCACGCCCCGGCGCGTACCCTCGCGACCACGGCGCGGCTGCTGTCGAGTGCGGCGCTGGGTGTGGGGCAACATGCGCCTCTTGCGAACTGCACCGTGACCAACGTCCCGGGCCCGACGCTGCCGCTGTACCTGAACGGGGCGCGCATGACCTATTTCTCGGCCATCATGCCCATCACGGACGGCATGGGCCTCGTGTTCTCCGTGACGAGCCACGACGGTCGCATCGTCATCTCGCCGACTTCCTGCCGCGAGCTCATGCCGGATCCGGAGTTCTTCGCGCTGTGCATCCGTGAGGAGTTCCAGGATTTTCTGGCGATCGCCAGGCGCAGTCGGCAGCGGGGAAAAAGAGCGCAGGGCAAGGCCGCCGCCAAGCCCAAGTCCCCGCGACAGCGAGCGCGGCGCTCGGCGCCGGCGACTGGCGGCAAACCGCAGTCCAGGAAGCGCGCCGCCCGCCGCGCGCCGGCCTGACGGACGCTCAGGCCGGCTTGGGCAGGTCGAGCAGGCGCCGGTAGACGCGGTTCATCGGTCCGTCCGGATTGAAAGGACGCCAGCGACGCTCCGGCTGGGCCAGCCGGTCCGCCAGGATCCACATCACGACCGGATTGACGCCGAGGCCGAGGTGGCTGCCCGGGACGGGCAGATTCTCGTGGCGCGGGGCTGTGGTCTCCAGCACGGCCGCGTGCGCCGGAACCACGCCGTCAGTGGCCGAGTAGATGCACCCGGACGGCACGGTCGGGGCTGTCTTCAGGTACTTGGCGCGCGCCAGCGCCATGTGGGCGATCGGACCCATGGGGTGAGCCAACCAGCGATAGAGCGCCTTGACGGCGAGGGGCGCCTCCACACGGACGGGGCTCAGCCGCATCGGGCTGCCGAGCGCGTAGACGCAGCGGACGTGCTCCGGCAGCCGGTGGGCGAGGTCGTAAGCGAAGACGCCGCCGAGGCTCCAACCGATCAGGCTGACCCTGCGGCCCGACCGGTGGTGCATGAAGCGCAGCTTCTGCTCGAGTGCCACCACGAACTTGCGGTGAAAGCCCTTGTTGCGGCCGAAGCCCCAGGTCTCCACCGCGTAGCCCCGCGATCGCAGGAACAGCGCAAGGGGTCCGAGGGTCGCGTCGCCCGCAGCGAAGCCCGGAACGAGCAGCACCGGGTGGCCGTCGCCCCGCGGTGTGGTCTGCAGGACGGGCCAGGCCAGGGGCAGGGCGCCCAATTCGATCAGCGCGCGCCACTCGAGGAGCGTATAGACCCGCTTCGGCGGACGATTCTCCTCCCTCCGTGGCGTCGTGGGCAGCTGCTCTGACCGGCGCGCTGGCATGGCAGGCGCGAGAGTACTTGATCGGACAACCGGTTGCGAAGGTGCAGGTCGCGTTTCGGACGTCAGGCCGGCCGCACCCGAAAGCGCCGCGACCCGCCCTTGCATGATATTCTTATCGGTCGCGTCCCGGCCGGGGCCGGGGGCGAGGAGACGTCGGGGCCGGGCGTCGTCGCAAGGCGGCGCCCTTGTCTTTGGAAGCCAGCAAAGGAAAGCGGGAGCAGGATCCATGCCCGTCATCCGGCTGCCGGACGGCAGCGAGCGCAAGTTCGAACACGCCGTGACGGTCGCGGACGTCGCGCGCAGCATCGGCGCGGGGCTCGCGCGCGCAGCGCTCGCGGGCGAAGTAGACGGCCGGCTCGTGGACACCTCGCACGTCATCGACTCCGACGCGGAGATCAGGATCATCACGGCGCGCGACCCGGAAGGCCTCGAACTGATCAGGCACTCCACGGCACACCTGCTCGCCCAGGCCGTGCAGTCGGTCTATCCGGATGCACAGGTGACGATTGGGCCGGTGATCGAGGACGGTTTCTACTACGACTTTGCCTACAAGCGGCCGTTCACGCCCGAGGACCTCGAGAAGTTCGAGGCTCGAATGCACGAACTGGCCAAGGCCGACATGCCGGTCCGGCGGCGCGTGCTGCCGCGGGACCAGGCGGCGGCCCACTTCAGGTCCATCGGGGAGATCTACAAGGCCGAAATCATCGAGTCGATTCCGGCGAACGAGGACATCTCGCTCTACGGGCAGGGAGACTGGGAGGACCTGTGCCGCGGTCCGCACGTCCCGAGCACCGGCAAGCTCGGCGCATTCAAGCTGATGAAGCTTGCAGGCGCCTACTGGAGGGGCGACTCCAGCAACGAGATGTTGCAGCGGGTCTACGGTACGGCCTGGCCGGACGAAAAGCAGCTCAAGCAGTACCTGCACCGCCTGGAAGAGGCGGAAAAGCGGGATCACCGGCGTCTCGGACGGGAACTCGGGCTCTTCCACCAGCAGGACGAGGCCGTCGGCAGCGTGTTCTGGCACCCAAAGGGCCATACGCTGTGGCGGACGATCGAACAATACGTCCGCGACAAGGTCGCCGCGGCAGGCTACCAGGAGGTGAAGACACCGGTACTGGTCGACCGCAGCCTCTGGGAGAAGAGCGGCCACTGGGAGAATTACGCGGAGAACATGTTCATCGCGGAGTCGGAGGGCCGGACCCTCGCCGTCAAGCCGATGAACTGCCCGGGACACGTGCTGATCTACAGGCAGGGCATCAAGTCCTATCGCGACCTGCCGCTGCGGATCGCCGAGTTCGGTTCCTGCCATCGCAACGAGCCGTCGGGGGCGCTGCACGGGCTGATGCGGGTGCGCGCGTTCACCCAGGACGATGCGCACATCTTCTGCACGGAGACCCAGATCGGGTCGGAGACGTCCGCCTTCTGCAGCCTCCTGATGGAGATGTACGCCGACTTCGGATTCAAGGACGTGCACGTGAAGTTCGCCGACCGGCCGCCCCAGCGGGCCGGGAGCGACGACGTGTGGGACAGGGCGGAGGCAGCCTTGAGGCAGGCCGTCGAGGCGACCGGCCTCGACTACACGATGAACCCGGGGGAGGGGGCGTTCTACGGTCCCAAGCTCGAGTTCGTGCTTCGGGACGCCATCGGGCGCGACTGGCAGTGCGGCACGCTGCAGCTGGACTTCAACCTGCCGGCCCGCCTCGGCGCGGAGTACGTCGACGAGGACGGCAGCCGCAAGCATCCGGTGATGCTTCACCGGGCGATCCTGGGATCCTTCGAGCGCTTCATAGGAATCCTGATCGAGCACTATGCCGGCCGGTTGCCCGTCTGGCTGGCCCCGGTACAGGCCGTCGTGATGAACATCACCTCGCGACAGGAGGCATACGTGAAAGGCGCCGTGGAATCCCTTAAGAATCAGGGGGTTCGCACGGAAATTGACTTGCGGAACGAGAAAGTGGGCTTTAAAATCCGCGAGCACACGCTGGCTCGCGTCCCCTACCTGCTGGTCGTAGGGGACCGCGAGGCGGCATCAGGGTCTTTGGCCGTGCGCACGCGCTCCGGGAAAGATCTCGGCGCCATGCCCCTCGGCGAGGTGGCGGCGCAGATCACCCGGGAAGCGGTTAGCCGCGGCCATAATTTGTTGGAGGAATGAAGTATTTCAACCACCAAGCGCACTCGGCGCAATGACGAGATCGTAGCGCCACAGCTGCGCGTTATCGACGCCAACGGTTCCCAGGTGGGCGTTATCAGTCGCGACGAGGCGCTGCAGCTGGCCTCGGAGGCGGACATGGATCTCGTGGAGGTTTCGCCGACCGCCGAGCCGCCCGTCTGCAGGATCATGGACTACGGCAAGTTCCTGTTCGAACAGAACAAGAAGGCGCACTCGGCGAAGCGGAAGCAGAAACAGATCCAGGTCAAGGAAGTGAAGTTCCGGCCGGGAACAGACGAGGCTGACTACCAGGTGAAGCTGCGAAACCTGGTGCGGTTCCTGACCGACGGCGACAAGGCCAAGGTAACCCTCAGGTTCCGCGGCCGCGAGATGGCCCATACGGAGCTGGGCCGGAAGCTGCTCGACAGGCTCGTGGCGGATCTCGCCGAGCACGGCCAGGTGGAGCAGCACCCCTCGATGGAGGGGCGGCAGATGGTCATGATCATCTCGCCGAAGAAGAGGTGAGCGGAGGGGTTCCGCTCTCCTCATAGAAGTGACCGGCGGCTTGCCGCCGATACGCCTCCAGCCCGCGAGAGCGGTGTGAAGAGGTCATAACAGGAGTTGAAGAGATGCCCAAGTTGAAGACCAACCGGGCCGCGGCGAAGCGCTTTCGCAAGACCGCCAGCGGCTTCAAGCGCGCCCAGGCGCACCGGCGCCACATCCTCACCAAGAAGCCGAGCAAGCGGAAGCGGCAACTCGGTACCAGCAAGCTGGTGCACGAGACGGACGTGGGACGACTCGAGCAGTTGCTCCCGAACCACTGACAGCCGCCAACAGGAGGATTGAGACATGGCACGGGTCAAGCGCGGCGTCATCGCAGGTCGACGCCACAAGAAGGTGCTCAAGAAGGCAAAGGGCTACTACAACGCCCGCCGCAAGGTCTATCGGGTCGCCAAACAGGCCGTCATCAAGGCCGGGCAGTATGCCTACGCGGGGCGGCGGCTCAAGAAGCGCGACTACCGCGCGCTCTGGATCCAGCGGATCAATGCTGCGGCGCGGAGCTACGAGCTGTCCTACAGCCGTCTGATGGCGGGCCTCAAGGCAGCCGGGATCGAGGTGGACCGCAAGGCGCTCGCCGACCTGGCGGTACACGACATCACTGCGTTTGGCGCCATCGCGGAAAAGGCGAAGGCGGCGCTCGCGGCCCAGTAACCGCTCGGACGGAACGAGGCGATCATGCGCGGGCGCCGGGCCTTCGGGTCCGGCGCCCGCTCTTGTTCCGAGGGAGGGATGGCGTGCAGGATCTCGAGTCGCTGACCGAAGAGGCGCTGGCCCGGGTGGGTGCCAGCGCGGACGTCGCGCAGCTGGACGCCGTGCGGGTGACCCTGCTCGGCAAGAAGGGCTCGATCACTTCCATGCTCAAACAGCTGGGAGGCCTGTCGCCGGAAGAGCGGCGGGCTGTCGGTGCGCGGATCAACGAGGCGAAGGACCAACTGGCGGCAGCCATCGAGGCGCGCCGGGCAGAACTCGAGCGCGCGGAACTCGACCGGGAGCTGGCGGCAGGCACCATCGACGTCACGGCGCCGGGCCGTGGCCAGCGACAGGGAGGATTGCACCCGGTGACGCGCACGCGCCTGCGCATCGAGGAGATCTTCCGGCAGGCGGGCTTCTCGGTGGCGGAGGGGCCGGAAGTCGAGGACGATTTCCACAACTTCGAGGCGCTCAATATCCCGGCCGACCACCCGGCGCGCGCCATGCACGACACCTTCTACTTTCCCGATGGGCGCCTTCTGCGGACTCACACGTCGCCCGTTCAGATCCGCGCCTTGCGCAAGTCCGGCGTGCCGCTGCGAATCATCGCCCCCGGTCGCGTCTACCGCTGCGACTCGGACATGACGCACACACCCATGTTCCACCAGGTCGAGGGGCTCGTCGTCGACGAGGGGATCAGCTTCGCCCATCTCAAGGCCGTACTGGCCCACTTCGTGGAGGCATTCTTCGAACGACCGCGGGACCTGCGCTTCCGGCCGTCTTACTTCCCCTTCACGGAACCTTCCGCGGAGGTGGACATCCAGTGCGTCCACTGCGACGGCGCCGGCTGCCGCGCATGCAAGCAGACCGGCTGGCTCGAGGTGCTCGGCTGCGGCATGGTGCACCCCAACGTTTTGGCCGCCTGCGGCGTCGATCCAGAGCGCTGGCAGGGTTACGCCTTCGGCCTCGGTATCGACCGCATGGCCTTCCTGCGGTATGCGGTCACCGATCTGCGGTTGTTCTTCGAGAACGACCTGCGGTTCCTGCGACAGTTCAACCGGGGGTGAGGCCTTGAGGATCAGCACTGAATGGCTGGCGGAGTGGGTGCGACCCGACTGGGACACCCGTACCCTGGCACACCGGTTGACGATGGCCGGCTTCGAGGTCGAGGGCGTCGAGGCCGCTGCACCGGACTTTTCGGGTGTCGTCGTCGCCCGCCTGCTCGAGTGCAATGCGCTTCCTCGCGCCGAGAAGCTGTCGCTTTGCCTCGTCGACGGCGGCGACGGGGAGCCCGTGCAGGTCGTCTGCGGCGCACCAAACGCGCGCGCTGGAATGCTCACCGCTTTCGCAAAGGTCGGCGCCGAATTGCCGGGCGGACAGAAGATAGGCAAGGCCAGGCTGCGCGGAGTGGAGTCGCTCGGCATGCTCTGCTCCGCTCGCGAACTTGGTCTGGGAGAGAGTCATGAGGGCATCCTCGACCTTCCCGACTCATTGACGGTCGGCGAGGACCTGCGCGACGCGCTGGCGCTGGACGACGCCGTGCTCGAGCTCAGCCTGACGCCGAACCGCGGCGATGCGCTGTCCATCCTCGGGATTGCGCGCGAGGTCTCGGCTCTCAGTGGCGAACCCCTCGAGGGGGTCGGCATGGAGCCGGTTCCGGCCGCGATCGACGGGTGCTTCGACGTTCGGCTCGTGGACTCCGCGGCCTGCCCGCGATTCGCGGGCCGCGTGATCCGGGGCATCCGGCCGGATGCGAAGACGCCGCTGTGGATGGTCGAGAGGCTGCGGCGGGCCGGGCTGCGCTCCGTCAGCCCGGTCGTCGACGTCACCAACTACGTCATGCTCGAGCTGGGCCAGCCGATGCACGCCTACGATCTGCGCCGTCTCGACCACCACATCGATGTGCGCTTCGCCCGCAGCGGCGAGCGGCTCGAGCTTCTGGACGGCTCGGACGTCGAGCTCCACCCGGACGTGCTCGTGATTGCCGACCGCAGCGCGCCGGTCGGCATCGCGGGCGTCATGGGCGGCGAAAAGAGCGGTATCGCGGAAGACACGACGGACGTGTTCCTCGAGGCTGCGTTCTTCGCGCCCGCTGCGATTGCCGGCAGGGCGAGGCGCTTCGGCATGCAGACGGACGCCTCCCAGCGTTTCGAGCGCGGCGTGGACCCCACGCTGCAGGAGCGCGCGGCCGAGCGGGCCACGTCGTTGCTGACTTCGATGGCAGGCGGCAAGCCGGGGCCGTTGATCGTGACGGAGAGTGTGACGGACCTGCCCCCGCGTGCCGTGGTGCAGGTGTCGCCCGCGAGCGTGGGTCGGCTGCTCGGCGTTCGGATTCCGGACGCCGAGATCGAGTCCATCCTGCTGCGCCTGGGCATGCGCGTGGAGCGCGAGGGCCCGGAGATGAGGCTGACGGCGCCGAGCTACCGCTTCGACATCGCGATCGAGCAGGACGTGACCGAGGAGATCGCGAGGGTCTACGGCTACGATGCGATTCCGGCGGCCGATGCGCCAGTGCCGCAGTTGCCCGGTCCGGCGACCGAGCTCGTCACGCCGCGCGAGCGGGCGAGTACGCTGCTCGCCGACCGCAGCTACCAGGAGGTGATCACCTACAGCTTCGTCGACGCCGCCATGCAGAGGCGATTCGAGCCCGAAGCGGAGTTGCTGGAGTTGTCGAATCCGATCGCCTCGGACATGGGCGCGATGCGCCGCTCACTCTGGCCCGGGTTGTGCCGCGTGTTGCTCGACAACGTACGACGCCAGCAGGGACGAGTCCGGCTGTTCGAACTGGGCGCCCGCTTTCCGGTAGAGCGTGGGCTACTGCACGAGCGGCTTTCACTCGCGGGGCTCGCGTGGGGCGAGGCTTATCCCGAGCAGTGGGGCCTGCCGTCACGGGGCGTGGATTTCTTCGACGTAAAGGGCGACGTCGAGGCACTCCTCGGTCTGACCGGCAGACGGCACCTGCGCTTCGAGCCCGCGCAGGTGCATTGCCTGCACCCCGGACGCACTGCGCGTATCACGCATGGTTCGACCGTTCTGGGATTGCTGGGCGAACTGCACCCTGAACTTTGCAGGACGCTCGAGTTGAAGTCGGCTCCCGTTCTGTTTGAACTCGACTATGCTCCAAGCTTTAGCTCCGAACTTCCTGTTTTCCATGAGGTTTCACGTTTCCCGGCCATCAGGCGCGACCTGGCGGTAGTGGTTTCCGATTCCGTTCCAATCGATAAAATCAGGGAAAGCGTGCTGTCCGCGGCGGGAGAAAGGCTGGTCGAGTTGCGGGTATTCGACATATACCGGGGCAAGGGCATAGAACCCGGGGCAAAAAGCGTGGCTTTAGGCTTGATTTTGCAGGAAACTTCTCGCACGCTTACCGACACGGACGCCGATGTTATGGTAGCGGCCGTAGTGGCGCGGCTAAAGAACGATCACAACGCCACGATCAGGGAATAGACCGGATGGCCTTGACCAAAGCCGAAATCGCCGAAGCGTTGTTCGACCAGCTCGGCCTCAACAAGCGTGAGGCCCGTGAACTGGTGGACCTCTTCTTCGAGGAGATTCGCGCATCGCTAGCGACGGGAGAGCAGGTCAAGCTCTCCGGCTTCGGGAACTTCGACCTCCGCGACAAGAACCAGCGACCGGGGCGCAATCCGAAGACCGGCGAGGAGATCCCGATCTCTGCCCGTCGCGTCGTGACGTTTCGTCCCGGGCAGAAGCTGAAGGCCAGGGTCGAGGCATATGCTGGAACCAAGCCACAATAACGAACTCCCGCCGATCCCCGCCAAGCGGTACTTCACCATCGGCGAGGTGAGCGAGCTTTGCGGAGTCAAGCCACACGTGCTGCGGTACTGGGAGCAGGAGTTCCCTCAGTTGAGGCCGGTCAAGCGTCGCGGCAACCGGCGCTACTACCAGCGGCAGGACGTGATCATCATCCGCCAGATCCGCGCCCTGTTGTATGACGAGGGCTTCACCATCGGCGGAGCCCGGAACAAGCTGGAAGGCGACGAGGCGCGGGAGGACATCTCCCACAGTCACCAGGTGGTGCGTCAGGTACGGCTCGAACTGGAGGAGATCCTCAAGATCCTGCGCCGTTGACCGGCGCGCGACTTGAGGGCGCTTCATCGGCTATCATTTTGTTTCTTTCGGTGACGGGCTGACCCCACCCGTGACCGCTGTGGTTTCCCGGTCGGAGCGTGGCGCAGCCTGGTAGCGCACTTGCATGGGGTGCAAGGGGTCCCGAGTTCGAATCTCGGCGCTCCGACCAAATCCTCCCGATAGCCTGTTTGCCGTCACCGCAGCGTGCTCTACACGACCTTCGGTCCCTACTTACTCTTGAGTAGGTCTTTGCGCATTGCGCCAACAAATTAGAAAGATCTAATACGATCTCGACCGGGACCGAGTCGAGTGCATGAGGGAAGGCACCGCGAGTCCGGCGAGACGCCAACCGGCTGGTCCTGGCCGTGGGCGGCGGCGACAACGTCAAGCACGGCGACCTGTCGACCGACCTGATTGCAACCACGGCCGAGTTCGACGTGCACATGGGCACCGACAGCCTGGACTTCAGTTGCGTCCGCTGCCATGGCGTGAAGCGGGATGCCGACGACAGGCTCGTCTCCCTCGGCATCGGCGGCATGCCCTATCACTCGATCGAAGAGGGCGACCTCAGGACGTGCGAGGATTGCCACGGCGGTGCCGCCGGAATCCGCGCCGGCACGTCAGCGCAGAATCTCGTCAATTCGCACACGGCGCTGGCCCGCCAGGTCTGCCACATCCCTGCGATCGCGCGGAAGGTCGCGACCAAGACCGAGTGGTACTGGTCGGAGGCCGGCGATGCGGACCGCGTGCCCGTCCCGTGATCGATCCGGAGACGGAACGGCCGGACTACGACAAGATGAAGGGCTCCTTCGTCTGGAAGAAGAACGTGCGGCCGGAACTGCGCTACTTCGACGGGAAGTGGAGAAAGGCGCTGATCGGCGTGAACGACACCTTCCCGGCGACCGCACCGGCGGTGCTCGCCGAGCCCGCGGCCGACCGCTTCACGCCCGGCGCGAAGATCTATCCCTTCAAGAAGATGATCGGCGACCAGGCGGCCGCGTACGACGCGGGCACCGACACCTGGAAGTTCATCGTCCCGCATCTGTTCGGCCTGAAGGGCGGCCCGAACCCGTACTGGGTGGCGTACGACTGGGACCTCGCGCTCCAGGACGGGGCGCTCTACACCGAACAGGTCTACACGCCCGGCACGTACGTCTTCGCGGAGACCGAGATGCTGCTCTCGGTCAACCACGAAGTGGCGCCGGCGGAGCAGGCGCTCGGTCGCAACAACGGCTGCGAAGACTGCCACTTCTCCGACGTGATCGACTGGCAGGCGCTCGGCTGCACCGGTGACCCCGCGCAGCAGGTGGGCAGCTGCCCGTAGGCCGGTCCCTGCAGATCGGCCGGCCCTGGCGCCCGCGCCGCCGACGCGGGCGCCCCTTCTTCCAGCACCACCGGCTGTCCAGTACGGCGCACGAGTCGAAGTTCGTGGGAGCTACGGAGACGCGAAAGGCGACGTGCCGTTAGACTTCGCGCCATGAGAATCGCCGTCGCCGGGGCCGGGATCAGCGGCCTGACCACCGCCTTCTATCTCAAGCGCGCCCGCCCGCAGTGGGAGCTGACGATCTTCGACGCCGGCGATGCTCCGGGCGGCACGATGCAGACCGTGACGGTCGAGGGTTTCCGCTTCGAAGCCGGCGGCAACGGGTTCCTGACGAACAAGCCGGACAGCCTGCGGCTGGTCGACGACTGCGGGGCGCAGCATCTGCTGATGCCGAGCTCGGACCTTGCGCGCAAGCGCTTCATCTACGACGGCCGGCTCCACCGCTTGCCCGAGTCGCCGCAGGCATTCCTCGCGACCCGCCTGCTCACCTGGCCGCAGAAGCTGCGCGTGGCGGGAGAGTGGTTCGTCCGGCCTCGTCGCGACGGGAGCGAGGAGACCCTGCAGCAGTTCGGCTACAGGCGGGTGGGAAAGGGCCTGACGGACGTCTTTCTCGACGCCATGACCGCCGGCATATACGGGACCACACCCGCCAAGGTGTCGGTGAATGCCGCCTTTCCGCTGGTCGTGAGCCTGGAACGCGAGCACGGCGGCCTGTTCCGCGGCATGCTGGCCAGGCGCAAGAAGAGCGCCGGTCCCGGGGGCGTCCTGATGAGCTTCAACGGTGGCGTCGGGACGCTGATCCACCACCTCCGGCAGTGCATCGACGGAGACTGGCGCCTCGGGCAGCCGGTCGAGCGCATCGCGAAGGATGGGAGTCGCTGGCGAGTCGAGGCGGGAAGCTCGTCGGAGAGCTTCGACCACGTCGTAATCGGTGCGCAGGCGCATGCTGCCGCTGCGATGCTGGCAGGCACGGAGCCGGAGATTGCCCGCCTCATGCGCGGCATAGAGTACACGCCGATCGCGGTGGTCGGCCTCGGCTACCGCGGCCTGGAGCATCCGCTGGACGGCTTCGGCGTGCTGACGACGACCGCAGCCAGGGCACCGGTGCTGGGCATCCTGTGGGACTCGAGCATCTTTCCGGATCGTGCGCCGGCAGGCTGCAAGGCGGTGCGAGCGATGATCGGAGGCCAGCGGAACCCCGAGCTCGCCGACCAGGACGACGAAGGCCTCGTCGCTACGGCGCTGCGCGGCCTGGAGCAGGTCATGGGAGTAGAGACGGCGCCCGATGTGACCTTCGTGCGACGCTGGGAAAGGGGCATTCCCCACTATGTCATCGGCCACATGGATCGGGTCGGCGCGATCTTCGATCTGCTCGGCCGGCGCCCCGGTCTGCATGCCGTGTGCAATGCCTATCACGGCATCGCCATGAACGACTGCACCCGCAATGGCCGCGAGCTGGCGGAGCAGATACTGGCGCAGGCGGACTGACATGACGCGACTGGCGCTTCTGGTCCTTCTCGCGATACTGCTGCTTGCACTCTGGCGCCTGCTGCGGCCGCCGCGAGACTGAAACGCCACGCCCGTCCTCGGCTTCCCGACCAAAGTCCGGTTGACCCTCGTCGGGGATCGGATTATGTGGAAGGTCGAAATCAGAATATCTGAACGGGGGAACTCCTATGACCGGCAAGGGCAGGCTGGCCTACGTAACGGGCGGCATGGGCGGCATCGGCTCCGCGATAACGCGCCGTTTGTGTCACGAGGGCTACCGGGTGGTGGCCGGCTGCGGGCCGGGGTCGCCCCGCAAGCAGAAGTGGCTCGAGCAGATGCGCGCCGACGGCCTCGAAGTTCATGCGTCCGAGGGAAACGTAGCGGACTGGGACTCGACCAAGGCGGCATTCGATGCCGTGAAGGCCGAGCACGGACCCATCGAGGTGCTGGTCAACAATGCCGGAATCACGAAGGATGTCGTCTTCCGCAAGATGACCTCCGAGCAGTGGCACCTCGTGATCGAGACCAACCTCAACAGCCTGTTCCACGTCACCAAGCAGGTGATCGACGACATGCTGGATCGCGGGTGGGGCCGCATCATCAACATCTCCTCGGTCAACGGCCAGAAGGGCCAGTTCGGCCAGACCAACTACTCGACCGCCAAGGCGGGGATACACGGATTCACGATGGCACTCGCGCAGGAGGTCGCCTCCAAGGGGATCACCGTCAACACGGTATCGCCGGGATACATCGGGACCGACATGGTCCGCGCGGTCAAGCCGGAGGTGCTGGAGAAGATCGTGGCGACGATCCCGGTGAAGCGCCTCGGCGAGCCGGACGAGATCGCATCAATCGTGGCCTGGCTGGCGTCGGACGAATCGGCATTCGCGACGGGGGCCGACTTCTCGCTGAACGGCGGACTCTACATGAGTTGAGCAGATTGCCGCTCGGCGGGGACGGCCCGGCGTCGGGCGAGCGCCGCCGCAGACGAGGTCGAGGGGCTTTCTGCGCCGGAACTCTGTAGTTTCACGGTTGCAGCCGAACGCCTGCCGCAGGACACTCGATGCGACCGCCATCGGATGGCGGGTCCTTGCGGACGACGCAATGGCGCAGGCCTGGGAGCACTTCGCGCACGGCGCGGACATCGGCGTCCGCGGTCGCGGTGCCACGCTCGCCGGCGCGCTCTCAGCCGCGGCGACGGCGATGACGGCGGTCGTGACGGATCCCGAAGCGGTCCGGCAGACCGATGCAATCGAGATCCTGTGCCGGGCGCCCACGCCCGAGCTGCTGCTCGTGGACTGGCTGAACTCACTCGTCTACGAGATGGCGACGCGGCGCATGCTGTTCTCCGGCTTCGAGGTGGAGTGCGAGGGCTCCGTGCTGCGGGCACGTGTCCGGGGCGAGCGCGTCGACGTTCGACGGCATCAGCCGGCGGTCGAAGTGAAAGGAGCCACGCTCACGGCCCTGGACGTCCACCGGGGCGAGGACGGTACCTGGGTCGCCCAATGCGTCGTGGACGTGTAGGACTTGCGCGGGCCGCACGCCGGGAGATGGACATGGAGTTGAGCCGTTTCGAGAGACACTCCGAGTACTGCTGGGCTCTTCCCAGGTCGTGCGCCATGAGGGTGCCGGCCCTTCTCTACGCGGACGAAGACCTGCTGAAGGACATGGACGACAAGGTCGGCGAGCAGTTGGTCAACGTCGCGAGCCTGCCGGGAATCGTCCATGCCGCCATGGCGATGCCGGACGCTCACTGGGGCTATGGTTTTCCCATCGGTGGAGTGGCGGCGTTCGATCCGGGTGACGGCGGCGTCGTATCGGCCGGCGGCGTCGGATTCGACATCTCCTGTGGCGTCCGGACTCTACAGACGGGCCTGCGACGGAAGGATGTCGAGCCGATCAAGGAGGGCTTGGCCCACGAGTTGAGCCGGCAGATTCCGGCCGGCGTCGGGAGCACGGGCCGAATTCGCCTCGACGAGGCAGAGTTCGATCGCATGTTGACGGGCGGGGCGCACTGGGCCGTACAGCGAGGGTGGGGAGAGCCCGCCGACCTGGAGCACTGCGAGGATGGCGGCAGGGTCGAAGATGCCTTGCCGGAGGCCATTTCCTCGCAGGCGAGGCGCCGTCAGCGGGACGAAATGGGGACGCTCGGGTCCGGGAATCACTATCTCGAGTTGCAGGAGGTGGCCGAGCTGTACGATGCGAAGGCCGCCGCCGTCTTCGGGCTCGGCGTCGGCGACCTCGTCGTCAGCATCCACTGCGGCTCGCGCGGACTCGGGCACCAGGTGGGGACGGAGTTCCTGCGCGAGATGGTCGTGGCGGCGCCGGACTTCGGGCTGGACCTGCCCGATCGCGAGCTCGCCTGTGCACCGATCGAGTCCGCACTCGGAGGACGGTACCTGGGGGCCATGAGGGCCGCGATGAACTGTGCCCTCGCCAACCGGCAGATCCTGACGCAGCTCACGCGCGAATCCTTCGAGAGGATGCTGCCGGGAGCGCGGCTTCGCGTCTTCTACGACGTGTCCCACAACATCTGCAAGGAGGAAGTGCACGACGCCGACGACGGCACACGGAAAAAGCTGTACGTACACCGCAAGGGCGCGACGCGGGCCTTCGGTCCGGGGAACCCCGCGGTTCCCGAAGTCTTTCGCCCGGCCGGCCAGCCGGTGCTGATCGGCGGCTCCATGGGAACGTCCTCGTACGTCCTGGCGGGAACGGACGCCGGCGAGCAGCTGGCATTCAGTTCGGCCTGCCACGGCGCGGGCCGGGCCATGTCGCGCCACCAGGCGGCGCGTCGCTGGAAGGGACGCTCCGTCGTCGAGGACATGGCCGAAAGGGGCATCGTCGTGAAGAGCCCGTCCTTGCGCGGGGTCGCGGAGGAAGCACCCGGTGCATACAAGGATGTCACGCGTGTCGTGCAGGTCGCCGACGCCGCGGGGCTGGCCCGACGGGTGGCTCGTCTCGAGCCCGTCATCGTATTGAAGGGGTAGGAACAGGATGCGTGTCTTTTCCGACCGCAGGGAGGCAGGACAGGCCCTTGCACGGGCGCTCGAATCCTTCAAGGCGCGTGACCCGGTGGTGCTGGGACTGCCCAGGGGAGGGGTGCCGGTGGCATACGAAGTCGCGAAGGCACTCGGGGCGCCGCTCGATGTCTTCGTCGTCCGCAAGCTCGGCGTGCCCTGGCAGCCCGAGCTGGCCATGGGAGCGATCGCTTCCGGCGACGTGCTGGTGCGCAACGAGTCCGTCCTGGCGGGCATGCGGGATGCCGACGAAGCGCTCGCGCGGGTACGTGAGCAGGAGCTCGCGGAGCTCGAGCGCCGGGAGCGGGCCTACCGGAGCGGGCGGCCGGCCATTCCCCTGGGTGGCCGCACCGTCATCGTCGTCGACGACGGTCTGGCTACGGGCTCCTCGATGAAGGCCGCCGTCAAGGCTCTGCGGGTCGCAGGGGCGGAGAGGATCGTCGTGGCAGTGCCGGTCGGGCCGCCCGATACGTGCCGGCACCTCGAAGCGCTCGCCGACGAGCTGGTGTGCCTGGAGCGGCCGTCCCTGTTCATGGCGGTCGGCCAGTGGTACGAGGACTTCGGGCAGACGCAGGACGAGGAGGTGAGCGAGCTGCTGCGGCAGGCGTCGGCCGGATGGGCCGCGCGGGTCTAGCGCGGCTCGACGCCGGGCGCGAACGGTTCGGGCTGCGCCTCGAGCGAGACGAGCACCTCCGGAAGCGGTCGATATCGCGCCACGAACTCCGGCGGCATGCGTCGGGCGCGGCCTGAGTCGAGGTCGATGCAGACGTAGTGAAGAAGCGCCCGCAGCAGCGTGCGGCCGTCCGCGAGTCGCCGGACCTGGAAACGCCGGTCACACCGCAGGCGGCCGTCCGTGCCGACGATCCACGTGCCGACCTCGAGCCGGTCCGACTCGAGGGCAGGCGCGAGGTAGTGCAGCTGCGAGCGCAGCACCGCCATGCCGCGGCGTGCCCCGATGCAGGCCTCGGGGGACAGGCCGAGCGCGGTCGAGTGGGACCAGGCCGTCTCGTCGAGCCACTTAAGGTACACGGCGTTGTTGACATGCCCATAGCCGTCGATGTCATCGCTGCCGGCGACGACCGCATGCACGTGCGGAGCGGGCAGGTCCCAGTCGTCCACGGCCGTCCGCAAGCCGTCAGCGATACAGCAGGCGCGTGACGATGCGGAACAGCCGGCCATAGGGAGGCCGCAGCAGGGCCGAGCCGCTCAGGCGATTGTCGTGGAAGACCGGCTTGGCGTTCGAAAAGGTGCGGAAGCCCTCTGAGCCGTGATAGGCGCCGATGCCGCTGGGCCCCACTCCGCCGAAGGGCAGGTCCTCCTGCGCGAAGTGCAGGAGCGTGTTGTTGACTGTGACGCCACCGGAGATCGTCTCGCGTAGCACACGCTCGAGTGCAGCACCTCCGCCGAAGTAGTACAGGGCCAGCGGATGAGAGCGCCCGCGGATGATGCGGATCGCCTCATCGACAGTGCCGTAGGGAAGCACCGGCAGGATCGGTCCGAAGATCTCTTCCCGCATTACGCGCATCTCTCCCGTGACCCCGCTCAGCGCAACCGGCGAAAACCGGCGGCGCTCGGGAACGCTCGCGTCCGGGTGCAGTTCGTGCACGGTGGCGCCGAGACGCCGAGCCTCCTCGACGTAGTCGCACAGCCGGTCGAAGTGGCGCTCGTTGATGATCGACGTGTAGTCGGTATTGTCCGCGAGCGTGGGATACAGCTCGACCGTCGACCTGCGGCAGGCCGCGATGAACTCGTCGACCGATCCTGCGGGGACCAGCGCGTAGTCCGGGGCGATACACGTCTGCCCGCCGTTGGCGAGCTTGCCGTGGACGACCCGGCTCGCGGCCTCGCGCAGGTCGAAGTCCTCGCCGACGACGACGGGCGACTTGCCTCCCAGTTCGAGCGTCACAGGCGTCAGGTTGGCGCTGGCGCTTCTCATCACGTCGCGCCCCACGGGGGTCGAGCCCGTGAACAGCAAGTGATCGAAGGGCAGGGAAGTGAAGCCTTTCGCCACCTCGATGCCGCCGTTGACGACGCTCAGTTCGGCAGGGTCGAAGCACTCCGCCACGACACGGGCAAGCAGTGCACCCAGTCGGGGCGTGAACTCGGACATCTTCACGATGACGCGGTTGCCCGCCGCGAGCGCGGGAATCATCGGTCCCACCGCCAGAGACAGCGGGTAGTTCCACGGCACGATGACGCCGACCACTCCCTTCGGCTGGTAACGGATCCGGGCCCGTCCCGGCAGGCTCCACCAGGCGACGCTGCGCCGCGTAGGTCGCATCCACCTGCGCAGCCGCGCGCGCGCGTGGCGAATGCCCTCGATGCAGATGAACTGCTCGAAGAGCAGGGTCTCCTCCGGCGAGCGATGGCCGAAGTCGCCCGAGATGGCTTCCGTGATCTCTGCCTCGTGCCGGCGAAGCGCCCGCTCGAGGCGTTCGAGTCGATCACGGCGCGTCGCCAGCGCCGGGTAAGGCTCGGCCATGAA
>Ga0111152_1041_pt1 | contig 21847 bp, 18 predicted proteins | sample DeeMarSeWOR28_12_FD_80254 | JGI IMG/M metagenome (GOLD analysis project Ga0111152, IMG submission 80254) | Gammaproteobacteria bacterium SG8_30
CGGCTCTCGGCCGACCTCTCGGCGCGCAGGCCCTGGCGCCTCGGTACGCATTCCCTCGAAGCAGGCGGCAACCTGCGCTGGCTGGACTGGCGCACGGAAGCCGGCAACGGCTATTTCGATCCCTCCAACTTCACCGCCATCGGCGCGCCCCTGCGTGCCTTCGGCCCGATCTCGAAGGCTCACTCGATCAACTACGACGTGAGCGTGGAGCTCGGCCTGCAGTCCTACGACTTCGCAGGCACAAGGACCTCGCTCGACCCGTACTACATAACGGTCGCCCGCATCTCGCAGCAGGTGACCCCTTCCCTCCGTCTCGAAGCCTTTGCGGAGGCCGGCTCCTACGCATCGGAAGGGAGCAACGACTGGCGCTACTCGCGCGGCGGTGCCCGATTTGTCTGGCAGTTCGGCAGGACGGGGGAGTGACGTGGCACTGCCGCACCGCCCCGTCGATGAGGACATTCGTCGCCATCTCGATCCTGCTGCTGGTCGTCTTGCTGGTGTCGCTCGTCGTCTACATCATCGGGCGCCGAACGTGGACGACGGCACTCGCCTGGCTGAAGCGTCGGCGAAGCAAACGGCTGGCCGCCGCACTGGATGGGTGGCTCGCGACCGCCGACGAGACCGTGCCCGTCGAGATTGAACGCATGTGGCGCTTCCCTGACCGTGCCCTCTTCGTCAACCTGTGCCTCAACCGTCTGCAAGGACCGGATCCAGGACCGCACCACCGGCTGGTCGGCTGGCTGGAGTCGCAGGGACTCGTCCGTGGCTGGCTGCGCGACCTCGCGTCCCGCAACCACTGGAAGCGCGCCCGTGCGGCTGAGATGCTGGGCAAAGTCAGGGTCCAGTATGCGGTCGGGCCGCTGATCGAGGCGCTGGCGGATCCCGTGTTCGACGTTCGCATGCGCGCAGCCCGGGCTCTCGGAGCGTTGGGCGGACATCGCGCGCGGCGCGCGCTGGTGGCGACGCTCGCAGACGAAACCCGCTGGTCGGTCATTCGCATCGCGGACCTGCTCTCCGGCATGGGCACGCAGGTCGTGACCGAGCTCATCGAGGCCTTTCCGGGCATGTCCAGGGCGAGCAGGCTCGCGACGCTCGACCTGATCGCGCATCTCGGCGACGCATCTGCCACGGACTTCCTGATCGGCTGCATCGACGACCTGGACCGCGACGTTCGCGCGCGGGCCGCAGCGGCCAGCGGCCGGATCGGCGACCGCCGGGGCCTCCCTGCTCTCCGGATCGCACTGCAGGACACCGAGTGGCCGGTTCGTGCCATGAGCGCCAAGGCCCTCGGGCAGCTCGGCGACACGGGCTCGATCGCCGGGCTCTGCGCATCCCTCCGCGACCCGGAGTGGTGGGTACGAGCGAACGCCGGCGAGGCCCTTCACGCGCTTGGCGCACCCGGCATCAATGCGCTGGTGGGCATGCTGGACGACCAGGACCAGTTCGCCCGGGACCAGGCGCTGGCGACGCTCGAGTCCTCCGGCTACCTGGATACCTGCCTCGCGGGAATCGACGTGGCCTCGAGCGCCGGCGCAGACGCACTCACGGCGATCCGCGTTCTGGAAAGCCTGATGACACGTCATCCGCGCTCCCGGGTCGATGCGCTGCGCGATCGGCTTACTCACCCGGCTGCGCGCCGGGCCATCGACCAGGCCATCGGCCAGGCCAATGAGCGCCCGCAGGTCCCTAGGGAGGCCAGCCTGTGATGGGCATCAGCTTCGACGGTGGGTTTTGGGGCGCGCTGGCGCGGATCATCGTCGGCTTCAATCACTTCGTCCTCGTCTACTTCGCAATGATCAACCTCGGGTATCTCGCCATCTTCGCCGTGTCGCTACAGGAGCTGTGGCGGTTCGTGCAGAGGAGCTTCTTCTCGGACTACGACCAGATTCGTCAGTCGGACCTGACGCTGCCGGTATCGCTCCTGGTGCCCGCCTACAACGAGGCCACCACGATCGTCGAGAGCGTCCGCTCGCTGTTGAAGCTCAACTACGGGCAGTACGAGATCATCATCATCAACGACGGCTCGAAGGACGAGACGCTCGCGACCCTGATGCGTGCCTTCGACCTGCAGCGGTGGGAAACTCCGGTCCGCCGGAAGCTGCGGTCGCGACCCATCCGCGCCGTGTACCGCTCGATGCAGCACCCGAACATCGTCGTACTGGACAAGGAGCGTGGCGGCAAGTCGGACGCACTGAATGCCGGCCTCGATGCCAGCCGTTATCCGCTGTTCTGCTCGATCGATGCGGACTCGATCATCGAGTCGGACGCCCTGCTGCGACTCGTCAAGCCCTTTATCGAGTCTCCGCAGGAAACGGTGGCGGCTGGCGGCATCGTGCGGGTCGCGAACGGCTGCCGCGTGGAAGACGGTCGCGTCACGGAGGTGCGCCTGCCCCGCAGCCGGCTGGCGGTAATGCAGGTCGTAGAATACCTGCGGGCTTTCCTCGCGGGTCGTGCGGGCTGGAGCGCCGCGCGATCGCTGCTGATCATCTCGGGCGCGTTCGGCATGTACCGCAAGCAGGAGATCGTCGACATCGGAGGATATTCGAGCTCCACGGATACGGAGGACGCCGAGCTCATCGTGCGACTCCATCGCGCCATGAGCGACCGGCGCCAGCCTTATCGCATCGTCTTCGTCCCGGACCCGGTCTGCTGGACGGAGGTTCCGGAGACCTGGAAGGTGCTGACCACGCAGCGCTCGCGCTGGCACCGCGGCCTGCTGCAGACGCTGTGGCTCTACCGGGGAATGATCTTTCGCCGGCGATACGGTGCGGCGGGCATGTTCGGCATGCCGTGGTTCATCGCCTTCGAGCTCCTCGGGCCGGTCGTCGAGATCGTGGGCTATGTCCTGATCCCGCTCGCGTGGTACGTGGGCATTCTGGACCGCACCTTCATGGTGCTGTTCCTCGTAATCGCCTTCGTGATGGGCGCGCTGCTGTCCGTGGGGGCCCTGCTGCTCGAGGAGATGGCCTTCAGGCGCTATCCGACCTGGCGCGACCTGCTGCGACTCCTTGCATACGGGTTTCTCGAGAACTTCGGCTTCCGCCAATACATGTCGTTCGTCAAGGTACGCGCACTCTTCGAGGCGCTCTGGCGAAAGGCGGGGTTTCGGCGGTCCGACGGCAGAGAAGCCGGGCGGACCAGGGCTATAGCTCGGCGCCGCGTCTCCCGAGGTATGCGGCAAATCGTTCCCCCAGATCGGGATGCTTCAACCCGAATTCCACCGTGGCCTCGAGATAGCCGAGCTTGTTGCCGCAGTCGTACCGCCGGCCCTCGAAGCGGTAGGCGTATACCGGCTCCCCCGGAAGCAGCGCCGCGATCGCGTCGGTGAGCTGAATCTCGCCGCCTGCCCCGCGCCCGATGATTTCGAGTCGCGTGAAGACCGAAGGACTCAGCAGGTAGCGCCCGACGACCGCCAGGTTGGAGGGTGCCTCCGCGGGCTTCGGTTTCTCCACCATCCTTGTCAGTCCGTTTCGGAGCGGGGCACTGACTGCACGCCCACGAAGCTGCCACCGCGTTCGCCATAGGCGTCGGCCATCTGCTTGAGGACCGGGACGCGTGCATCGATGAGGTCGTCCGCCAGGTGCACGAAGAAAGGCTCCTGTCCGACGACTGGCCTCGCGCAGAGCACGGCGTGGCCCAGTCCCAGGGGCGCGGGCTGCCGGATGTAGATGCAGGACGCCCACGAAGGCAGGATGCCCCGGACGGTCTCCAGCAGGTCGCGCTTGCCCTGAGCCTCGAGCGCAGCCTCGAGCTCCGGATCCGAGTCGAAGTGATCCTCGATCGCGCGCTTGGAACTGCCCGTGATGAAGACCAGATTCCTCGCCCCCGCGGCCAGCGCCTCTTCGACGGCGTACTGGATCAACGGCTTGTCGACGATGGGGAGCATTTCCTTCGGGCTGGCCTTCGTGGCCGGCAGGAAGCGTGTGCCCCGCCCGGCGACGGGAAAGACGGCGGAACGCACGGGTGCGGGACGGCTCACGGGACCTCCGGGCTGCGACGGGGACTTCGGGAGACAATGATACCCGAGGGTCACCGTGGCCGCCCGCACCCTGCGGACTCAATCCTTCTTGGCCGGCGCGCCGAACCGGAGATTGGCCCGGTTCCGCTCGACTGTCTTGTCCCCCACGCCTTTCACGCGAGCGAGGTCCTCCGGCCCCTTGAAGGGGCCGTGCTCCTTGCGATACTCGACGATCGCCTGTGCTTTCGACAAGCCGATGCCGTCCAGCTCGCGCGCCAAAGTACTGGCGTCGGCGGTGTTGACGTCGACGGGCCCGGCATGGGCGCACGGTGCGCACAGCATCGCGGCCACGAGCGCCGCCTTCAATCCCTTGACAAGCATGTTGCGAGACTCCTTCCCTACGCGCGCGGCGCCCATCGCCGCGCCCGGGCATAAGCTAGCCCGCGAGGACCGGGAAAGGGGAACGACAATCGTGCGCAGTCGCGCAGAATCAGGCGGGTTGGGCGCGACCGCCTTCCAGGCCGGCAACGAGGTCGAATCTCGTCAACGGTCGCTGGCTGTCCCAGCTCTTGCAGCCAGGGCACTGCCAGAAGTGACCCGAGCTGGAGAAGCCGCACTGGGCACAGCGATAACGGGGCGTCGACGCAGCCAGCCTTCGCAGCACACCAGCCAGCTCCACGACCGTCCGTGAATCCAGGGTTGCCGGATCCTTGCCGAGCGCACCGATCAGTCCCGCGAGGGTCTCGTCTCTCTCGAACTGCGTGCGTACCAGCGTCTCGAGCACCGGAAAATCGAGGGCATCATTCACGATTGCCGCGAACGCGAATTCCTGCCTGCCATCCGGCCTCGAATCCACCAGGGTCGCCATCATCGAGCCGCCATCCGCGTCCCGCTTCCGCGCCACGCGAGCGAGACGTGGCAGTGCCTCGACGATGAGCGCCGCATCCTGCTCGACCACCCGGCGGAGCAGCCGGAGGGCCAGCTCCGCGTCGCCCTCCTCGATCGCTATGTCTGCACGGATCAGCGCGCTTCGCGCGAAGCGTCTTTGGACACCGCGTGCCTTGCGCAGGTGCTGCTTGGCCTCCTCGAGCCGACCAGCACCGCGCGCCGTCTCGGCCAGCTCGCAGTAGTAGTGGCCTATGGCCGACTCCTGTGCCGGACGGCCGGCCTTGGCCAGCTCCTCGTGGGTCGAGATCGCACGCTCCCAGTCCCGCTCGACCTCGTAGATGCGGATCAGCTTGCGCATGGCCGCCATTCGGTGGGCACCGGCAGCCGCCAGCTCCTCGAGAATCGCCTCGGCGCGGTCGAGCAGTCCGGCTCTCAGATAGTCCTGAGCCAGGGCATACCTGGCCTGCTCCCGCTGCCCGGGCGGCAGGCTCGAGCGGTTCACGATGTTCTGGTGTATCCGGATGGCGCGATCGACCTCCCCGCGACGGCGATACAGGCTGCCGAGCGCGAAGTGGGTCTCGACCGTGTCCCCGTCGAGCTCGGCCGCGCGCAGGAAGGCTTCGAGCGCCTTGTCGGTCTGCTCGTTGACGAGGAAATTGACACCGGCCAGGTAGCTGGTCCGGACGTGCTCGGCCCCGAGGGCACTGGGTCGCGGGCGCCTCGACGCGTAGAAGCCGATGGCGCCGCCGAGTGCCAGCACCGCCAGGAAGGTCCACGGTGAGTCGAAGCCCATCGAGCCCGATCCTCCTGCCGTCACGGCCAGGCGTGCGCCCGACTCATTGTCCCGTCAGTCCCGGATGGGGTGAGCCTGACCCTCGTTGACTCGCTCGCGCAGGTCCTTGCCGGGCTTGAAGTGCGGAACGTACTTCCCGGCGAGCGCGACTGCTTCCCCTGTCTTCGGGTTACGTCCCTGGCGCGGGGGGCGGTAGTGCAGCGAGAAGCTGCCAAAGCCGCGTATCTCGATACGGTCGCCGTTGGCGAGCGCATCGCTCATGATCTCCAGCATCTGCTTGACCGCGAGTTCGATGTCCTTGGCCGGCAGGTGTTTTTGCTTGGCGGCGATCAGCTCGATCAGCTCGGACTTGGTCATGGAGAGCGCCCGTATGTTGCTGTAGTGTTACTCCGGACAGTCAACCGGCGGGCGGGCCGGCTCGCCCGCCCGCCGGGAGCAACTCACTGACCGGAGATCTGCTCCTTGAGCAGGTCGCCGAGTGTGGTACCCGAGGTGGACTCGCCACGGTACTGCTCGACCGCCTCAGCCTCCTCGTAGGCCTCCTTGGCCTTGATCGACAGCGTGATCGCCCGGCTCTTGCGGTCGACGCCGATGAAGCGCGCCTCGACCTCCTCGCCGACTTTGAGCACGGAGCGGGCATCCTCGACGCGGTCCCGGGACAGCTCGGAGGCACGCAGGCTGCCCTCGATGCCGTTGCCGAGATCGATGACCGCACCCCGCGGATCGACCTCCTTGACGACGCCCTTGACGATGCTGCCCTTGGGATGCTCTGCGAGGTAGCCGGAGAACGGATCCTTCGCCATCTGCTTGATGCCGAGCGAGATGCGCTCGCGGTCGGGATCGATCGACAGCACCATGGCCTCGACCTCCTGGCCCTTCTGGTACTCCCGGACCGCCTCCTCGCCAGGACGATCCCAGGAGATGTCCGACAGGTGGACCAGGCCGTCGATACCGCCCAGCAGGCCGATGAAGATGCCGAAGTCCGTGATGGACTTGATCTGTCCGCTGACGCGGTCGCCACGGTTGTAGGAGTCCGAGAACTCGCGCCACGGATTCGCCTTGCACTGCTTCAGGCCGAGCGAGATGCGGCGGCGCTCCTCGTCGATGTCGAGGACCATGACCTCGACCTCCTCGCCCACGTGCACGACCTTGGCGGGGTTGACGTTCTTGTTGGTCCAGTCCATCTCGGAAACGTGGACGAGACCTTCGACTCCTTCCTCGATTTCCACGAAGCAGCCGTAGTCGGCGATGTTCGTGACCTTGCCGAAGAGGCGCGTGTTGGGCGGGTACCGCCGGGCGATGTTTTCCCAGGGATCGGCACCGAGCTGCTTGATGCCGAGCGACACGCGCTGGCGCTCGCGGTCGAACTTGAGAATCCGCACGTCGATCTCGTCGCTGACCTTGACCACCTCGGAAGGATGCTTGACGCGCTTCCAGGCCATGTCCGTGATGTGCAGCAGGCCGTCGATGCCACCGAGGTCCACGAACGCGCCGTAGTCGGTCAGGTTCTTCACCACGCCCTTCACGACGTCGCCTTCCTTGAGGTTGTCGAGCAGGGCGGAGCGCTCGGCGCTGTACTCCTGCTCCACGACGGCACGACGTGACACCACGACGTTGTTGCGCTTCTGGTCGAGCTTGATCACCTTGAACTCGAGAGGCTTGCCCTCGAGATACGACGGATCGCGAACCGGCCGGACGTCGACCAGGGAGCCCGGCAGGAAGGCACGGACGTTCTCGATCTCGACGGTGAAGCCTCCCTTGACGCGGCCGTTGATCACGCCGCTGACGATCTCTCCGGACTCGAAGGCCTCCTCGAGACGAGTCCAGGTCCTGGCACGCTTGGCCTTTTCGCGGGACAGCCGGGTAGCGCCGGAACCGTCCTCGACGGCATCGAGCGCCACTTCGACCTCGTCGCCCGGAGCGACCTCGACCTCGCCGGATTCGTTCTTGAACTGGTCCGCCGGAATGACAGCCTCGGACTTGAGTCCGACGCTTACGATGACCACGTCGGGCGAGACGCTGACGACGGTTCCGGTCAGGATCTGGCCGGGGCGGATCTGCTGGCTGGCCAGACTCTCTTCGAACAACTGGGCAAAAGATTCTGTCATGTATTAGCGGGGCCGCGGGGGACCCGTTTCCGTGTTGCTGATCCCGGGGCTTCCTGCCGCCGAGGGTTCTACTTCCAACGGCCCCCGTCCCTGGGAGACCGACCTGCCGGATACCCGGCCAATTCAATCCTCCTCGGCCCGCGGCGCCGGGATCCTCGCCCGCGCCAGGGCCAAAACCTTTTTCACGACCGAGTCGACTTGGAGCGAGGTCGTGTCGATCGTGACGGCGTCCTCGCAGGCGACGAGCGGAGCCACCTCGCGGGATGCGTCCCGCCGGTCGCGCTCGTCTATCTCGGCAGAAAGGGCGGCGAGGTTAACACTCAACCCCTTTTCTTTCAACTGCTTATGGCGGCGGTGGGCCCTTTCCTCGGACGATGCGGTGAGAAAGACTTTCAGTTCCGCGTCTGTGAAAACGACCGAGCCCATGTCCCGCCCGTCCGCCACCAGTCCGGGCAATCGCCGGTAGGCTCGCTGCCGTTCGAGCAATGCCTGGCGGACCGACGGCCAGGCCGCGACGCGCGAAGCGGCTGCGCCGGCCCGCTCCGAGCGGACCGGCCCGGTGACGTCGTTGCCCTCGAGCAGAATTCGCTCGTTTCCCTGCTCGTCGAACGTGAAGACCGCCGCCAGGCTCCGCGCCAGCGCCGCATGGCCATCGCGATCGTCCGGGTCCAGCCCTGCCTCTTCCCCCGCCAGGGCCACCAGCCGGTATAGAGCACCGCTGTCGAGCAGGTGGTAGCCGAGTGCCTCGGCCACTCGCCGGCTGACGGTACCCTTCCCAGAACCGCTCGGCCCGTCGATGGCGATGACGGGGACGGTGCTCATTCAATCGTCGTCAGGCGAAGTCCGGCCCGCCGCGCGGTTTCCTCGAACCCGGGGAAGGACGTCGCGACGTTGGCCGTGTCCCGGATGGTCACCGGATCGCGAGCGCGGCTTGCCGCGACCGCGAAAGACATCGCGACGCGGTGATCCCCGCGACTCCGGACCGTGCCTCCGTGGAGCTCGCCTCCACGGATACGCATGCCGTCCGGCAGCGTCTCGGCGTCCGCACCCAACGCCTGCAGCCCCTCGGCCATGGCGCCGACTCGGTCGCTTTCCTTGACCCGCAACTCCGCGGCACCGGTGACGACGGTTTCCCCCTCCGCCAGTGCCGCGGCCACGAAGAGCACGGGAAGCTCGTCGATCGCCAGGGGTACGAGACTCTCGGGAAGACGGATTCCTCGGAGCCGGGACGGGTGAACAAGGAGGTCGGCGACCGGCTCGGCGCCAGCACTGCGGCGAGTCTCTACCTGGATTTTCGCGCCCATGAGCCGCAGCGCATCCAGCAGACCGGTTCGCGTCGGATTGATCCCGACGTTCCTGATCGACAGGGGACCTGCCTCTGCCAACGCCCCGGCCACCAGGAAGAAGGCCGCGGAGGAAAAGTCGCCCGGAACGTCGACCCGCGCCCCCCTGGGCTGTCCCGGCAGCAGCGTGATTCGACCCTCCCTCGAATCCACGTCGACGTCGAATGCGCGCAGCATGCGTTCCGTGTGATCACGGGTCACCGCCGGCTCGGTCACGGTCGTCCGGCCGGTGGCGTACAGTCCGGCCAGGAGAATCGCCGACTTGACCTGTGCGCTCGGCACCTCGAGTGCGTAGTCAATGCCCTCGAGCGCCCGTCCACCCTGGATCCGTACCGGGGGCTTGCCTGCCTCGGTCCCGATGTCCGCACCCATCATCCGGAGCGGCCGTGCCACGCGCTCCATCGGACGGTTCATCAGCGAGCTGTCCCCTACCAGCACGGAATCGAAGGACTGTCCCGCCAGCAGACCCGTGAAGAGCCGCATGGCGGTCCCGGCGTTTCCCATGTCCAGCGGGCCGGGGGGCGGCTTGAGGCCTCCCAGCCCCACGCCGTGTACCCGCAAGGCGCCTTCGGGGCTCGTGTCCACCGCGACGCCCATGGCCCGCATGGCGGTCAGGGTCGCCAGGCAGTCCTCGCTGTCGAGGAAGCCGTGCACCTCGGTCAGCCCCGAGGCGATGCCACCGATCATCAGCGCTCGATGGGAGATCGACTTGTCACCGGGGACACGGATCTCACCGCCGAGGCCCGCGCCGGGTTCGACGGTCCAGTCACGCGTGCTGCCGGCTGCAGCGCTCAGAGTATCGCCCTGGGGTACGAGCCGAGCACACGGAAGAGCGACGCGTGCTGTTTCAGCTCGGCGAGCGCGGCGGCCACATTGTCGTCCGCGGCGTGACCGGCAATGTCGATGAAGAACACGTAGTCCCACTTGCGACGGCGGGATGGCCGTGACTCGATCCGCGTCATGCTGACGCCGTGCCGCGACAGCGGCTCGAGCAGGTGGTAGAGCGTTCCGGCCTCCTGGGTGTGTCCCGTAGAGACCAGCAGCGTGGTCTTGTCCTCCCCGCTCGGCTGGAAAGTCTTGGCGCCAACCACAAGGAACCGAGTCGTGTTGTCCGGGCGGTCCTCGATCTCCGCCACGAGCACGCTCAGGCCGTACACCTCCGCCGCGGCCTGCGGAGCGATCGCCGCCGTCCCCTGCTCGTCCCGCGCCCGCCTCGCGCCCTCGGCATTGCTCGACACCGCAACGCGCTCGACGAGCGGCAGGTGCTCGTCGAGCCACTGGCGGCACTGTGCCAGCGACTGCTGGTGCGTGCAGATACGCTGCACGTGCTCGAGGGACTTCATCCGGCCCATGAGGTATTGGTGGATGCGGAGTTCCACCTCGCCGCAGATGTTCAGCGGCGAAAGCAGGAAGCGGTCGAGCGTGTGGGTCACGGTGCCTTCGGTCGAATTCTCAATCGGCACGAGCCCGAAATCGGCGTCGCCCGCCTCCACCTCGTGGAAGACATCCTCGATGGACGGCAACGCCAGGGCGCGGACGGAATGGCCGAAATGCTTGTAGACCGCCTGCTGCGTGAACGTGCCTTCCGGACCCAGGAAGGCCACCTTCAGCGGCTCCTGCTGCGCCAGGCAGGCGGACATGATCTCGCGGAACAGTCTGAGGATCTCCTCGTCGCGCAGCGGTCCCTTGTTCCGCGCGAGCGCCGCGCGCAGGACCTCGGCTTCGCGTTCCGGCCGGTAGAAGTCCACCGTGTGACCGTCGGCGTGCTTGGAGATCCCGACCTTCTGTGCCAGCCGGGCCCGTTCGCTGATGAGTTCGTGGAGCGCGGCATCGACCTCGTCGATGCGGCGGCGAATCGCCGAAAGCTCCGGCCGCCCCGGCTCGTCCTTCGCGGCCGGCTTGCCTTTGCGTGACTTCCGGAGTGCCATGGCCCGCGCCTTCAGATCAGGCGCGCTGACAACACGCCGTCGATGCGGCCGATGCCGTCCACCACCGGCTGGGGAACGGCGCCGTCCGTGTCGAGCAGCGTGTAGGCGAGTTCACCGCGCGACTTGTTGAGGAGGTCGGCGATGTTGAGCCCGGCTTCCGCCAGCCTGGTCGAGATCTGGCCGACCATGTTGGGCACGTTGCTGTTGGCGATGGCCAGTCGGCTGGTTCCGGGTACGCGAGGCAGCATCGACTCCGGGAAGTTGACCGAGTGCCGCACGTTGCCGTTCTCGAGAAAGTCGCGCAGCGTGTCCGCGACCATCATGGCGCAGTTCTCTTCCGCCTCTCCCGTCGAAGCGCCGAGGTGGGGCAGCGCGATCACCTTGGGATGGTCCTTGTTCGCCAGCGTCGGAAAGTCGCACACGTAGGCCGCCAGCTGTCCAGCGTCGAGCGCGGGCAGCACGGCGGAGTCGTCGACGATGCCGTGACGGGCGAAATTCACGATGACCGACCCGCGCTTCATCAGGCCGATCCGGTGTGCGTTGACGAGGCCGCGGGTGCCGTCCACGAGCGGAACGTGCACGGTCACCATGTCGGACCGCGTGAACAGGTCGTCGAGGCTCAGGGCCTGCTCGACCCCGGATGACAGCTGCCAGGCGCGCTGCACCGTGATCTGTGGATCGTAGCCCAGCACTTTCATTCCGAGCAGGTGCGAGGCGTTCGCCACCTCGACGCCGATGGCCCCGAGGCCCACGACGCCGAGCGTCCTGCCGGGCAGCTCCATGCCGACGAATCGCTTTTTGCCGGCTTCGACGGCTTCCTCGAGGGAACGGTCGTCTCCGTCGAGGCCGCGCACGAAGTTCCACGCCTGGCAGATGTTGCGCGCGGCAAGAAGCAGCCCGGCGATCACCAGCTCCTTGACGGCATTCGCATTCGCCCCCGGCGCGTTGAACACCGGCACGCCGCGGCGTGACAGTCTCTCGACGGGAATGTTGTTGGTGCCTGCGCCAGCCCGCGCCACGGCGAGAACCGTGTCCGGGATCTCCATGGCATGCATGTCCGCCGAACGTACGAGGATGGCCTGCGGATGGCCGATCTCCGACGCGACCTCGTACCGGTCCCTGGGCAGCCGGTCGAGCCCTTTGATGGAAATATTGTTGAGCGTGAGGATCCGGAAGCTCAAAGTAGCTCCTCAGCCGTGCCGCCTTTCGAACTCGCTCATGAACGCCACCAGCGCATCGACCCCTGCCATCGGCATCGCGTTGTAGAGGCTGGCCCGCATGCCACCGACCGACCGGTGGCCCTCGAGATTGGCCAGGCCGTGAGCGCGCGCCTCCTCCAGGAAGCTCGCCTCGAGCTCCGGCCGGGCCAGGGTGAACGGGATGTTCATCCAGGAACGGCATCCGGGATCCACGGGGTTGGCGTAGAAGGAAGACCCGTCGATGGCCTGGTAAAGGCGTTGCGCCTTGGCGCGGTTCCGCTCGGCCATGACCGCAAGACCCCCTTGACGCTTGAGCCACTGGAACACTAGTCCGGCCATGTACCAGCCGAACGTGGGAGGGGTATTGAGCATCGACCCGGCATCGGCCATCGCCTTGTAGTCGAGGACGGACGGCGTTCCCTCGCGGGCCGTTCCCAGGAGGTCATCGCGCACGATCACGAGCGTGAGGCCGGAAGGGCCGATGTTCTTCTGCGCCCCGGCGTAAATCAGCGCGTAGCGCCCGACGTCGACCGGGCGCGAGAGGATGGTGGATGACATGTCGGCCACGAGCGGGGTCTCACCCGGATCGGGCGCGTAGGGGAACTCGACGCCGCCGATCGTCTCGTTTGGCGTGTAGTGGAGGTAAGCCGCGCCAGGCGTGAAACCGAGTGACTCTCGGGCCGGAACGGTCGAGTAGTTGCTGTGCTTCTCGTCGGCGATCACCTGAACGTCGAGGTACGCCCGGGCTTCCGCAATCGCTTTCTTCGACCATTGGCCGGTATTGATGTAATCGGCGACGGCGCCCCGGGACGCCAGGTTCATGGGCACCGCAGCGAACTGCGCGGTGGCGCCTCCCTGCAGGAACAGCACGCGGTAGGTATCCGGCACGCCTAGAAGCTCACGCAGGTCCTGCTCCGCCTGCCGGGCGACGCCGACGAAGGCCTTGCTGCGGTGGCTGACCTCCATGACCGACATGCCGGCACCATGCCAGTCGAGCAACTCGTCACGGGCCTGCTCGAGGACCTCGGTGGGAAGGGTTGCCGGTCCTGCCGCAAAATTGAACACACGCATCTTGGTCACCCGCGGCGATCGGTACTCACCCTACTCGATCTCGCCATCGCCATCGCCATCGCCATCGCCGTTCTCCGCCGCGACCCGCTCGACGCCGACGACCATCTCGTCTTCAGCGAGCCGCATCACACGAACGCCCTGCGTGTTGCGACCCAGCACGGGAATCTCGTCCACCGGTACCCGGACGAGCGTGCCACTCGAGTTGATGAGCATCACCTCGTCGGTCGTCTCGACCTGGAGCGCACCCACCATCGGTCCGTTGCGCTCACTCGTCTGCATGGCAATCACGCCCTGCCCGGCACGACCGTGGACCGGAAACTCCGCCACCACGCTGAGCTTGCCGTAGCCGCGCTCCGACACCGTCAGGATCGGTCCCTCTCCCAGCACGATGAGCGAGTTCACGAGCTGGCCCTCGCCCAGCCGGATTCCGCGGACGCCGGCCGCCTCACGTCCCATCGGCCGCACCTGCTCCTCGGAGAAGCGGATCGCCTTGCCATCCGTAGTGGCCAACAGCACGTCGCGCTGACCGTCCGTCAGCGCCACGCCGACGAGCCGATCGTCGTCGAGCAGGTGGAGCGCGATGATGCCCGTGGCGCGGGGCCGGGAGAAGGCCGGCAGCGGCGTCTTCTTGACCGTGCCGTGGGCCGTCGCCATGAAGATGAACTGGCCCTCCACGTAATCGCTCACCGGCAACAGGGCAGTGATCCGCTCGCCCTCGTCGAGCTGGAGCAGGTTGACGATCGGCTTGCCGCGTGAGCCGCGACTGGCAATCGGCAATTGCCATACCTTGAGCCAGTAGCACCGGCCGAAGGTCGAGAAGCACAACAGCGAGTCGTGACTATGGGCGACGAACAGCATGTCGATGAAGTCTTCGTCCTTCATCGTCGTCGCCATCTTGCCGCGACCTCCGCGTCGCTGTGCTTCGTAGTCCTTCACTGGCTGCGCCTTCGCATAACCCGCGTGCGACAGCGTGACCACGACGTCCTGCCTCTCGATCAGGTCCTCGAGCGTCACGTCCTCCTGCAGGGCGACGATCTCGGTCCGTCTCGGATCGGCGTAGGATCTCTTGATCTCCTGAAGCTCCCCGCGTATGACCTCGAGAAGCCGTTCCGGCCTTGCGAGGATGTCCGCCAGGTCCCGGATCAGGTCGAGAAGCTCGCCGTACTCGGCCACGATCTTGTCCTGCTCGAGCCCCGTGAGCCGGTGCAGGCGCAGGTCGAGTATCGCCTGGGCCTGGGTCTCGGAGAGCCGGTAGCCCTCGACTGCGAGCCCCCATTCTCCGACGACGTCCTCAGGGCGCGTGGACACGTCCCCGGCCCGCTCCAGCATCGCCGGGACGACGCCCGACCGCCAGACGCGCGACACGAGTGTCGCCTTGGCCTCCGCCGGCGACGCGGAGGCCTTGATCGTGGCAATGATCTCGTCGATGTTGGCCAGCGCGATGGCCAGCCCCTCGAGAACGTGGGCCCGGGCACGCGTCTTGCGAAGGTCGTGAACCGTCCTGCGCGTGACGACCTCGCGACGATGCCGCAGGAACGCCTCGAGCATCTCGCGCAGCGACAGCAGCCGCGGCTGTCCGTCGACGAGCGCGACCATGTTGACGCCAAACACGCTTTCCAGGGGCGTCAGCTTGTACAGCTGGTTGAGGATGACCTCGGCGTTCTCGTTGCGCTTGAGCTCGACGACGACCCGCAAGCCGTCCTTGTCCGACTCGTCGCGCAACTCGGAAATGCCTTCGATGGTCTTGTCTCGGACGAGGTCGGCGATGCGCTCCAGCAGTCGCGCCTTGTTGACCTGGTACGGCAGCTCGGTGACGACGATTGCCTGCCGGCCGCGGTCGTCGATCTCCTCAAACTGCGTCCGTGCCCGGACCGACAGGCGGCCGCGGCCGGTCTTGTAGGCCAGGGCAATCTCGGCGGAGCCGTTGATGATCCCGGCCGTCGGAAAGTCCGGGCCGGGGACCAGCTGCATGAGCTCGACGAGCGACAAGTCCGGATTGTCGACGAGCGCGATGCAGGCATCCACGATCTCGCCGAGATTGTGCGGCGGGATGTTGGTCGCCATGCCGACGGCGATTCCCGCGGAACCGTTGACCAGCAGGTTCGGCACCCGCGTCGGCAGCACCGCCGGCTCCTGCTCGCTCTCGTCGTAGTTGGGCGCGAAGTCGACCGTCTCCCGGTCGATGTCCGCCAGCAGCTCGTGCGCGAGCCGCGACATGCGGATCTCGGTGTAGCGCATCGCCGCGGCCGCATCGCCGTCGACCGAGCCGAAGTTCCCCTGACCGTCGACGAGCAGGTAGCGCATCGAAAACGGCTGCGCCATGCGGACGATCGTGTCGTAGACGGCCGCGTCGCCATGCGGGTGATACTTGCCGATGACGTCGCCGACGATTCGAGCCGACTTCTTGTAGGGCTTGTTGTACTCGTTGCCGAGCTCGCGCATCGCGTACAGGACTCGCCGATGCACCGGCTTCAGCCCGTCCCGGACATCGGGAAGTGCGCGCCCCACGATCACGCTCATCGCGTAATCGAGATAGGACTGGCGCATCTCGTCTTCGAGATTGACGTGCAGGATTTCGCGCGCGACTTCGCTCATCTGGGCTCATGCCGGCACCGGCCGGACGGTCCTGAACCGACCGTCCGGTGCGGCTTGGCGGGCGTTACCGGAAAGTACGAATCTTACCATACCGACGGTGCGCTTAGCGCTGGTTTTTCAGTGGCTTGCGTGCCTGACGGGATCCCGCCGCAGACCCGCACGTACAGCCCTCCCCGGGAGGCCACGCCGAACGGGCGAATGGCCCCGGCCGCTATACTCTGCTGTCTTCCCGCATTGAGGAAACGCCCGCAATCGTGGCTGAGAGAGCGACCCCCGACCTGGCCATCTCGGCGCGCTGGATCCTGCCGGTCGAGCCGGCGGGGGCCACGCTCGAGGAACATGCCGTCCTCGTCCGGGGCGGCCGGATCGAGGCCATCGTCCCGGCGGACCGCCTGCCGCCCATGGACCCGGAGCGGATCGTTTCGCGACCGCAGCACGTACTGCTCCCGGGCCTCGTCAATGCCCATACCCACGCAGCGATGTCCCTGCTCAGGGCGACGACTCCGGGCCCGGCACTCGATGCCTGGCTGCGCGAGCGCGTCTGGCCGCTCGAGGCCCGCCTGGTGAGTCCCGACTTCGTCGCGGACGGCACAGAACTCGCCATCGCGGAGATGCTGCTGGGGGGGATCACCTGCTTCGCCGACATGTACTTCCATCCCGAGGTCGCCGCGCGTGTTGCCCGGAGCAGCGGCGTACGTGCGGTCATCGGCGTGCCGATCTTCGAGCAGGCGACGCGCTGGACGTCGGGCCTCGACGACTCGCTCGGACGATGTCTTGAACTGCACGATCGCTACCGTTCCGACGCGCTCGTCGGCACGTCGTTCGCCCTGCATTCCTCGTCTCTGACCACGGATGCCACCCTTGCGCACGTGAGAACACTGGCCGACCAGCTCCAGTGCCCCGTGATGATCCACCTGCTGGAGGCGGCTTCCGAGCGGCCGCGTGTCCTGCGGAACCACGGCCGGGGACCGCTGGAACGGCTCGAGGCAGCGGGGCTGCTCAACGACCTGCTGGTGGCAGTCCACTGTGTCCACGCGAGCGCGGCCGAGATCGAACGGATCGCCCACGGGGGCGCGTCGGTGGTGCATTGCCCCGCCTCCAACCTGAGGCTCGGCAACGGCATCGCGCCGGTGTCGACCATGCGCGAGGCCGGCGTCAACGTCGCACTCGGCACGGACGGGGCAGCCAGCAACGATTCCCTGGACATCCTCGCGGAAGCCCGCCTAGCGGCACTGCTGGCCTGTGGATCGACCGGGAACGGCCACGCGCTTTCCGCTCACGAAGCCCTGGGAATGGCGACCCTGGCCGGAGCTCGATCCCTTGGCCTCGCCGACGTCACCGGTTCCCTGCTGCCCGGGAAGTGGGCCGACATTGCGTGCATGGCGCTGCATGGCCCCGCCATTGAACCCGTGACCGATGTCGCCGAAGCCGTGATCCACGCCGCAGGCCGCGCCGCGGTATCGGACGTCTGGATCGCTGGTCGATGCGTCGTCCGTGACCGCCGATTGGTGCACATCGACACCGTCGACCTGATGGACCGGTGCCGGCACCAGGGCGCGAGGGTAGTGGCGGCGCTGGCCGCTAACGCGGGACAATAGGCACATGCAGACGGAATCCAGGAATGTCGACCCGGGCGAGCTGGCCAAGTTCGAGGCGATGGCCGGCCGCTGGTGGGATCCAGAGGGCGAATTTCGCCCGCTCCACGATCTCAACCCGCTGCGACTCGACTTCATAGAGGGTTGTGCGCAGGGCCTTGCAGGGCGACGCGCGCTCGACGTCGGTTGCGGCGGGGGGCTGGTGTCCGAGGGCATGGCGCACCGAGGCGCCCGCGTCACCGGCATCGACCTGGCCGCGGGGCCGCTCGACGTGGCGCGACTGCACGCGCTCGATTCCGGCATCCACGTCGACTACCGGCTGGTTTCCGCCGAGGACCTCGCCGCCCAGCAGGCCGGTGAGTACGACCTGGTGACCTGCCTCGAGATGCTGGAGCACGTTCCGGATCCCTGGCACCTGGTGGACGCCCTCGCCCGGCTCGTGCGCCCCGGGGGAGACGTCGTCTGCTCGACCATAAACCGGACCGCCAAGGCCTTCGCCCTGGCGATCGTCGGGGCCGAGTACGTGCTCCGCCTGCTGCCGGCCGGCACCCACGACTATGCCCGGTTCATAAGGCCATCCGAGCTCGCACGCTCTGCCAGGGAGGCCGGGCTCCAGCTGATGGACCTGCGCGGCATCGCGTACGACCCCTTCTCCCGGCGCGCACGACTCTCCAGTGACACGTCGGTCAATTACCTGGCGCACTTCAGGCGACCGGCCAAGGCGGCATGAAGGCCGCACGCCCTCCGAAGGCGGTGCTGTTCGACCTCGACGGCACGCTGCTGGACACGGCTCCCGACATGGCAGGCGCACTCAATGTCCTGCGTAACCTGGAGGGCCTCGCCGAGCTGCCCTTCAGCGACATCCGGCCACACGTTTCCCACGGCGCGGCCCGCCTCATCGAAATCGGCTTCTCCTGCACCGAGGGCGCGCGCTTCGACGACCTGAGGAGCCGCTTCCTGGAGCTGTACAGGCACGACCTCGCCGCCCGGACACGGCTGTTCCCCGGTCTCGAGCCGGTTCTCGACGGCATGGACGTGATGGGAATCTCCTGGGGCATCGTCACCAACAAGCCGGCGTGGCTCACCGAGCCGCTCGTGGATGCGCTGGGATTGAGGCCGCGTCTTCGATGCATCGTCAGCGGCGACACGCTGCCCCGCAGGAAGCCCCACCCGGACCCGCTCCTCCACGCCGCACGCCAGATGGGATGCGTGCCTGCGGAATGTCTCTACGTCGGTGACGCGGAACGTGATGTCCTGGCCGGACGGGCGGCCGGCATGCGAACGATCGTGGCCGGCTTCGGCTACATCGGTCCCGGCGAGGACCCATCCGCCTGGCAGGCCGATGCGATCGTTGCCGAACCGGCCGAGCTCGCCCCGCATCTGGGCTTGCCCGACATGCGAGCCGCGGCGCCGTGACGCTCCTGCAGACCTCGACGATGCTTCTCGGAGCCACCCTCGCCTTCCTGGTCGGCTGGTGGCTGGGAAGACGCCGTTCGGCAGCACTCGAGACCGAGGTAGCCGTACTCAACGAGCGTCTCGCGGCGCAGCAGGCCGTGGACTCGGAGCGCGACGAGATCCTGGCTCGCGCGATGGACCAGCTCGACCTCCGTTTCCGCGAAACGGCCGGACGCAGCCTGAGGGACTCGAGCGAACACTTGCTGCGGCTTGCGCGCGAAAATCTGTCGACGCAGCAGCAGGCCGCGGACGGCGCCCTGAAGGAACGGGAACAGGCGATTGCCGGCCTGGTCAAGCCGATCCAGGACGCCCTGGCGCGTACGGCTGAATCCTTGCGAGAGGTCGAGACCGCCAGGCAGCGGGACTTCGGGAGCCTGCGGCAATACCTCAACGACATGCGGCAGTCGCACGCCGCCCTGCAGCTCGAGACACGCAACCTCGTCAAGGCTCTTTCCAAGCCGCAGGTGCGTGGGCAATGGGGCGAGATCACCTTGCGGCGTCTCGTGGAGCTGGCCGGCATGACCCAGCACTGCGATTTCGAGGAACAGGTGCACGTGTCGGACGGGGACCGCGCCGCCCGCCCGGACATGGTCATTCACATGCCCGACGGTCGCGACCTCGTCGTCGACGTCAAGACTCCGCTCGATGCCTACCTGGCCGCCGTCGAGGCGACTTCCGACGACGTCCGCACCCAGGCGCTGCGTCGTCACGCGCAGCACGTTGCCGACCGGGTCCGGCTGCTCTCGTCGAAGAAGTACGCGTCCCAGTTCCCCGCCGCGCCGCAGTTCGTCATCCTGTTCATTCCCGGCGACCAGTTCCTGTCCGCTGCGCTCGACGAACAGCCCGAACTGCTCGAGAACGCCATGAGCAATGGCGTCATCCTCGCCACGCCCTCGAGTTTCGTGGCCTTGCTCAAGGCCGTGCACTACGGCTGGCAGAACGTGAAACTCGCCGAGGGCGCGGAGCACATCCGCAAGCTGGCCGAGGAGCTCTATGCCCGCCTGTCCACCTTCCGCGGTCACCTCGCCAAGGTCGGTACCGAGCTCGACTCGAGTGTCCGTGCCTTCAATGCCGCCGTCGGTTCCCTGGAGCGCAGCGTCCTGCCCGGCGCACGCAAGTTCACCGAGCTCGGCATCCGCAGTGACCGCGAGCTGCCGGTGCTCGACCAGGTCGACACCGCCGTCCGTCCGGTCGATCCCGGCCCGGGGCGAGCCGACGAGCCCGAGGAGGACTGATCCCGCATGCCCGAATCCATCGATCCGCGCCTCTACAGGCCCGACCCCGCTTCGCACGAAGGTCGCGTCATCCTCGTGACTGGCGCCGGCGACGGCATCGGCCGCGCCGTGGCCCTGGCGCTTGCGGCCCACGGTGCGACCGTAGTACTGCTGGGGAAGACCCAGCGCAAGCTCGAGTCCGTGTACGACGAGATCGTTTCCGCCGGCCAGCCACGGCCCGCGCTCATGCCCTTCAATCTGGAGACCGCGGCGGCGCCGGGCTACGACGCGCTTCACGATGCGCTCGAGTCGGAGTTCGGAAGGCTCGACGGGCTGGCCCACGTCGCAGGCATTCTCGGCGCGCGCAGCCCCATCGATCACTACGACGTTCCGATGTGGTGCCGCGTCCTGCACGTCAACCTCACGGCTTCTTTCATACTCACCCAGGTAACCCTGCCTCTGCTGAGAAAGTCACCGGATGCGTCGGTGGTGTTCACCTCGAGCGGCGTCGGCCGCAAAGGTCGCGCCTACTGGGGCGCGTACGCGGTGTCCAAGTTCGGTACCGAGGGCCTGATGCAGGTACTCGCCAGCGAACTGGCCGAAACGACGCGCATTCGCGCCAACAGCCTGAATCCTGGTCCGGTCCGGACACGGATGCGATTGCAGGCCTTCCCCGGGGAAGACCGCTCCAGGCTTCTCGAGCCAGCAGCGGTCGCCGCTCCCTACCTGTACCTGCTGGGACCCGACAGCGTCGGTATCAACGGCCGGGCCTTCGACTGCCAGTAGCCGGGCTCAGCGCCGCGACCTCTTCGCACCTGCCCGCGGCTGGCCGGGAGATCGCGGGTGCCGGGTCTTCTTGCCGGTCCTACCCGCCGGCACGGCCCGGTCGAGCACGTCGCGAGCCACGCCGGCGGCATCGAGGAGAGCGCCGAATTCGCCCTGCGATAGCCGGCGCGACTGCCCCCGGGCGAGGCCTCTGTCCAGCGTGACCGGACCGAACCGCGTACGCAGGACTCGATTCACCTCCAAGCCCACGCTCTCGAAGAGGCGTCGGAGGTCGCGTGGTCGCAGCCCCGACACCACGGCCCGGGCCCAGCGGTTGGCGCCCTCGCCTCCCGCATACTCGAGCTCCAGTAGGCCGTCCTCGGCGCAGATGTCCCGGTGCGCCGCGTCCAGCAGGTCGTCGATGCGCGACTCGTCGAAGTCGCCTCGAACCCGCAGGCTGTACTCGCAGCGCAGATTGCCCGAGGCGCGCATGAGTGCCTCGGCGACGCGGCCATCGCTCACGAACAGCTCGAGGCCGCCCTCGCCCAGGCCCATCGGGTTGACCGGGATCCAGCGACCCCCTCGCGCAGGCGGAAGGCGCTCGAGCGAAGCACGGCCGGCGCCTTCGACCGGGTCCCTGATGCCCTCGCGCGCGGGGCGATGGTAGACGACGGCGGCCGGACCACTCTCGTCCGCCCACTGCAAGCGGAGCTTGCGGCCATCCAGACGCACCTCGTCGCGGGGACCGATCGCCTGGCCAAGCGTCGCCGCGATGCCATTCACGCTGATTCGGCCGGCGGCAATCCAGTCTTCGACCTGCCTGCGCGATCCGATCCCGCGGGCTGCAAGCGCCTTCTGGATGCGAACCCGGCTCGTCATGCCGCGCGCCGAATCAAGCGGTCGTCGCATCCGGGTCGTTGGCCGCCTCGAGTTCC